>Ga0111180_1096_pt1 | contig 23328 bp, 21 predicted proteins | sample DeeMarSWOR324_28_FD_80237 | JGI IMG/M metagenome (GOLD analysis project Ga0111180, IMG submission 80237) | Deltaproteobacteria bacterium SM23_61
CTGGCCCTGGTGAGGGAACTGGGGCATCCGATCATCACCACCAGCGCCATGCTTGCCGGCGGAGCGGCGCTCTATGATCCGGCGGATATCGACCGGCATCTGGGGAAATCCCTCGACTTGGTGATCGACGGGGGCCCCCTGGTCTCGGAGCCATCCAGCGTAGTCGACCTGACCGGGGACACCCCCGAGATCCTCCGCAGGGGAAAGGGAGACGTGAGCCTATTCGAATGAAAGGATCGAGGCCCGAGGAACGAGAAAACAATAATCATTGATCATTGATCATTGACCATTGACCAATGACCATTGACCAATGACCAATGACCATTGACCAATGACCAATGATTTCTAACCTGTGGTCCTTGAAGCCTAAAGACCATGCCCTGCGCCTCAGCTCTCAGCACTCAGCACTCAGGACCCAGGGTCCAATGCTTATTTCAATCCGATCTTGAAGTTTCCGTCCTTGATGGCCCGGAGGATGGAATCTCGGTCCCGCTGGCTCTGGACCTCGACCCAGGCCCAGCCGCACATGTCGAGCGTATGGGAGTCGTCGGAGGCAATTTTGGGCAGGGGGATCTCGGGGGTGTCGTACATCTTGGTGTAAACGCCCTTATCGGTGACTTCCAAGCAGTGAATTTCCATCTCCCGGGAGATCACCTGGATCTGCCGGTTGACCTCGGCTATGGAGAGACGGTACTGATTGGGGTGGTTGAAGATCAGGAGCGTTTCCCTCTCTCCCAGAATCTTCCCGAAGTGCTGGAAACGAAGGGGAGGGTACTCCAATTCGATTCCTTTGAACACGATCAGGTCCCCGGCCCGATCCGGAATGCTCTCCCAATAATGCGGTTTGATCAGGTAATCGTGGTCGGTGATGGCCACGAAGTCGTAACCCAGATCCAGGTAGGCTTTCACCATCTCTTCGGGGGTATGGGCCCCATCGGAAAAAGTAGTGTGTACGTGAAGACTTCCTTTCAAATAAGGCATACCGATCTTCTCTTTCCCGGTTAAACTCTACCCATGTCCGCTCAATTTGGTCAATCTTTTTTGGGAATCTTCCGTCAGGCCGGAGTCATTTGGGTCCAAAATAGAATCAAAAAACCGTCACCGGTTGCGGAAAAGACCGTTACTGGTTTCTCGTTACTAGTTTCGGGTCCCCAAAATAATGGGTATAAAATTTCAAGTGGAGCCGGGGGTCGGACGGATGCGCGCCGCCAAAATCCGGCGGGGGCAAAGTCTTCTTCCGCCGCATCCCCGGCGTTCCGCAAAGGAACGCGGGCAGAGGGATACGCCTTCGTAAGGACTCCGAAAACGGACCCTTTGGCACCATCCACAGTAAGAACCCCGTTGGCTCCGGAGGAACCAACGCCTATTTTGGCAAGCGCAGCGGTCTGACTCTCGGCTCCTGGCACCAAAGTGCGAATTTGGCAGCTTATTTCCCGGGCACAACACTAGACGCGGAGTAATTTTTTAGACCTTCAACGAGCAATGAGGAGCCTGTAACGAGTAACCTGCGGTTACACCGCCGGCATGTCCTCGGCCGCTTCCAGGGGGAGGTGGATCGAAACGCTCGTGCCCTTGCCCACCTCGCTCTGGACTTCGATCCGGCCGCGATGGCGGTCGATGATTCCGTAACTGACGGCCAGGCCCAGCCCGGTCCCCTTCTTGTCCTCCTTGGTGGTGAAAAAAGGATCGAAGATTTTGCTCAGATTCTCTTCCGGGATTCCGCAACCGGTGTCGGTAAATTTCACCTGAACGAAGGGATCTCCCGGTACGTGGCTGCTGGTGATCGTCAGGGTCCCCCGGCTGGCCATGGCATCGGCCGCGTTCAGCAGGATGTTCATGAAGACCTGCTGGATCTGGTTGGCGTCGAGCAGGAGGATGGGAACCTGAGAATCCAGGTTCCTGACGACGCGGATGTTCTGGAAGACCGCCTGCCGCTCCACCAGGGAGAGGGTGTGAAGGATCAGGTCGTTGAGGTTACAGGGCCGCTTTTGGGGTTTGCTCTCCCGGGAAAAGTCGAGAAGGCCACGGACGATGGCCGATACCCGGGTGGCCTCCTTGACGATGATCTCCAGTTCTTTCTGCAACTCGGGGTTGTCCTTCAGCCGGCGCATCAGGAGGTGCGACAAAGCCAAGACGCCGTTGAGGGGGCTGTTGATCTCGTGGGCCACCCCGGAGGCCAACCGCCCGAGAGAGGTCAGCTTCTCCGACTGCATCAGCTTCGCCTGGATTTCCCGGAGTTGCTGGCTGCGCTCCTCCACCTTTTCTTCCAGCACCCTCCCGTTCTCTTCCAGTTCCTGGCGGGCCTGCTTGAGGCTCACCAGCATATGATTGAAGGACTCCGCCAGCTGCCCGATTTCATCCTGGGAAGTCGTGGGGACTTCATGGGACAGATCCCCTTCGGCGATTTTCCGCGTGGAGGTAACCATTTGCCGCAGGGGGCTGATGATGCCGGTGGTGATGAAGAAGGAAAGAAGGAGCACCAACAGGACCCCCAGGACACCGATGCCGAAGAAGCTGTACACCACTTTATTCCGGAGGTCCACGTAGGGAGCCTCCAGCATTCCCACGTAGAGCATGCCCACGATCCGGCCGTCCAGGTCCCGGATGGGCTCGTATCCGGTTATATACCAGTCGTGGACCACAAAGGCCCGGTCGAGCCAGGGTTGCCCTTTGCGGACCACGGCCTGGTAAACCTCTTCCGAGACCCGCGTTCCGATGGCCCGGTTCCCGTTCTCGTCCTGCACATTGGTGGATATCCGCAGGTCTCCCTGAAAAATGGTGGCCGTTCCCATCTCCTTGTTCCGGTAGAAACCTTCCCCATAGAGCAGGTCGCGCACCTTATCCACGATCTGGTAATTGCGGTTCAGGAGCACGCCCCCGTAAAGGACCCCCAGCAGGCCGCCGGACTCATTCAAGATAGGGGCGGCCGCTTTCAGCATCATTCCCGAAGTCTCCCGGTCCGCGGGAACCTCCCTTGCCTTGGGGGTGGGGACGAAAAGGATAAAAGCGTTTTCGGCCAGGTCCCTTCCTTCCCGCAGCAGCTCCTCCCGGGGGACAATCACCGTCGAGGCTTGCGCTTCTCCCTTCAAGGCCCTGTGGACCAGAGGGTCGTTGGCCTGGTCGTCGCCGGTCTGGAAGGGATGACGGCTTCGCAGGATGACCTTGCCCCGGGCATCGGTCACAGTCAGAATGTCCAGGCCGAAATCCCTGCGCCGTTTGATCAGATAGTCCGCCAATTTTTTCAGCCGGCCCGATTCCACATAATCCGGAACGATTCGACCCAGGGCGGTGAACTGGACCACGTCATGGATGCGATTCAGAGACTGGTTGTAGACCAGCGAGGCCGTGCTCAGGTCATAGCGCACCTTGTTCCGGGCCTGGTTGATGATGGTATCGGCGACGAGATTGGTGCCGATCAGGGAAGAGAGAACCCCCCCCACGATCACCACCAGGAGGAAGCTGAAGACGAGCTTGGTCCGGAGGGAGAGACGGTTCACCATGGGAAAGCGGGAAAAAATGTGGGGGAAACGGGTAGGATCCATGATTTGCCGGAGACATGGGGGATTTGGGCTCTATTATAGATGGCCGGGGGGGAGAAGTCAACGAACAGACGCTTCCGGTTCCCGGTTTCCAGTCCCCCCGTTGCCGGATTTTTTTAGGTTTTCTTTTTCAATCGGTATTCTCCGATTTGGGAGGGGGGAGCGATGTTTTGAAGATTGACTTTTAATCAAAATTGTTCAAGAATTTAGTAGTGATCAAGAGAGTTGAGAGAAACGACGGATCGGACGATGAAAGTCGAAGTGAAACTCTTTGCCAATTTTCGGGAGTACCTTCCCCCGGGGAGTGATTCATATTCCTGCTGGCTGGAAGTGGAAGAGGAAAACACCATCGGTCAGGCTCTGGAGAGTTTAAAGATTCCACTTTCCCTGCCCATGATCACATTGGTCAACGGCCTTCACCGGGCCTTCGAAGACCGCCTTCGACCGGGAGACGTCCTAAGCATCTTCCCCCCAGTGGCGGGAGGGTAAGGTAAGGCTGAAATTCTGGTTGTAAAGGAGAATCTTTGGATACGATCACGCTTTGGAATTTAGGACATTTCTTCCCCACCGGGACGACTGGCGGCTTCGGGGGGGGCATCGTGGATTTAATCCTTTACTCTGGCCCGGTGGTGAAGGCCGTCCTCCTCATCCTGCTCTTTTTTTCCATCCTCTCCTGGGCCATCATCTTCTCCAAATTCCGGCTGATCCGGCTGGCGGACCACGAATCCAAATCCTTCCTGCGCATATTCTGGGAGGGGAAGCAGTTCGCCTCCATCTTTGCCGAATCGAAAAAACTGCGCCACAGCCCCACGGCGGAAATCTTCCGCGCGGCCTACATGGAACTGTCCAAGCTCAGTCAGGCCAAAAGCAACCCGGAGGCCTCCCGGAAAAGCACCGATCCCACGTCCTTCAGCATGGAGCTCAGCGGGGTCGAAAACATCAACCGGGCCATGCGGCAGGCCCTCACCTCGCAGCTGACCAAACTGGAGAGGGCCCTGGGGTTCCTGGCCACCACCGGGTCCACGACCCCTTTCATCGGCCTCTTCGGCACGGTGTGGGGAATCATGGATGCCTTCCGGGGCATCGGAATGCGGGGGTCCGCCACGCTGGCCGTGGTGGCCCCGGGAATCTCGGAAGCGCTGGTGGCCACGGCCGCCGGATTGGCTGCGGCCATCCCGGCGGTGGTGGCTTATAACTACTACCTTAACCAGATCAAGGAGCTTAACGGTATGATGGAAAATTTCGCCTCCGAGCTCCTGAATATCATCGAGAGACATTTTCTCAAAGCCTGATCGGGGCAGATGGAGCGGCGCGGCGGAGTCGAAGTGATAAAGGGAGGTTTGGAATCATAACTGAAATTTGAATGTCGAAATCGGGAACAAATTCAAGATACAAATGGTCAAATATTCCCAAGGGGAAAAAGCCCGCATTTGGGGTTTCGAGTTTTTCGGGGGGAAGTTTTGACCTTTGAGCCCCGGATATTTTTTGATTTTGTGCTTCGGATTTCGGATTTGTCCGGCCATAAAGAAGATCCGGTTTCCCCGGTGATGAAGAGGTAGAGCGGTTATGCAGGGTCCCAGAAGTGAAGGCCGTCTCCTGTCGGACATCAATGTTGTTCCCCTGGTGGATATCATGCTGGTCATGCTCATCATCTTCATGGTGACCGCCCCCATGATGCAGCAGGGGGTGGACGTGGATCTTCCCCAGACCACGTCCCAGCCCATGGAGGGTCAGGAGCAACGCATGGTGGTCACGATCAACGCCAAACGCGAGGTCTATCTCAACAAGGAGAAAGTGGACCCCGCCCTCCTGCGCCGCCATCTGGAGAGATCCACCGCGGCCCGTCTGAACCGGGAGGTTTTCCTGCGGGCGGACCGGCGCGTTCCATACGGTTTTGTGGTTCGGATCATGGCCGAGATCAAGAACGCGGGGATCGAAAAACTGGGCATGGTCACCGAGCCCTTGGAAACGAGGAAATGAAGACTTTTCCCGGCATCCAGACCCTGGGCCCTATGCCCCGTGACCTGAGGATGGGGGGAATGTTCCTTCTCTCCCTGATCCTCCACCTGCTTGCCATCTCCGCGGTGTTCTTCATCCCCAACCTGGCTTCCCAGCGGACCTATTATTCCCCCGTCTATTCCGTTCGCCTGGTGAACGTGCAGCCCGCCCCTCCCCCCGTCCGAACAAGGGTGGAGCCCAAAAAAGAGAACCTACCCGCGGCCCCCGCCCCGCCGGCGGAGAAGACGAAGCCCCAAGAGAAGGAGAAGCTCCAAGAGAAGGAGAAGCCCAAGGAGAAGCCCAAAGAGAAGGAGAAGCCCATCTCCCTGGCCGCCAAGGCGAAGGATGATACTTCGAAGGTGCAGGAGGCCGTCGATCGAATCCGGAAGCGGAAGGATGAAAGGAGAAAGGAAGAAAAGAGAGTCAATACGGCCATCGACCGCATCCGGCAGCAGCGGGAAGAGGAACGGATCGAGAGAGCCATCGACCGCATCCGCGGGGAGCGGGAGGCAAGGCAGATCGATTCGGCCATCGAACGGATTCGGAAACGGGTGACCATCGGACGCCTGGGTGCTTCCGGAGGGGGCCCTGGGAGGGAAAAAAGACCTGGAGACCGTCATCGCCATCCGGATCGCCAAAGACGGGCGGATCGAAGATATCCAGTTCGAGAAGAAATCCGGTCACCCCCAGCTGGACGAATCGGCCCTTAGGGCCATCAAGAAAGCCGACCCCCTTCCTCCCCTGCCTCCCGGGTTTGAAGGGGATAAATTCGATGTGGGAGTCCGGTTTACTCCCTCGGACATTTGAGGCCAAGGCATGAAAAAACATAAGCTCTTTGTATCCGTCCTGCTCCTCCTCACCCTTTTCCTGGCCCATCCTCTTTCGGCCAAGATCTACATCGATATCCGGTCGCCTTCTTTTCGGAAGTTCCCCATCGCCATCTCCACCTTTCAGTCTTTGGCCCCGACGCGCGGGGATATGCAGCTGGGAGAGCGGGCTTCGGAGATTTTGAAGAACGACCTGGATCTCTCCGGATTCTTCTTTCTGATCACCCCGCCGGGATCGATCGGCAAGGAATCCTCCCCCGCGGCGGGCGATTCCTCACCCAAACCGGGGGAGGATCGTCCGGCAACGGCCGGGGAGTCCCTGGACTTCCAGCCCTGGGCCAATTTGGGTGCGGAGGCCCTGGTAACGGGGGCCCTCTCCTTCCGGGACGGATCGCTCACCATGGAAGCCCGGCTGTACGACGTGGTGAAGAAAGAGATGATCGTGGGCAAGCGGTACATCGGGGAGATCACCGACCTGTCGCGCATGGTCCACCGTTTTGCCGACGAGATCATCTTCGCCCTCACCGGGGAGCAGGGGTTCTTCCAGACCAAGATCATCTTTGTCTCCCAGGTGGGAGGGTTCAAAGAGCTCTACCTCATGGATTTCGACGGGAGAAACGTCCTTCCGGTGACCAACCATAAGTCCATCTGCCTGTCGCCCCGGGTATCTCCGGACGGGACCCAGGTGGTTTTCACTTCCTATAAATTCGGGAACCCGGACCTGTTTCTGCGGAACCTGCGGACGGGGGAAGAAAAAAGGATTGCCAGCTATCCCGGCCTGAACATCTCCCCGGCCTGGTCCCCCGACGGAAAGCGACTCGCCCTGACCCTGAGCAAAGACGGGAATCCGGAAATCTACACCATGAACCCCGACGGCACCGGGCTGACCCGGGTTACAAACCATCCGGCCATCGACGTTTCTCCCACCTGGTCCCCCGACGGGCAGCGCATCGCTTTTGTCTCCAGCCGGGGGGGCAATCCGCAAATTTACGTGATGCAGGCCAACGGCAAGAACGTCCAGCGTCTGACCTTCGAGGGGAATTACAACACTCACCCTTCCTGGTCTCCCCGGGGGGAAAGGATCGCCTTTGATGCTACCATGGGGGGAGGGCGCAACATCTGTCTCATGAATTCCGACGGCTCGGATTTGAGGATTTTGACCGCCAACATGGGGCAGTGTGAGATGCCCTCCTGGTCGCCCGACGGACGGCACCTGGTCTTCAGCGCCACCCGGGACGGCGAGCCCCGGATCTTTCTCATGAACGCCGAAGGAACCCGAATAAAAAGGTTGACATTCCAAAAGGGAAGTGATACATATCCTTACTGGATTCGCCGCAGGCGCGAAATCGGCAGATGATTCGGCACGAACGCAGATAGATTATAAAAAGGAGGTAAAAGATGGTGAAAAAATCTTCTTGGATGTTGGTCATTCTCATTTCCATCGTCGCGGTGAGCTTCCTGGCCGCCGGGTGCGCGAAAAAATCCGTGGTGAAAGAAGAAGTCGCCGGCCGCCCGGCGCCCGCGGTGGAGGCGAAGAAGGCTGAACCTCCGCCCCGGCCCGTTGCACCCCCGAAGGCCGAACCCGCTCCTCCTCCTCCTCCCGCACCCGCTCCCAAGGTGGAAGCCGCGCCGCCCAAGGCGGTGGCAGCCATTGACCTGGCGGCCCTTCGCATTCAGTTCGCCTTCGACGACTATTCCCTTTCCAGCCAAGCCAAAGAGAACCTGGAGAAGCTCGCTGGGTGGATGAAAGAAGCGGGCACCGCCAAAATTCAGGTCGAGGGCCATGCCTGCGAGATCGGCACCAATGAGTACAACCTGGCTCTGGGTGAGCGCCGGGCCAACAGCGCCAAGACCTACCTGGAAGGCCTGGGGATCGGCTCGGGAAGACTCTCCACCATCAGCTACGGAGAAGAGCGGCCCCTGGACCCGGGGCACACCGAAGCGTCCCGGTCCAAGAACCGCCGGGCTGAGTTCGTGATGACCAAATAAATTTTCCTCTTCTTTCGGGAGCTCTTCTCGGCGGGTGATCCTTCGGGGCAGAACCCGGGAAGAGTTCCCTCTGCTTTGGGCCGATGCTATGATAGCGAAATGGACAAAATTCCTTCTCGTCCTCGTCCTTCCCGCGGTCTGGACCCTCGGCGGTTGCGCTTCCCAGAGCGACATGGACACCCTCCAACGGGACTCCAACAACTTGACCAAGGAAGTGCTGGGACTGCAGCGGAACCTGTATGATCTGAACGCGGAGCTGAGGGAAATTTCCGGCAGGCTGGATTCCCTGGAGAAGCAAACCGGCACGCTGCAGCGGGACGTGAACGTCATGAGCGGCGAGGTGAAGAGCAAGGTGGGGCTGCTGGAGAAGGAGATGGAAAGCAGCAGCCAGCCCATGCGCCGCGAGGCGACGAAGAATTATCAGGCCCGGCTGGAGGAGCTGGAAAAGCGCGTGGCGGACCTGAGCAAGGTCCCGGAAGCCAAGGAGAAGAAACCGTGGCCGGTGAAGGGGGAGGAAGAAAAGCCCCCGGTCATTGCCGCTCCTGCCGTCCCGCCCAAGGAAGCCTCCAAGAAACCCGTGGCCTCACCGGACGAAGCCTACAAGATGGCCTACAACCTTTACAGCAAGGGAAATATCGAAGAGGCGCAGAGGGAGTTCAAGCGGTTTCTGGAAGTCTACCCCAAGTCCAAGTACGCCGAGAATGCCCACTTCTGGCTGGGAGAGTGCTATTTTTCCCAGAAGAAGTATGAAGACGCCATTCTGGAGTACGATGAAGTCATCAAGAAATATCCCAAGGGCAACAAGGTCCCCGATGCCCTCTACCGGCAAGGAATGGCCTTCCTGGAAATGAAAGACACCACCAACGCCAAGCTGATCCTGAGAGAAGTCATCCGCCGTTTCCCCCAAACCGACCAAGCCACCCGGGCCCGGAATCGTGGCATTTAACCGCGAGTCGCAAGAAGGCCCGCTGGCGAAGCGAGGTTTGTTGCGCTCTCGCGCCTTACGCCTTACGACTCACGGTCTTTTAGGGCCAGGGAAGCACGGTCGCTCCCCGCGGCACGGGAAGGGAAAAGTCTTGATCCCCCCATTCAGGGTTCAATTGGACTTCGGGAAACTCCGCCGAGATGCGGAGCTTCTGGTTATCGGCGAAAAGCCGCATCTGATGGGGGAAGAGGATTTCTTTGACCGGGCGAAAATCGGAGTAGACGAGCCGGTAGGAAGACCCCGGACGTTTGAGCTCCGCCCGGAGAATGTGGAATGTTTGAGGATGGACCCAGAGCGTCTGCGCCTCGTTCCGTTGGGGGGAACGGAGGTCCAGGATCCAGAGCCCCTCTTTGCTCTCGGGCCGCAAGGAGATCGCTTCCTGGTTTGTGAGGGGCACTCCTCCGAGCAGAAAAAGGACCACTTCTTCCGGAGGGAGGGCCAGCGGGAGGGCGAAGGAAAGAGAATCGCTCCGCCAGTTGCCCCGGTAATACTTGTTCTCTCCGGGGTTGTAGAGACAGATTTCCTTCCCGTCGGTCACCAGGAAGAGGAGAGGGGTTCCCAGGGGGCTCAGGCTCTCCACCCGGAGGAAGCCGGGCCGCCGGGCAAAGAGGACCTCCTGGTTGCTGAAGGATTTTTCGGGGGAAGAAACTTTGACTTGGGCGAGTCCCTTCAGCCCCAGGATCGCCGCCTGGCGGGCCTTTACCTGCTGGAAGACTTCCTGTGCCGGGGGGACCACCGGGGGCAGGGGGGGAAGCGTGGCGCAGGCGCTGAAGAGGAAAGGGGCCAGAAGGAGAGAAAGGAAAGGCCCCGGCTTCATGGTCGTTTCTTCTCCTCCCGGAGGGCGTCGATTTTTTTCTGTACCTCGGTCTTCTTGGGGTCCAGCTGGAGGACCCGTTGGTACATCTGAATGGCTTTTTCCGCTTCGTTCTGTTTGGCGTAGGCATCTCCCAGGTGTTCGGCAATGATCGGGTCCTCCGGCGCCAGCCGGTGGGCCTTCTCCAGCTCTTCCACCGCCTTTTCGATTTCTCCCTTACGGAAGTAAACCCATCCCAGACTGTCGGTGATGTATCCATCGTCGGGTTTAAGCTCCAGGGCCCGCCGGATGAGCTTTTCGGCTTCATCCAGGTTGATTCCCCGGTCGGCATAGGTATAGCCGATGTAGTTCAGGGCCTGGGGATGATCGGCTTTGATCTCCAGCACTTTGCGCATCTGGAGGATGCACTCCTGCCAGTTTCCCGCCTTGTCGTACAGGACTCCCAGGCTGAAATGGAGCTTCTCGTCCTTGGGGGCGAAAGACAGGGCTTCCTGGAGGAGACGGATTCCTTCCGGGTACTCGTTCTTTTTCTCATAAAGGGAAGAGAGAAAACGGTAGAGATCGGCGTTTTTCGGTTTGGCCCGAATGGCCGCTTTCATCGCCTGGATCGCTTCCTCGACCCGGTTCTGCTTCTCGAGGATAAAAGCCTGATGGATCTGGGCGTCCACGTAGAAAGGGGAGTTGGAAGGGATCTTTTTGAACTCTTCCACGGCCCGGGCGAAGTCCTTCTTCTCTTCATACACGGTGGCCAGGTAGTAACGCACCCGGTGATCGTGGGGGCGGGAGGAAAGGACGATCGCAAACTGGGAAATGGCGTCGTCGAAACGGCCCTGCTCGAAGTAGACGAGGCCGATCTTGGTCCGGACTTCATGGTTATGGATGGCCAGCTTTTCCGCCGACTGGAACTCGGTCAAGGCCTCGTCGAGCTTCTTCTGCCGGACGTAAACCTGTCCCAGGCGTTCGTGGGCTTCGGCATTCGCCGGATTCATGGCCAGGAGGTCCTTCAGCATCTGGATGGCTTTTTCGTTCTCCCCCTGAATCTCGTAAAGGAGAGCCAGGTCCAACAGAGCCGGCTCAAACTGCGGGCGAATCTGCAAGGCCGACTGGTAGTGGCTCTTGGCATCCTCAAACCGCTTCATCTCGACGTAGACCCGGGCGAGGTAATAGTGGCCCATCAGGGATTGGGGATCGAACTCCAGGAGGGTTTTGAGGTTCGAAACGGCCTGCTCATAATTCTTGGTCTCGGCGTTCAAGGTGCCCAGAAAGAGGAGAGCCTCCTGGCTCTGGGGATCGATCCGGAGGATGGTCTGGTAGGTTTGAATGGCCTTGTCCCTCTGATTGCTGGAGACATAGAGCCCTCCCAGGAGCAGAAGGGCTTGAATGTTCCTGGGATCGGCCTGAACGGCCTGTTCCGCCAGACGCAGGGCTTTTTCGGGAGACCCTCGCTTTAGATAAAGGGCCGCCAGATGGGCGTGCAGATAGGGCGAGGAGGGGTCCTTTTTCAGGGCCCGCTGGTATTGCTCAAGCGCCTCTTCCGTCTGGCCGGTATTCTGGTACATCTGGGCCAGGAGGAAAGCATGGTAGGCTTCGGCCTGGGGACCCGGGGGAAGGTAATCCGCTTTCGGCCGAACCTGGGGCTTAAGGAAGGGACTGGGCGCAGAACAGGAGGCTGCCGCCACAGAGAGGAAAAGGAGATAAAAAAAAATCCTTCGGCCGAAGGTCATGAAGATATCCTCTGCTTGAGGAAATCCTAAAATATCTATTTTCATTCTACTTTTTAGTGGTGCGATTGTCAAATGGGATAAAAAAATTGTTACTGGTTACTGGTTATTCGTTAATCGGCAAAGAAAAAGCGTTGCTCGTACCTCGTTGCTGGCTAACGCTTTAGGCTTTCAAGGAGTAACTAATAACGAGTAATTAATAACGGTCTTTTAATCCCCATTTGAATTCCGCTCGGGGGATGGGCTAAAATATAGCGAAAACATTTCCCGGCTCGGGAAATCATGGGCTGAAAGAACCAAAGGAGCCGGGCCAAATGGAGGGGAGGGAAGGATGATTCCACGCGTGCTGACCGTGGCTGGATCGGATTCCGGGGGCGGAGCGGGAATCCAGGCGGACCTGAAGACCATCACCCTTCTGGGAGGATACGGGATGAGCGCCGTCACCGCCCTGACCGCCCAGAATACGCGGGGGGTGAAGGGGATTTTCGAGATCCCGGCCGAATTTGTGGCCCGGCAGATGGATGCGGTCATTTCGGACATCGGGGTGGATGCCATGAAGACGGGTATGCTGAGCAGCCCATCCATCATCCGGGCGGTGAGCGGGAAGATCCGGCAGTGGAAAATTTCCAGGGTGGTCGTGGACCCGGTCATGGTGGCCAAGGGAGGAGCCAGGCTCCTCTCCCCGGAAGGCGAAGAGGCTTTGAAGAAAGAGCTCATTCCTCTGGCCCGGATCATTACCCCCAACATCGCCGAGGCGGAGGTATTGGCCGGGAGGAAAATCCGCGGCCCTGAAGGGATGAGACGGGCCGCCCGGCAGATCCACCGGATGGGCGCCGGCAATGTGCTCGTCAAGGGAGGGCACCTTCCGGGAGAGGCCCTGGATATCTTCTTCGACGGGCAGAATTTCCTCGAATTTTCCCGACCACGGGTACCTTCTCCCCATACCCATGGGACCGGATGCACGCTCTCCGCGGTCATCGCCCTTGAATTGGCCCGGGGAAGAACCCCGAGAGAAGCGGTGGAGAAAGCCAAGGCTTTTATTACCTCGGCCATACAGTTTTCTTTCCCCCTGGGAAAGGGGATCGGGCCGGTGAACTCTTATACTCCGGCGGTCCGCGACGGGGAGAGGTATCGGGTGCTGCAAAGTCTCAAAAAGGCTTTCCGCCAGGTCCAGGAAAACAAATTGGGGCACCTCTTTCCCGAGGTTCAATCGAACCTTGGATATGGCCTGCCCATGGCCCAGGGTCCGGAAGACGTGGCCGCCTTTCCGGGAAGATTTGTCCGCTTGGGAAAAGAGGTGGCCAGGGTTTCCGATCCGGAATTCGGGGCTTCCCAGCATATCGCCGAGATCATCCTGACGGCGATGCGCTACCACCCCGAGATGCGGTCGGCCATGAACGTGCGCTTGGAAGAAAGAATTCTGGCCCGGGCCAGAAAAGCCGGGCTATCCCTGGGCCATTTCAGTCGCGGGAATGAACCGGCACGGGTGAAGCGGCGCGAGGGTTCTTCCCTTTCCTGGGGAGTGGATCAGGTTCTGCGGAAAGCCAGAAAGTTTCCCGACATCATTTTTGACCGGGGGGATGTGGGGAAAGAACCCATGATCCGAGTCCTGGGGCGCGACCCGGCGGAAGTGGTAGGAAAAATTCTTCGGCTTGCTTGAACGTCGGACGTTGTATTTTGGGTTTCGGATTGCGGATTTCGGATTTTTTCGATTCCGCAATCCGCAATCGGCAATCCGCAATTGCGAGGTGGATTTCCGCTCCGGCTTATAATATGATAGATTATATGCCACCTTCCCGGGAGGTTCGAAGATTCAATACCTGAAAGAAGCCCTCCTCAGTATCCGCTGGCAGGATATTGTCGATATCCTCCTCATCACTTTTGTATTTTACCGCTTGTACGTGTGGATTCAGGGGACCCGTGCCCTCCGAATCCTGATCGCCCTCCTGGCCCTGGGGATCTTTTACCCCTTGGCCCGCTGGTCGGGGCTCTTTATCACCAGCTGGATCCTCCAGTATCTATGGGCCGTCATCCTGGTCATCATCGTGGTCGTGTTCCAGTCCGAGATCCGGCAGGTCCTGGACCGGGTAAGTCCCATCCGGTTCTTCCTGGGGAGGCCCGAGACCTTCCACCGGATGGTCGTGGAGGACGTGGCCAAGGCTGCCTTCGATCTGGCCCAGCGACGCATCGGAGCCCTGCTGATCTTCAAGAGACAGGATACGCTGGAGGATTATCTTAAAGGGGGGATTCCCCTGGACGGACGGGTGACCCATGAAATCCTCTCCAGCATCTTTTTTCCCCAGTCTCCCACCCACGACGGCGCCGTGGTGATCCAGGGAGGGAGGATCGCCTCCGTGGGATGTTATCTTCCCCTGTCGGAAAACCCCGCCCTGCCCCAGAAATACGGGACCCGCCATCAGGCCGGGCTCGGGATCACGGAGCGCTGCGATGCCATCGCCATCGTGGTGTCGGAGGAAAGGGGGGAAGTGTCCCTGGCCGTGAGGGGGCGGATCGAACTGGTGGGAAACGAGGAGGAGCTCAGGAACCGCCTGGAATCCATGATTGCCACCCCGCAGCAGAAAAAAAGGGGAAGCTGGCAGGACGCTTTTACCACCAACCTGATTCCCAAGAGCGTGTCCTTCATCCTGGTCTGCGTGCTCTGGGTCTTTATCGGAGGGCAGCCACGGGCGGAAATCTGGATGACCGTCCCCCTGGAGTATCGGAATATGCCCGCCAATATGGAAATCGTGGGGGACCTGCTCAACCGGGTGGAGGTGGGAATCCGCGGACCTCGGACCCTGATCTCCTCCATCTCTCCCGACCAGTTGAAAGCCCATGTGGATCTGTCCCAATCCATGCCGGGCGCGAACCATATTCGCCTCACGCCCGACAACATCCGCGTCCCCCTGGGAACGGAGATCACCAAAGTGGCCCCCTCTTCCGTCCGGATCCGGCTGGAGGAAATTAAATCCCGTTCTGTGCCGGTGAAGGCCCATCTGGTGGGAAAACTCGTCCGCCCGTTGCGCTTGAAGGGAGTCGTCGTGGACCCCCCGGAGGTTGTCCTCCAGGGTCCGGCGGGAGCCCTGAAGAAGCTGAGGGAGGTTTTCACGGAACCGGTGGACTTGGGGGAGGTGAAGGAGAGCCTCCAGGTTTCCGTGGCCCTGGAAATCAATCCTCCCCAGGTTCGCCTGGCTCCGGATCAGCCCTCCCAGGTGACCGTATACATCTGGGTGGAAGAAAAGGAAAAGGAAAAGGAAAAAGAAAAAGAAAAGGGCTGAGCCCCGAGGAAAGGCCATGGAGGATATTTACAGCGAAATGATCGCCGCGTGTCGGCAGATCGCCTCCTCTTTTCCGCCCCCCCGTTTCTATGCCTGCTGCCGACCATGGATAACCCTTTCCCGCGGTCTCTTTTGCGAAGATCCTCAGATTGGGCAATGTCGGGCTGTCGTTCAGCGTGAGCTGAGGAACAACTACGGCCACGGGTTGGAACATGGGGAGAAGGTGGCGGTGGAGGCCGGGGCCCTGATCTGCATGGAGGCCGAAAAGCTTTCTTTCCCGGAGCCGGAAAAGAAGCGGGCGGGGGTCCTGGCGCAGATGGCCGGCCTGCTCCATGACCTTAGGCGGGGCGAAAAAGATCACGCTCATCTGGGAGCCGCGGCCGCGGAGAAGATCCTGCGGGAATTTTCGTTTTCTGCGGAGGAGGGCCGGATGATTGTCCAGGCCATCGCCAACCATGAGGCCTTTGTGGAGCCCCAAAAACTCGAGTCCGTCCTGGGGCAGATGGTGAGCGATGTCCTCTATGACGCCGACAAATTCCGCTGGGGGCCGGACAATTTTACCCTGACCCTCTGGGAGATGCTTCGATACTCCCAGGCCCCCATCGTTCGGCTGATCCACCGGTTTCCGAAGGGGATGAAGGGGATCGCCCGCATCCAGAGCACCTTTCGCAGCGAAGCCGGGAAAACCTACGGTCCGGAATTCATCGATCTGGGGCTGCAGATCGGGGAAAAGATTCTCGAGTTCCTGCGGGAAAGGTTTGCGGCAGAGCTGGCCCAGGAGAAGAAAGACTAGGAAGATCACCACAGAGCACGCAGAGACCGCAGAGATTTTTTCCCTAAGAAAGACCGAACCCAATCATCTTATGAATATCTCATCCTCTCTGCGTCCTCCCGGCGCTCTTGGGCGTGTGGTTACTTTCTCATTTCGGAAAATCAAAATCTTTCTTCCGCTGCAGCCCCTGCTTCTTTCCTTGGGCCTTGGGCCATGAGCCTTCGGCCATTCTTGCCTCTGCGTGCTCTGTGGCCTCTGTGGTTAATTTTTGTTTTTGTTCTCCAGCAGGGTCGCCCGCTTGATGGCCTCCGGCCCGAATCTCTCCCAGATTCGGTCCATGGCCTGAACCGAGCGCTCCGCCTTCTTCCGGCCGGATTCGAATAGGCGGTATTGCTCGGGATCATCCCGGGGGAAGAGGTTGGAGATGCCCACTCCCAGGAGACGGGCTCTGCGCTGCAGGGCCTCGGTGCGGGGGAGGAGTTTTAGGGCCGTCCGGTAGATCTCGATCCCCTGGTCCGTGGGGGAGGGGAGGGTGAGGCTTCGGGTGACCAGGGTGAAATCGGGGTAGCGGACTTTCACCGTGACCGTAAAGCCTTTGAGTCTCTCCTGCCGCAGCTCCCAGCCCACCTGCTCGGCTTGGTCGAGGAGGACTTTCTTCATCTGTCCAAAATCTTCCAGGTCCGGGGTGAAGGTCTCTTCCTGGCTGATGGACTTGGCCACGGACTGAGGGTGGACCTCCCGGTCGTCCTCTCCCCGCGCCAAGGCGATCAGCTCGAGCCCGAATTTTCCCAGTTTCTTTTCCACCTTTTCCGCCGGGAAGGCAGCCAGCTGGCCGGCCTTCAGGATGCCCATTCCCCTCAACACCTCTTCGGTGGATTTCCCCACCCCCCATAGCTTGGCGATGGGCAGGTCGCGGAGGAAGTCCTGGACCTCTTCGGGCTTGATCTCCACCAGGCCGTCCGGCTTTCGGTAGTCGGAGGCGATCTTGGCCAGGAATTTGTTGGGAGCAATGCCGGCCGAAGCGGTAAGGTCCATGTTCTCCCGGATGCGGCGTTTGATCTCCCGGGCGATCTGCAAAGCGGGGCCAAAAAGTCTTTCGCTGCCGGTGACATCGAGAAAGGATTCATCCAGCGAAAGGGGCTCGACGAGGGGGGTGTACTCCCGAAGAATTCCGAAGATCTGCGCGGAAACCTCCTGGTAGCGGTGCATCCGCACCGGAAGAAAGATCCCCTGGGGACATAGCCTCTTGGCCTGGGAGGAGGGCATGGCCGAATGAACCCCGAACCGCCGGGCCTCATAGGAAGCCGCTGACACCACTCCCCTCCTCGCGGGATCTCCCCCCACAATGACCGGAAGCCCCTTCAGCCCGGGGTTATCATGCTGCTCCACGGAGGCGTAGAAGGCGTCCATGTCGATGTGAATGATCTTGCGCGCTGGCCTTGGAAGATGGCCATTCACCATGGGTCGCCCTCACCCTTTGGGCCGCCTATTTCTTCTGATTCTGAAGCTTCTTACGGATGGCTTCGCGGAATTTGCGGGCCTGTTCATCCTGGGGATTGAGTTTCAAAACGGCCTCGAATTCCTCCAGGGCTTCCGGGAATTTTCCCAATCGGTAGTATGCCAACCCGAGGGTGGAGCGGACCTGGTGGAATCGCGGGTTGGATTTCAGGGCCTGTTGGCACAAATCCACCGTTTTGGAGTAATCCTTTCGGAGAAAATGGGCGTCGGCAAGATTTTTCATGACCACCGGATTTTCCGGGTCCAGGGAGAGGGCTCTCCGGTAGGCCTGGATGGATTCGTCGAGTTTGCTTTTATTCCGGTAGGCGATCCCCAGTTCGTTGAAGAACAGGGCGCTGTCGTTCCTCGGGTTTCCCTTGTGGGGTTCCAGGAGAGAGATGACCTGGTCAAATTTCCCGCGCTTGTTGAGGAGGGTGGCTTCTTCGGCCAGGCGGTCGAAAAGAGAGAGGTCCGCCCGGTCGGGTTTTTGGGCGGGGGAAATGATGGGGAATAGGCAGAAACATAAAAACAGAAGGAACGGGAAAAGGGGGAAAAAATAGGGGAAGGACTTTCGCCCTTCCCCGGCTTTCATCCCTTTCGTGAGAAAGGTAATTCGCAATTTCAAACCTTACCGATTTTTGAAGATTCGTTCCTTTACGGTCCGGATGGGGGCATACCTTTCAAACCCTCATCAATCGTGAACACGGCACCGCACTTCGGGCATTTCACCTTTGTGTCTTTGGACACATAGCCGGCGCAGCCGAGGGTAAAAGCCGCCAGGAACGCCAATGCCAAAACCAAGCTGATCAGCTTCTTCACTCCCCTTCACCTCCTTTCTTTTTTCAGGTCAAGCTCCGGATTCCCAAGGGAAATATTGAAACCGTTCCTCCGTCCTCAGTCTCAAAAGGCCGGGGAAGGAAAGAAGATAGTGTAAAGCTAACAAATAATGATTTTTTAGTCAAGAAAAAAATTCAGCAAAAAAATCAATTAGAAAACCGCATTTTCCGGGGTGTAAAGGCTGCAAAAAATCGCCTTTGGCGAGTGGGATCGTAATCCTTGCGCGGAAGGGATTCCTATGTTATATAAGCGTAGGCTAATAGACTGCCATACAAGGATGGGAGCAATATGCGGGCCAAAAGGCGGATGAGCTGGGAAGTTGTGGCACTGGTCGGGCTTATCCTTGTGGCCTTCCAATGGGGTGCCTCGGTTCCCGCTCAGGGAGGTAGGGTGGGCGCTTTTCAGTCTTATGCGAAGCCCCTGCCCCTTCCTGATTTTTCGCTGGAGGACCTTCAGGGGAAGACGGTCCATAGCAAAGATTCCAGGGGAAAAGTGATGATCTTGAACTTCTGGGCCACCTGGTGCCCCGGCTGCCGGGCGGAGGCTGCTTCTCTGGGGAAATTGTACGACCGATTCCATTCGAAAGGGTTGGTGGTTTTTCGGGTGAATACCAAGGAAAGCCGGGAGACAGTCCTTAGATTCCTGGAGAAGGACCCCTCCCCGATTCCCGTGCTCTTGGATGAGAAGAATCGGGTCGGAAAAATGCTGGGAGTCTGGGTCCATCCCACGTCCTATATCATCGATTGCAAGGGTTTGATCCAGTATCGGGCCATGGGAACCGTGGATTGGACCGGAATTGAAGGGGTGAGCATCGTGGAGCGACTGCTTGGAGAAAAAGGATGAAGGCTGCGGCTTGGTTTGTTTTTTTTCTCTTGGTTTTTCAGGGATGCGCCACCGCTCCGCCGCGGCGGGCCGATACCCCCGTGGTTCCCCTATCCAAGGCCAATCTGGAAGCCGTCCTGGAGGAGCACGAGGGGTTGGAAGTCATATGGCAAGACGCCCAGGAAGTTCGGGATTTTTACCGCGGAGGGGTTCAGAAAAAAGGCCAAGCGGAAGAAAAATTCCGGGAAAAATCGTTCCCCGAAGCCATGAAGTTGTACCATCAATCGAACGAATTTTTCCTCGTGGTCCTGGATTATATCAAGCATGACTCCTGCGAATACGTTCTTTTTGAAGGAACGAAAATCCTTTTTCTCCCCAACCTCCTGCTGGCCGACAATTACTTAAAAGCCGGACGGATTTTGAGTGAAAGGGGTCGGGAAAGCTCGGCGCGGCGAAAATGGAAAAGGGCGCTCTCTTATATTGATCATTCTTTAAGCCGCGAACGAACGGAGTGGGGCCTGGAGATCGAGAAGGAACTCCATTCCCTACTGGGGACCCGCTGACCAAAGAAGGCGCAAAGAGCATAGGGCATAGGGCAGAGCGCATAGCCAAAAGAATTCGACCCACCCCTCCTTTCCCCCCAATCTGCATGTCTTTCTTGCCTCGCGTCATGTTAAAAGCGTGGCAGTCTATTCGTGACGCCCCGCGTGTGGATCTCCTCAAGATCCGAAGGGCCGACACTTCTTCGCCGTCCATATTAAGCTTGACAAATTAGTATTGAATCATATAGTATGCAATCGAACTTTCTATTTTCTTTCGCTTTCGGCGGGAAAGGATTAAGCGATGAAGATGGAATATCAGGTAGGATTTCTCCTCTCCAGGGCCACCTGGGCCATGAACAACGCCGTGAACCGGATGGTACGGGAAAACGGGCATGCGGACCTCTCGGTGGCCTATTTTGCCGTGCTCCAGGCCCTGTGGGAGAACGACAGGATGAACATCACCGACCTGGGGGAAAAGGCCCAGCTGGAAAAATCCACCATGACCAGCCTGATCGACCGGATGGAGACGGCCGGTTTGGTCCGCCGCGAAGACCACCCCACGGACCGGCGGGCGTACCAGATCTGCCTGACCCCCCGGGGCAAGGAACTGGAGAAAAAACTGGACGAGGTGGTTTCCCGGGTGTACAAGCACCTGACCCGGGGAATCTCGGAGGAAGATCTGCAGAAAGCCATAAAAGTCTGCAAGCGGTTGATTCAAAACGCCGAATGAGGAGGAGGAGAAGGAGGTGACCCGGGACCGGAAGAGTGGGGCCGAACCGGCGGCCGCGGAAAAGCATATTTTCAGAGTCCTTCGTCTATAAAAGAACCCGGGAGTGACAAATTCCCGGCAAAATCGGATTGTTGACTTTTCAGATCGGAGGAAGCATGGAAAGAAAAATCAAGAAGGCCGCCGTACTGGGATCTGGGGTCATGGGGGCGACCATCGCCGCCCACCTGGCCAACGTGGGCATCCCCTCGATCATGCTGGACATCGTTCCCCCCAAGTTGACCCCGGAAGAAGAGAAGAAGGGGCTGACTTTCAAGGACGCGGCGGTGAGGAACCGCTTCGCGGCGAACGGAAAACAGAACCTGCTCCGCATGCGCCCCGCAGCCCTCGCCGTGCCGGAATTCGCCAGCCTCATTGAAGTGGGCAACTTCGAAGATCTCTCCCGCCTGGCGGAAGTGGACTGGATCGTGGAAGTGGTGGTGGAAAACCTGAAGATCAAGCAGGAGCTCTTCCAAAAAGTGGCCGCCGCGCGCAAGCCCGGGACGATCGTGAGCACCAACACCTCGGGCATTCCCGTCAAAGACATCTGTGCGGGCATGGCCCTGGAATTCAGACAGCACTTCCTGGGGACCCACTTCTTCAACCCCCCCCGGTACATGAAACTCCTGGAGATCATCACCCTGCCGGAAACCAAACCCGAGGTGGTGAAGTTCATGGCCGAATTCGGAGAAAAAGTCCTGGGCAAGGGGATCGTGTATGCCAAGGACACGCCCAACTTCATCGCCAACCGAATCGGGATCTTCGGGATGCTCTACCTGATGAAGGTCATGGCGGAAGAAGGATACACCATCGAGGAAGTGGATGCCATCACCGGGCCCGCCATGGGCCGTCCCCGGAGCGCCTCTTTCGGCACGACGGATCTGGTGGGCCTGGATACCTTTGCCCACGTGGCCAAGAACATCTATGAGAACATCCCCAAAGACGAGATGCGGGAGATTTTCAAGGCCCCCGATTTCGTGCAGAAGATGCTGGAAAAAGGCTGGCTCGGGAATAAATCAGGCCAGGGGTTTTACAAACGGGTGAAGTCGGAAGCGGGAAAAGAGAAGCTGGTGTTGGATTATCAAACCATGGAGTACCGGCCCTCGCAGAAAGTGAAATACCCCTCGCTGGATGCGGCCAAGGCCGCCTCCGGCGCGGACAAAGCCAAAGCCCTGATTTATGCCGATGACCGGGCCGGGAAGTTCGCCTGGAAGATCACCAGCGAATCCCTGCTCTACGCGGCCAAGAGAATCCCCGAGATCGCCGATGACGTGTACAACATCGACAACGCCATGAAATGGGGGTTCAACTGGGAAGCGGGTCCCTTCGAGGCCTGGGATGCCCTGGGGGTCGAGGAGTCGGTGGCCCGCATGAAGAAAGAAGGGAAACCCCTTCCGCCCCTGGTGAAGAAGCTTCTGGCGGCCAAGGGAAAATCCTTCTACCGGAGGAAAGCCGGGGGTCTCTCCTTCTTCGACCTGAAGACCGCCAAATACAAGAAGGTCCCGGAGAAGCCCGAGATCATCCTCCTACCCTCCCTGAAGGAACGCAAGAAAGAGGTCAAGTCCAACGCCGGGGCCAGCCTGATCGACATGGGCGACGGCGTGGCCTGCCTGGAGTTCCATACCTACATGAACGCCATCGGGCAGGAGATCATCGAGATGATCCACGAGTCGCTGAAGATCGTGGACCAGGACTTCGTGGGGATGGTCATCGGCAACCACGCGGAGAGGTTCTCGGTGGGGGCCAACCTGCTCATGCTGGTGGGCGAGATTGCCAAGTCCAACTGGGCGGCCATTGACGGGGCGATCAAGGCCATTCAGGATGCCATGATGGCCATGAAGTATTTCGAGAAACCCATCGTTGCCGCTCCCCATGGCATGGCCCTGGGCGGCGGCTGCGAGGTCTGCCTTTCCAGCCACCGTATCGTGGCCGCCCTGGAGTCCTACATTGGCCAGGTGGAGATCGGCGTGGGGCTGCTGCCCGGCGCCGCCGGCAACAAGGAGGTGTACCTCCGCTGTATCGAGGGAATTCCCGACGGGGTGAGCGTGGACCTCTTGCCCTTCCTGCGGAAGGCCTTCGAGAACATCGCCATGGCCAAAGTCTCCACCAGCGCCGAAGAAGCGCGGAAGCTGTCCTTCCTTAGGCCCACGGACCGGGTGGTGGCCAACGTGGATCACCTGCTCTATGAGGCCAAGCAGACCGTTCTGGCCATGCTGCAGGAGGGATGGAAGCCGCCCCGGCCCAAGCTCATCCCCGTGGCCGGAGACGGCGGCCGGGCGGCCATCAAGTACATGGCCAACACCATGCGGCAGGGTGGCTACATCACCGAGTACGAAGAGTTCATCGCCGGCAAGCTGGCCTACATCCTCACCGGCGGAGACGTCCTGAGCGGGGCCATGGTCACGGAGCAGCAGATGCTGGACCTGGAGCGGGAGGCCTTCGTCAGCCTCTGCGGGGAGAAGAAGACTCAGGAGCGGATCACCCACATGCTCAAGACCAACAAGCCCCTGAGGAACTAGAAGGAGGAGACCATGAGAGAAGCTGTCATTGTTTCTGCTGTTCGCACCGCCGTGGGCCGGGCTCCCCGGGGGAGCTTACGCAATACCCGACCGGATGACCTGGCCGCCTGGGTGGTCAAGGAGGCCATGAACCGCGTCCCCGGGCTGAAACCGGAAGAGGTGGATGACGTGGTCATCGGCTGCAGCTTCGAGGCCGAACAGGGGTTGAACGTGGCCCGCTTGATCAACTACATCGTGGGCCTTCCCTGCACCGTCCCCGGCCAGACGGTTAACCGCTTTTGCGCCTCCGGCTTGCAGGCCATTGTCACCGGCGCAGAACACATCATGTGCGGGTTCGCCGATGTCATCATCGGCGGAGGGGTGGAGTGCATGTCCATGGTTCCCATGGGCGGGAACAAGGCCGTTCCCAACCTCAGGCTGAT
>Ga0111180_1124_pt1 | contig 23132 bp, 20 predicted proteins | sample DeeMarSWOR324_28_FD_80237 | JGI IMG/M metagenome (GOLD analysis project Ga0111180, IMG submission 80237) | Deltaproteobacteria bacterium SM23_61
TCGTACAGCCGCTTGGCGATGCCGGCGTTGAAGGCGATCTGCCCCATGAAGATGAACAGGGGGATTACCGTAAACCCGTAGGAGGAGAGGACCTCGAAGAAATCTTTGGCCAGGAGGTTGAGCGCCGCCTTGAAGGAAACCACGTAGCTGAACCCCAGGAATCCCACCACGGCCATGGCGAACCCCAGCTCGATGCCGGTGAAGAAAAGAGCCAATACCAGCACCAGGCCGATGAGCCCGGCCATTACCTCATTCATACCGCTCCTTCGCCACTTTCACCGTGTCGGCGATTAACACCAGAGCCTGAATCAGGCAGACCACCCCGATTGCATAAACGACCGGATAAAAGGGGACATGGAGGGTGGGCGAGACCTCGCCCGAACGGTGCAGATCGCCGGCCATCTTAAACAAGTTCCACCCGATGAGGATAAAAAGCCCCATCCCGAGCAGCCGGGTGAACAGATGGATCCCCTTTCGCGCCCCTTTGGAAAATTTCATGATCAGAAAGTCGACGTAGATGTGCCCCCGCACCCAGGAAGTAAAGGGGATGGAGAACCCGATCACCACCGCGCCGAAAAAAGCCACCAGCTCAAAGACCCCTACCAGGGGCTTCCCCAGGACCCGCAGGAATACATCGACGACGGTCAGCCCCATGACCAGCGTCAGGGTGACTCCGGCAACCTGGTTCCCCCCCTGGCTCAAGCGGAATATGAATCGAAGCAAGCCATCCATGACCTATTCTTAATCTCCCCTTCCGGGAATTGCGGAATGCGGAAAATATTGTCCGCCCGGGGGGATGCGCCCCTTGGGCCGCTCCCACTCCCTCGCCTTGGCAGCGGGCCCTTTATTTTTTCTTCTTCAGCCCTTCCAGGCAGAATTTCAGGGCCTTTTCTCCGGGCAAACCTTTTTCTTTCATCCTCTTCACGTATTGATCCAGGACCGGGCTCGCCGCCGCAGTCCACCTTTGATTCTCTTCCTTCGAAAGGGGGATGATCTTGTTGCCCAGCTTCAGGGAGAACTCCCTGCCTAACTTGTCCACCTCATCCCATAATTTCCCCGTCTTCCCGATCCATTCGGCGCTGACCTTGTCGATGGTTTTCTGGATATCCGCGGGCAGGGCGTTCCATTTTTCCTTGTTCATGGCCACGAAAAAGGCCGTGCTGTAAGCGGACCCGAAGCTTTCGGTGGTGAATTTCACCACCTCGCCCCACTTCCACCCTTGCAGGGCTTCGATGGGGGCCATGGAGCCCTCCACCATTCCCCGGTTGAGGGCATCGTAGGTATCCCCCATGGGCATGGACATGGGAACGCCCCCCAGGGCCTTGACGATTTCGGTCACCGTTCCTGTGCAGCGAATCCGCATCCCCTTGAGTTCTTCCAGCCGGTTCACCGCCTTCTTGGTGTGCAGGATCCCGGGGCCGTGGGCATGGAGGTAGAGGATCTTTACTTCGCCGAATTCCTTCGGTTTGAACTTGGCAAAGTAACGGTTGACCAGCCTTGTGGCGGCCGCCCCGCTGGTGTAGCCCAGGGGAAGGTCGATGACCTCGGTCAAGGGGAATTTCCCCTTGGTGTAGGCCAGGACCGACATGCCGATCCCCGAGATCCCTTTCACCACGCCGTCGTAGCAGGTGGGGGCGGGGGTCAGCGTTCCCCCGGGGAAGATGGTGACCTTCACCCTTCCGTGGGTCCTCTTTTCCACCTCCTTCGCCCATTCAGCCGCCAGAAGCGTGTGCTTGTGCGTGGCCGGAAAGAAGATGGAATAGGAGAGTTCCACCGGTTTGGCCTGGGCAAAGACAAATGAGGCGGAAAACATCAGCCCCAGGAGGGCGGACAGGAAGAAAAACATCCTTTTCGTGTTCATGGCAACAACCTCCCTTGGGTTCATCAGCAGCCTGAAATCCGCACGACTGCGGCATTAAAACTTGATCCTTACTTCCACCCCCCCCATATGGTAATCTTCGCTTCCCCCGGCGATCTGGTCGCGGTCTTCGAATCTTTCGTAGATATACCGCCCGAATACGCTCACCCACCGGTTGATGTAGATATCCAGGTCCACCCCCGTCTGATAGCTCCTCGTCGTCTGAGCATCCCGCTTTCCCTGGGTTTCCAGGTCAAAATCCACCCCCAGGACGAGGTTCTTCAGGATGGAGAAAGTCAGGCGGCCAAAGATGTCTTCGGCGTTGCTCCCCACGTGGTGGCCGAAGATCCGCTCGTGGAAAAGTGGAGGATATTCCGGGTGGACGTACCAGGCAATTGGATTGGAGGTGGGAGAGGTGCAGGCATACTCTGCTTTAAAATCCATTCTCCCCAGCAGGAAAAGATCGTAAAAGCCCAGGCCCACGATATAAGCCCGCCGGTCGGGGAGCGCCCCGTGGTCCTCGGCGCCCACTTCTCCGTAAAGCTTGACCGACTTGGCCAGCGGCAGCACCCGGTCCATGTTGGGCCACCGCAGGGAAAGGTCGATGGAGATCTGCTTGTTGCTTTCGGCCTTGGTGCCCGACTTGTTGCTGGTTCCGAAGAGGGCGCTGAGATAATCCTCGAAATCCAGCGACTTTCTCCCTTCCCCGTCAAATATGGAGAGGTACGAGACCCCCAGTTCGATGACCGGATGGGGTTTGAGGTTAAACCGCATCCCGAACAGCGTCGGATCTTTGATCGAAGGTGCCTCGTTGTCCAGCTGGGAGACGAAGAGATTGAATTTCAGCGGCCCCAGTAGGGGGATGCGGTAAGGGTAGGAATTGGACAGCTTCACCAGGTCAAAAGAGCGGGCGTTGTTGCTCATCAGGAGGCTTCCGTGGCCCCCCGGCCCCCACCAGAGTTGATCCCGCCCCACCTCCAGTTCCAGGTTCCAGGCTTCCAGTTTCCCGTACCCCTGTCTCAAATCCACCTTGGTGTCCTCGTCCTCAAAGGCCTTGACGATCGGCCGGTAGAAAAGGGAGAGGTGATTCCAGAGCCGGATTTCCCCCTGGAGATCGGCGGTGAAGTTGTTGTATTTCCGGTACACGATTCCGTCGTTGTTGTAGATCGGGTAGACCCTGTGGGTGGAGGGGTTTCCTCCCTGTGGGCGGGTCACGGGATCATGGCTCTGGTACTGGTAACGGAGATTGATCCCCTCCACAAATTTCCAGTAGGTGCCGGGCTGGGTGCCGACCAGGTCGCCACGCTCGATGAGTTCTCCCTTGAATTCCTCCTCCAGCTCCTGAAGCAGGAAAGGAATCATCTCATACCGGGCAAAACGGGAGAATTTTCCCTGGTCGGCCACCTGCCTCCACCGGTTCATCGCTTCGCCCACCAGCCGGGCGGCTTCCAGCCGGGAGTAAGGCTTGGTCCCCGCCAGGGCGCTGTCGATCAAACCGTAGGATTCCAGTTTTTCCAGCGCGGCGTAAACCCGGCTGTCCAAGGGCACGTTGACCGATGAGCTGGGCCAGGCCGAAGGAACGAAATAGAAGCTGAGCAGAAAAACCAAGAAGAGCCCCCTTAAGATTGCCATCGCCTCTCCTTTCCGAATTTGAATTTTCCCCAACCTACCCGCGCTTTGTCAGCATTTTACTCTCTGCCCTATGCCCTAGGCTCCAGGCGTATTATTTTTTCCTCCGGTCGATTACCTTCACCGCCCTTCCGTCCACCGGCTGCAGGCTTTCGGGCGCCACCAGTTTGACCTTGCCGCTCACTCCCACACTCTCCCGCAGCTTCATCTCGATCTGGGTGGAAATGTTCTGCAGATTTTTGATTTCGTCGGAAAAAACCCTTTCATTCACCTCCACTTTCAGCTCCAGGGTATCCGCCCCCTCCACCCGGTCGGCGATCATCTGGTAGCGCGGCTCCACCCCTTCCACCTCCAGCAGAATGGATTCCACCTGGGAGGGGAATACGTTCACCCCTTTGATGATGATGATGTCGTCGCTCCGCCCCAGGACCTTCTTCATCCGGACCAGGGTCCGGCCGCAAGGACAGGGGGCGTAGTCGAGGGAAGTGATATCCCGGGTGCGGTACCGGACCAGAGGAAAGGCCTCCTTGGTAAGGGTGGTAAGAACCAGTTCTCCCTCGGCGCCCGGCGGAAGGACCTTCAGGGTCTGCGGGTCGATGATCTCCGGGATGAAATGGTCCTCGTACAGGTGCAGTCCGTTCTTGTGCTCGCATTCCGCCGAGACCCCCGGGCCCATCACTTCGCTGACTCCGTAATTGTCCGTGGCGCTGATAAAGAGGCGATCCTCGATCTCCTTCCTCATGGACTCGGACCAGGGCTCGGCCCCGAAGAGGCCCAGCTTGAGGGAGAGGGACTTGGGGTCGATTCCCTCCTTTTCCATGAAACGGGCCAGCAGCAGGGCGTAGGACGGGGTGCTCATCAGAGCGGTGGTTTTGTAATCCTGCATGATCATGACCTGCTTGCGGGTATTCCCGGTGGACATGGGGAGCACCGAGGCCCCGATGAGCTCGGCCCCGTGATGAAGGCCGAAGGCCCCGGTGAAGAGGCCGTATTTGAAGGCGATCTGGACCACGTCGTCTTTGGTCACCCCTCCCGCGGACAGCACCCGCGCGGTGAGCTGGCTCCAGTGCTGCAGGTCATTCCTGGTGTAACCGGTGACCGTAGGCTTGCCGGTGACTCCGGAGGAGGAATGGATGCGGACCACCTCCCGCAGGGGAAGGGCGAACATGCCGTAGGGGTAACTTTCGCGCAGGTCTTCCTTGGCCGTGAGGGGGAATTGGGCCAGGTCGCCCAGGCTTTGGATCTCGTCGGGAGTGATCCCCAGTCGATCAAACCGTTTCTTGTAAAAGGACACATTCCGGTATACCCGGTTCAGGGTGGATTGCAGCCTCTCCAGCTGGAGCTGCTCGACCTCTTCCCGGGCCCTGCATTCATTGCGGCGGTCCCAGATCATTTTCCCTCCCCTTTTACTCCCATACCTCCCGGTATTCTTTTCCCAGGTAGGCTCGCTGGACTTCCTTGTTGTTGAGCAGGTCCTCCGTCTCCCCTTCCAGGATGATCCGCCCCGTCTCCAGGACATACCCCCGGTTTGCCACCCGAAGGGCGGCTTTGGCGTTCTGTTCCACCAGCAGCAGGGTGGTTCCCCGGTCGCGAAGCAGGCGGATGGTCTGAAAGATCCCGTTCGCCACCATGGGGGCGAGCCCCAGGGAGGGCTCATCCAGGAGGAGAAGCTTGGGCCGGGCCATCATGCTCCGCCCGATGGCCAGCATCTGCTGCTCACCCCCGGAGAGGGTTCCCGCCCTCTGCTTCTGCCGCTCCCGCAGGATCGGAAACATTTCAAAGATGGAATCCAGGTCTTTGTGTATATCTGTCTTGTTCTCCCCTTTGAAGCGGACGTAAGCCCCCAGGATCAGGTTGTCGAGAACCGAAAGGGGGGCGAAGATCTGCCTTCCCTCGGGAACCTGCCCCACCCCCAGGCGCAGGACCCGCTCCGCCGGCAGCCCGGCGATATTCCGGCCGCTGAAGAAGAGCTTTCCTTTGGCCGGAGGATGAAGCCCGGAAACGACTTTCATCAGGGTGGTCTTCCCCGCCCCGTTGGCCCCCAGAAGGGCGACCATCTCTCCAGGGTTCACGTGAAGGGAAACGTTGCGCAGGGCCTGAATGGCGCCGTAGAAGGCGCTGATGCTCTCCACCCTAAGCATTCCCCGCCTCCTCGCCCAGGTAGGCGCCGATCACCTCGGGGTTCCGCTGGACCTCCCGGGGTCTTCCCTCGGCAATCATCCTTCCGTAATTGAGGACCAGGATTTCATCGGAGATTCCCATGACCAGGCTCATGTCGTGCTCCACCAGCAGGACCGTGACTCCCCGGTCCCGAATCTTGAGGATCGTCTGGGAAAGCTTTTCCGTTTCCCGGATGTTCAGGCCGGCCGCCGGTTCGTCCAAAAGGAGGAGTTTCGGGGAAGTGGCCAAGGCCCGGGCGATCTCGAGGCGCTTTTGTTCGCCAAGGGGCAAGGAAAGGGCCTCCAGTTCCGCCTTGGTTTCAAGGCCCATGAAGGAAAGCTCTTCCAGGGCCTTTTCGCGAATATACTTTTCCTCCTTGCGCATCCGGGTAAGTCGAAGCCCGGTGCTCAGAAGACCTGCGGAAGTGAGAGGATGCTTTCCCACCATGACATTTTCTAATGCCGTCATATTGCTGAATAGCTGAAGGTTTTGAAAAGTCCGGGAGATTCCCAGCCGGGCGATGCGATAGGGTTTCAGGCCGTTCAGAATCTGACCGCTGAAGCGGATGGTCCCTTGGGAGGGGAGGAAAACCCCGGTAATCAAATTGAAAAGGGTGGTCTTCCCGGCCCCATTGGGGCCGATAACGGATTTGACTTGCCCCTGGGGAATACAAAAGTTCAACGAGTCGATCGCCCGGATTCCCCCGAAGGATTTCTGCAAATTTTCGACGCTGAGAATCTCCTCGCTCATGGACTCTTTTCCACTCTTTGTTTCATCTGGTTGAGGAGATTTTGCATTCTTTGCAGAATTCCCTGGGGCATAAAGAGAAGGATAAACATGAGAATTCCCCCATAGGCCAAGACTTCATAGTCCTCCAACCCGCGAAGATATTCCGGCAGGGAAGTGAAAACGGCCGTGCCGAGCAAAGCACCCCAAATCGTGCCTGCACCTCCGACCACGACCATCATGAGAAACATGATGGAAGGCATCAAACCGAAGGAACTAGGGCTGATAAACGTTACAAAGTGCGCATAAAGGCTCCCCGCCATCGAGGCATATACGGCACTGAGCACAAATACCTGGACTTTGTAACGGGCAGCATCGACGCCCATGGCGTTCGCTGCCAGTTCGCTGCCATGAACGGCGCGAAGCGCTCGTCCGACCCGAGAATTGACCATGTTGAGGGAAAAGATCAAGAGGAGGATGACAAAGCCCCACACCAAGTATAAATAAGCGGTCTCTTCGAGGGTTTTACCAAAAAAGCGAAGGGCGGGGATTCCCGAAAGTCCGGAAGGGCCCCCGGTCCATGGGGTGAGTTCGTTAAAGGCAATGAAAAAAATTTCTCCAAAACCCAATGTGGCCACGGCCATGTAATGTCCTTTGAGTCGCAGGGTGGGTTTTCCCACCAGATAGGCCACAAGGGCAGAAAAGAAAATTCCAAGGAAAAACGCCATGACCGGGGAAAACGAATAATGGGTCGTCAATATACCCGATGAATACGCTCCAATCCCATAAAAAGCCGCATGACCCAGGGATATCTGGCCCGCATATCCCATGAGCAAACATAAACCCATGGTAATGATGCTGTTAATTCCCAAAAAAACTACAATACTGATGAAATATTCGTTTCCGGCCACGATCCAGGGGAAAATCGCGATCAAGACGGCCATAACCAGGAGGGCGTAAGAATCTTTCCTTTTCATCGCACCCTTTTTAAAATTTCTTGAGTTCGCTTTCTTCCGCGCTGCCGAAGAGGCCGCTGGGTTTCACCCACAGGACGATCAGCATGACCAGGAGGGCGATCGCATCCTTGTACCCCGAAGAAACCAAGCCGGCCCCCAGCGATTCCAAAATTCCGATGAGAAACCCGGCGACAATGGCACCTCCCCCGCTTCCCAATCCTCCCAAAACGGCGGCGGCAAAGCCTTTCAACGCCAAGAGTGGACCCCGGTCGTATTCCATCAGGGTGATCGGGGTGATGATGATTCCGGCAATGGCCCCCACCGCCGCACTCAAACTGAAGGAAAATAGAACCATTTTCCGCACGTTGATTCCGACTAGGCGTGCCGCCGTGGAGTTAAAGGAACAGGCGGTCATGGCTTTCCCAATCAGGGTTCGATTGAAAAAAAACCAAACTCCGAGAAGGACTAACCCCGTAATTCCGAGGACCCAAAAGAACTGGGGCTGAAGGGTCGCCCCCCAAAGATGAAGGGGTTTGCTGCTGCTGAAGGGGGGCAGGGCATATGGATCCTTGCCCCAAAGAAACATGGCGATTCCGCGGAAAAGGATGGATCCGGCCAGGGTCACGATGATCAACGTGAGAAGCGAAGCATTGCGGAGCGGATGGATCGCCAGTCGTTCGAAAAAAGCCCCCAGCAAGGTCACCGCAGCCACAGTGAGAATCAGTCCCAGGTACATGGGAATTTGGAGGAATACGGTTAAAAAAACCATGATTAGGCCTCCGAGCATGACAAATTCCCCCTGGGCGAGGTTGATGATGGACGTGGCGTTGTAAATCATCGTAAACCCCAGGGCAACGAGGGCATAGATGCTTCCCACATTCAGGCCGGAAAATAAAAATTGGATAATCTGACTGGTAAGGCTCATTTTCAGGGAGTTTTCACGCACGTGGACAAAAGAGCGCGGAGGCTTCATCAGGAAATTGTTCGGGAGCCCCCGCGCTCTTTACGATTATTCGACTTGACAACGATGTTAATCGGCGAAGGCCCAGTCTCCGTTTTTAACTTCAATCATCACAAAGGCAGCCTTGGTAAGACCGGTGTGGTCCTGGGGTGACATATTAAAGACCCCGCCGGTTCCGGGCCAGCTTTTAATTTTCGTTTCCAGATAGTCGCGGATCTTTGCCTTATTCGGGCCGGCTGCTTTCAGGGCATCGGCGAGCATGTGGATGGCGTCATAGGCATGCCCGCCAAAGGTACTGACTCCGGCTTTGAATCTCTTCTCGTATTCGGTTTTGTATTTCATGATGACCGCTTTTTGCGGGTCGCTTTCCTTCACTTTTTCCGCCACCACCAGGCGGCTCAACGGGCAGATAACCCCTTCGGCTGCTCCTCCTGCCAGCTCGATATTCCTTTTCGACCCGAACCCGTGACTCTGGTACAAGGGAATTTTCATCCCCAATTGCTTCCAGTTTTTGGTCACAATCACCTGAGGGGGACCCACCGACCAATTGATCACCGCTTGAGCATCTGTTCCCCGAATCTTGGTGAGTTGCGCGGTCATATCCGAATCCTTGGGGCCGTATCGCTCATCCGCTACAATCTGAATATCATAAACCGGTGCCACCCGCTTCATTTGCTGCCGGCCCCCATCCCCAAAGGCATTGGATACGGTGATGATCGCTACTTTGGTGATTCCCTTTTTCTTCATGTAATCAAAAATGGCTTCCGCCGCTGAGGTGTCGGTTTGAGGAGTCTTGAAGATCCATTTTCTTTGAATCTTCGGCATCTCAAAGCTCTTGGCCTTCACGATTCGTTCCATTTCGCTTTTGGGAGTGACAATGGACAGAGCGGCGGCACAAGAAATAAGCGGAGTTTTCTCCTTTTCCATGACGGGCACCACCGCCATGCTCTCTCCACTGGTGGAGGGACCCACGACCGCAATCACCTTATCCTTCTGCAGGAGTTTGCGCACCGCTAGAACAGCCTGGCTCGCATCTGTTTTGGTATCTTCGATGATCACCTCCAGCGGATGACCTTGAATTCCACCGGCCGCGTTGATCCATTCTTCAACCATTTTAGCGGTGTTTTTTTCCGGTTCCCCCAGGAAAGAGGCCCCTCCGGTCACGGCGAAAACCGCTCCCACCCGGTAAGGCTTTTTGTCCGCCGGGAACGCCTGCCAGGACAGCCCCAGCACCAAAAGACAACTGACTAAAATCGTTACCAAATTTCTCTTTGCCATAGTTCGTCCCCCCTCTCTTTTTTCTTTTCTTTGCAAAAAAGAAATATAACCCCTTCTCCCCGATTCCAAGGGCTCTTTCTTACAAGGTGTATACTTTCTTTCCCTCCAAGATGGGCACGTTTCTTTCAGAAAGGACCGCGATGGCCCGGTCGGTTTCATCAAAGCGGAAGATGATGATCGCGTTCTGGCCGCTTTGCTGCACGAAGGCGTATAAATATTCGACGTTTCCGGGCGATCGTGAACTTCCACCGCCACCACCTCGGTCTTCCGGACGGTGAAGCCCCGGGCTCCTAAAACCGTCTTGGCCTTTTCGTTGTCGTTCACAATCAGGCGCAGGATGCCGAAATCCTTCGTGTCCGCCAGGGACAGGGCGCGGATGTTGACCCCCGCCTCCCCCAGAATGCGGGTCACATCGGCCAGGGCCCCGGGCTTGTTCTCCAGAAAAACGGATATTTGCTCGACTTTCATGAGGACCTCCTGGGTTTAAAACAACAAGAAACTGGATGCCGGATAAATACCCGATGCTGGATACTGGATGCTGGATAAACGCAAATGCCTCGGCAATCTGCAATCCAGTATCTAGGATCCAGTATCTATATTTTTCTTTTATCGATGACCCTCTGCGCCTTCCCTTCGCTTCGCTGGATGGTCTTGGGTCCCACCAATTTCACCCCCGCGTTAACTCCCAGGAGGTCCTTGATATCCTTCTCGATCCTCCCGCCCAGGCTCTGGAGGTTTTTAACCTCGTCGGAGAACACTTCTTCTCTCACCTCCACGTGAACCTCCAGGGTGTCCAGGGCCCCCTGCCGGTCCACGATCAAGAGATAATGGGGCTCCACCCCTTCGATGTTCATGAGCACAGATTCGATCTGGGAGGGGAAAACGTTGACCCCCCGGATGATGAGCATGTCGTCGCTGCGCCCGCTCACCCTCTCCATGCGCACATGGGTCCGCCCGCACTTGCAGGGTTCGGCATAGAGAACGGAGATGTCCCGCGTCCGGTACCGGATGAGGGGGAAGGCTTCCTTGGTGATGGTGGTGAAGACCAGCTCCCCCTTCTGCCCGTAGGGAAGAACTTCGCCGTTCTTGGGGTCGATGATCTCGGGGATGAAATGGTCTTCGAAGATGTGGAGGCCCCGCTTGGCCTCCAGGCACTCGATGCTCACTCCCGGGCCGATGACCTCGCTCAGCCCGTAGATGTCGATGGCCTGGATGTTAAGCTTGCGCTCGATGTCGTCCCGCATCTTTTCCGACCAGGGCTCGGCCCCGAAGATACCCACTTTCAGCTTCAGTTGCTTGAAATCCACCCCCATCTCCTCCGCCGTCTCCGCCAGCGAAAGGGCATAGGAAGGGGTGCAGGTCAGGACCGTGGACCCGAAATCCTGCATGATGACGATCTGGCGCTTGCTGTTCCCCCCGGATATGGGGATCACCGATGCTCCCAGTTTTTCCGCCCCGTAGTGGATGCCCAGGCCCCCGGTGAAGAGCCCGTACCCGTAGGCGTTGTGGATAATATCGTTCTTGTGGGCGCCGGCCGCGGCCAGGGAACGGGCCATCAGCTCCGCCCAGGTATTGATGTCCCGCCGGGTGTACCCTACCACCGTGGGCTTTCCGGTGGTCCCGGAAGAAGCGTGGATCCGAACCACCTGTTCCATGGGTACGGCGAAAAGGTTGAAGGGATAGTTGTCCCGCAGGTCGACCTTGTTGGTAAAAGGAAGGCGCCGCAGGTCCTTCAGAGATTTGATGTCCGAAGGTTTGATTCCGGCTTCGTCGAAGGTCTTCTTGTAAAAGGGAACCTTGGTGTACACCCTCTTCGCCGTGGCGACCAGACGTTTGAGCTGCAGGGCCTCCAGCGCTTCCCGGGGAAGGGTTTCAAATTCTTCGTCAAAGAGCATCGACCAATCCTCCGAAGATTATTCAATTTAAAGAAAAAATATCACCGCAGAGCACGCGGAGACCGCAGAGGTTTTTCCAAATCAAAGGCATGGACACTAAAAAATATTTTTGATATTTCGTGATCTCTGCGCCCTCTGCGATCTCTGCGGTTAATCGTTCTTCTTTTTATTCCACCAAAAATCGTTGTTTTCAACCGGATCATAATACCGGTAAGAGTTATAAATCTTGACCAGGGGCGCTCGGTGGATCTCGTCGGATTCGTGAATCAGCCGGTCGAAGGTCATAACCAGGCCGATCCATAGGCCATGTTTGCGGATGGCTTCCGCGCTGTACTGAGCGCAGGTCGGATAGCAGGGACACCGGTCCCCGTCCACGGGGCTGATGTAGCTCTGGAAAAACCGGACCGCTCCCAGGGCCGCCCTCTGCCCCGGGGAAAAGTGAGAAGCCGGGCTGCCCTTCAGGGCCGAAGGAGCCTTGCCCTGCTTCGGCCAGGGTTCCTCCCAGCGGCCCTCACCCGCCTGCGCCCCCAGGGGGGCCAGGAAACCCCAGACAAGAAACAGGATGACCCCTTTCTTAATAAACATAGCGGAAAGAGAGGAACGGTTGCTTTCCCTGTATGGTAATTCCCACCGCAAAGCGGTCTTCCTTTTCCAGAAGGTCAAGATATTCCTTCTTTTTTTTGCGGTTGTATTTGTGGGCCCCGGATACGGCGCTGTAAATGTTGCCACTATACCACCCCAGCTCAAAAAAGGTCAAGATTCCGCCTACCACGTAGTTTTCATGCTCAAATGATTCCACCATGCCCCAGATAAAAGCCGCGTTCAGGAGGAAGGCAATCCCCGCATCCCGGTACCTTTCGTCGTAGAGATGTCCGGCGCCGGGGAGGACGGCCGCCAGGACACCGGCGGTGGCGGGCGATTTCTGGGGAATCTCCTCGATCCGGTCCATTCCCCGGGCCCAGTGCTCCGCCCGGGGGTAAAGCCTGCTCTCCGGGCCCACTTTCCGGAACTCCGCAGCCGCCTCTTTCCATCGCTCCTCCTGGAGGTAGCTGACCGCGGATTGCCACTGGGCCTCTTGGGCGGCGGGGAATCCGGGAGCCATTTCCTTCGCCCGGGAAAAATGGTGACGGGCCTGGGAGAATTCTTTCTTCTCCAGCCAGCAGCGGCCCTTGAGGAGCATGGCTTCCGCGGCCCAGGGCGAAGAAGGATGCCATTTCAGCAGCTCATCGGCGGCCGAGAGGGCTTGGTCCCATTTCTTTCCCTGAAAATAAGAGCTGGCGATTTTCCACCGGGCTTCTTCAGCCCTCAGGCTCGCGGGGAAAAAAAAGAGGAAACGTTTATATTCGGTAATGGCCCGGTAGTAGTCCCCGTCCTCGAAAAAATAGTCCCCCAGGCCCATCTGGGTTTTTTCGTCGATGATTCTTTTCCCTTCTTCCTCCGCCCGCGCCCCGCCGGCGAGAAGCAGCAAAAGAGAGGCCAAAAGAATCGTTCGGGCCATGGACGGGTCTCCTTATGGGGGCGGTCTCAGGACCCTTTGCCCAAGCGGAAGGCTTCCAGGTTCACCGGTCCTGCTTTGGGGGGAAATCTCTTCAGAATGTGTTCCGTCCAGACCTTTTCCGGGATGGAGAGAATCGAGTGGAGCGCCCCCAGGAGGACCACGTTAACGGCCCGCACATCCCCGGCCCGAAGGGCCAGGTCCCGGGCCGGTATGGCTTTGAAAGTTGTCGCCCGCTGCGAAAGGACCTCCTTTACATCAGCCGGGTAATCTTCGTTTCCCAGGGAGACCCCGGGCGGGTTCAGCCGCTGTTCATTGAGCAGGATGGACGGGTGGGGGCTCAGAAAAGATAGATAACGGAGGGCCTCCAGTTCCTCGAAGGCGATAAAAATGTCCGCCTCCCCTTCCTTGATCAGGGGAGAATACACCTTGGGTCCGAACCGAACGTGGGTGGAAACGCTTCCCCCCCTCTGGGCCATCCCGTGGACTTCACTTTTTTTCACGTCATAGCCCGCTTCCATGAAGACGTCGGCCATGATCTCGGAAGCCAGGATGATCCCCTGGCCGCCCACTCCCACCAGCAGAATATTGGTGACTCTATTTTCCATCGTTTCCCTTGATCGCCCCGAATTTGCACACCTGAGCACACAGGGTACATCCGTTGCAGAGAAATTCGTCGATGACCGCCCTTCCCTTCCGCTTTTTCCCCATGGCGTTGATACCCTCTTCCTTGACCCAGGCCACGGCCGGACAGCCCAGGCGGAGGCAGGACCGGCAGCCCGCGCAGAGGTCCGGGTCCACGGCCAGGGGCTTTCCGCTGACCTTCCTCTCCCGGCGGGAAAGGACGCAGGGAGCCCGGGAGATGATGACCGAGGGTTCCGGGCGCCGCGCTTCTCTCCTGATCACCCGTTCCACGGCGGCCAGGTCATAGGGGTTTATCGTCTTGACATGCTTCACCCCCAGGGCTTTGGCCAGTTTGGTCAGGTCCACTTCAAAAGTCTCCTCCCCCCGCAGGGTGCAGCCGGTTCCCGGGTGATCCTGGCGGCCGGTCATGGCGGTGGTGTGATTGTCCAGGATGATCACCGTCACCGCCCCCCGGTTATAGACCACATTGAGCAGGCCGGTGATGCCGGAATGGAGGAAGGTGGAATCCCCGATGACGGCCACCACTTTTCCCAGCGCTTCTTCTCCGAGGGCTTTATCCAGGCCCATGGCATGACCGATGGAGGCCCCCATGCAGACGCAGGTGTCGATGGCGCTCAGGGGAGGCAGGAAACCGAGGGTATAGCATCCGATATCCCCGGTCACGAAAAGCTTCATTTTGTTCAGGATGGAAAAAATTCCCCGGTGGGGACATCCCGGACACATGATGGGGGGCCGGGCCGGAAGTTTGGCCGCTGCCTCCCGGGCCGCGGGAGGAAGGTTTTTCAACCCCTTCTCCACCAGGAGGGGGTTCAGTTCTCCCATGAGGGGGAAAGCCGACTTGCCCTCCACGGCCAGTCCCATGGCCCGAACCTGCTCTTCGATGAAGGGATCCAGCTCTTCTACCACGTACAGTTTTTCCACCTGGGAGGCAAAAGATCGGATCATCTCCCGCGGCAGGGGATAAACCATTCCCAGCTTCAGGAAGGAGGCTTCGGGCATGACTTCCTTGGCATAGGCATAAGAAATTCCGCTGGTGATGATCCCCGCCTTTTTATCGCCCCACTCGGCCCGGTTTTCGGGAAAAGTCTCCGCGAAACGGGCCAGGTCTTCCATCCGCTTCTCCACCACCGGATGGCGCTTGCGGGCATTGGCCGGGAGCATGACCAGTTTGACCGGATCCTTCACCAGCCCGGGCTTCACCGGGGGAACCGCCGGCTCCGCCTCGCCCACGATCGACTTGGAGTGGGAGACCCGGGTGGTGGTGCGGAGCATGACCGGGGTGTCGAATCTCTCGCTCAGTTCGAAGGCCATTTGGGTGTAATCCTTGGCTTCCTGGCTGTCGCTGGGCTCCAGCATGGGCACCTTGGCGAACCGGGCGTAATGGCGGTTGTCCTGCTCGTTCTGGGAGCTGTGCATCTCCGGGTCGTCCGCGGTCACCAGGACCAGCCCGCCCCGAAGCCCGGTGTAGGAAAGGGTGAAAAGGGGGTCCGCGGCCACGTTCACCCCCACGTGCTTCATCACCGCCAGGGCCCGGGCTCCGCCAAAAGCAGCTCCCATGGCGGTTTCCAGGGCCACCTTCTCGTTGGGGGACCATTCCACGTGGGGACCGGAATAGGCCCCCAGGCTCTCCAGGATCTCCGTGCTGGGTGTCCCGGGGTAGGCCGCCGCTACTTTTACCCCGCTTTCATAAGCCCCTCTGGCGATGGCTTCATTCCCCGACAGGACGGTTCTTCGATCGTTCATTCATTCACCCCTTGAGCTCGCTCACCTTCCACCGGATGAAATCGGCCATGGCCGACTGGGGATCCTGGGCCAGGGCTTTCTGGTATATCTCCAGGGCTTTGGGCTTTTCTTTCAGCGCTTCATAGCAGCGGGCCGCTCCCAGCATGGATTCGATCCGGTAGGGCTGGTGGGGGTCTTTCATATTCGTTTGATAATATTCCAGGGCCTTCTGGAAATCTCCCTGGGCCTCCGAAATATAGGCGAGGCCGTTCATGGCCAGATGGCGGAAAGGCCCCTCCAGGCTCTTGGAGTAAGCCGCCCGGGCCTGGTCGTATTCTTTCAGGGCGTAATAACAGTTTCCGATGAATACCCGTGAAACCTGAGCCGTTCTCCCCCAGGAATAGGCGGCAAGGGATCCTTTGAATTTCTCCAGGGCCTTCTGGAAATCGCTCTTTTTATCCGCCGCCGGATTCTCCAGGGATCCCTGGTAGGCCTGCTGGTAGAGCTGCAAACCCTGTTGCTGCATCACCAGCGCCTTTCCTTCCTGGGACCGCAGGTAGTAAAACGTCCCCGCGCCCGCGGCGATAACGATCAGGACGATGACCGCCGCCCGGGTCACCTGCCGCTGGTGGGTTCTTAAAAATTCGATGACTTGCCCGGTGGTGGAGATAAATTCATCCGGCTCTTTCAGCAATTTTTTCCGGGATACTTTCTTACTGGGCATCCGTTCCTTCTCCTTATAGGTTCCCCCCAACGGGTAAAAAAATCCGCCCTTGGCCTTTCCTGCAAAAAGGCCTTTCCGGGAAAGGATTGGCCGGGCTGCGGCTAGGGGGTGAAGCTGACCGCCTTCAGGTCTTTGGCGTCAATTTGAAAGGTTCCAAAATCCGCTTTTCCGTAAAACTTCGACCTTTTATCCACCCTCATCTCCAGGCCTTCCCGGGTTTTCAGGGTCAGCTTGGCCGGAATTTCATTTCCCTCGGCGGCCTGGAATTGAATCTGCGATATCTTCTCGAAGGGTACGGTGACCGTGGCGCTCCCCCGCTTCCCCGCAAGAAAGATCTTTCCTCCCTGGCTGAACTGGGAGAGGGAAGTCTGGATTCCCTCCCGGTCGGTCACCTTCACGGAAAAATTCTTTTCCGGAGAGGGGACTTTGTTGGGCGGGGCCGTACCGCCCAGTTCTCCCATTCCCATGAGGAACAGAAAGGAGCTAAGGATCGCCATCGGAGCCAGGAATCTCTTCATCTTGCGCCTCCCGGAATAAACTGTGCCGGTTGCCGGCTGATTCCAATGTTTTATTTTAGATAGCATTTTTGGCCGAAAATGACAACTCTAAATCGAAAGGAACCTTTCCTCGAAAAGGCCCCGGATAAGTGAGGGGGAGGCGCTTATGAGAAAACGGGGGGCGCGCAATCAAAAGGCGGAATGTTGATTGCGCAATGCGGAATGAAAAAGAAAACTCAAAAATTCAAAATTCTATGGACCAGGCTTTTTTGCTTGTTGGGGTTTGGGCTGGAGGGATTCGGATCATCAGGCTCGGCGGGATCTTATTTTTCGAATTGCCTTCCCATCTGTCCTCCGCAAAGAGAGGCCTGCGAGAAAATAGCGCCAGGGGTAAGACTGATCCAAAACATCTCCCCTTTCGAATCTCCCCGGACAGGCCCGACCCATGAAAGGACAACCGCCTCTGGATGATGATTCGAATCCCTCCAGCCCAACCCCCATGCGCCGGCCCTTCCCTCTTCCGGGTTTTTCTCGGCCATGGGTCCTTTCTTTCAGAAACTGGGGGTGGACAGGTTCAAATATGTTCAAATATGTGATTGACAGGGATCATTCTCCTTCGCTATTTTGATTGAAGAATCGGATTCGACGGAAATGAAGAATGCATCCGCCAAAAATACAGGAAATGTCTCCGGGCTGAGAATGAAATGGCGGTTCCATCCGCCCCCCGCGGAAGATGACCGACTGCCCCTGAACGAACTGGGAATCTCCCCTCTGACCGGCCAGATTCTTCGGAACCGCGGAATATCGGGGGCGGACGAAGCCCGGAAGTTTCTGAACCCCGCCCTGTCGGACCTTCCCGATCCTTTCACCATGAAAGATCTGGAAAAGGCGGTCCGGCGGATTACCCAGGCTATCGGAAAAGGGGAAAAGATCACCCTCTATGGGGATTATGACGTGGACGGGACAACGGCCACCGCCATCCTCTCCCTCTTCCTGAAAAAAGCCGGAGCGCGGGTTGATTTCCACCTCCCCCACCGGGTCCGGGAGGGATACGGACTCAACCTGGAGGCCATAAAAAAGATCCATGCGTCGGGAACCCGCCTGCTCATAACCGCCGATTGCGGGGTCAGTGACCACGGAGAGATCGAGTGGGCGCGGGCGAACGGCCTGGAGGTGATCGTGACCGACCATCATGAGGTCCCCGAAAATCTCCCCCCGGCCCTGGCCATTCTCAATCCCAAGCAGAAAGACTGCCCCTATCCCTTTAAAGATTTGGCGGGGGTGGGAGTGGCTTTCAACCTGCTCATCGGCCTGCGAACCTCTCTGCGGCGGGAGGGTTTTTTCCAGGACGGAAACGGCCCGAATCTGAAAGAGTACCTGGACCTGGTGGCCCTGGGAACAGTGAGCGACGTGGTTCCTCTCGTCGGAGCAAACCGCATTCTGGTTAAATTCGGCCTGGGAGAGCTCAGTCATTCCAGCCGACCCGGTATCGCCGCCCTCAAAGGGGTCTCGGGCCTGGAGGCCGGGCCGGTGGATACCACAGGGATCCATTTCCGGCTGGCCCCGAGGATCAACGCCGCCGGCCGCCTGGAGGATGCCCGGGAGGTCATCCATCTCCTGACTTCGAATGATCCCGAGCAGTCTCGGAGCGTCGCCGTCCGCTTGAACGAGTTGAATTCCTTCCGCCAGCGCATCGAAGAAAAGATCCTTTCCCAGGCCAGGGAGATGATCGAATCCCGGCGCCCGGAGGGAAGGAGAAGGTCCATTGTCCTGGCCTCCCAGGACTGGCACCCGGGGGTCATCGGCATCGTGGCTTCCCGCCTGACGGAGGAATTCAACTGCCCTACCATTCTCATCGCCCTGAAGGAGAACCTGGGGAAAGGCTCGGGCCGCTCCATCGACGCCTTCCCGCTCTTTGAAGGGCTGAAGGCCTGCCAGGACTGGATGGAAACTTTCGGGGGACACGCCCAGGCTGCCGGCCTGGTGATCCGGGCGGACCGGATTTCCGATTTTGCCCGGGCCTTTGAAGAGGTTGTAGGGGCCAGGCTTTCCGAGGAAGATGCGCTTCCGTACCTCACCCTGGATGCCTTGACCAGCCTGGAGCAACTCAACGAGCCTTTTCTGGCAGAGCTGGAAATGCTGGCCCCCTTCGGGACGGGGAATCCCGAGCCGGTCCTGGGGGTGGAAAACCTGAAGGTAGTCGGTTCCCGCCTGGTGGGCAAGGGCCATCTGCGGATTCGCATCCAGGAAGGACGGCGGACCCGGGAGGCCATCGGGTTCGGCATGGGCTCGTGGCATCCCCTGTCCGGAGAGGGAATGAGGATGGCTTTTTCTCCCCAGGTCAACCAGTACCAGGGAAGCCGCAGCCTCCAGCTGCGGATCATCGACCTGCAGCCGGGTTCAAAGCCCTGAAAAAGAAAATATCATTGCTTTTTGCTGAGTGGCAAATGGCCGATGGCTGATGTTGATGCATGGCGGATGGGGGAAAACCTTTTAGCCCGAGGTCACCATGGATAAGCAGAAAAAGACCCCGAAAAAGGAGGAAAAAGGCGCTTCCCACGAAGCGGAGGCTTTTCTAAAAGAGGTTGAGGACAACTTCGAGGCCTGGTCCGAGGATGCGACTCCGGCTCTCGCCAGGATGCGGTCCCTGTCTCCCGAAGGATTGGAACGGGTATTCTCATCCCTGGTGAAGAATAAAGGGGAAGAGATCTACCCTTTCTTCCAAGCGATCCTGGGAAGGGAGGAAAAAATCGACCTTCCCCTGGCTGAAAGCCTGGGACGGTGGAATTCTCCCGAGGCCGGGATCCTCCTCCAACGGCTCGCCGAAAAGTCTTCTTCCCGGGCGGTTCTCAAGAACGTCCGCAAGTCTATTTTCCGACTGAAAAGCCAGGGGTTGAAGGTCGATGAAATCAGAGATGTCGGGAACGCGGATGGTCTGGCTGGTCCGGCCCCAGCCTCCCCGGGGAGTCGCTGCCTTCCATGCCTTGATCACCGACTCCCAGGGGATCATGGACTTTCAGGCTTTTGAGACTTCCCGGAAGAAATTCCACGAATACGTGGAGGAGTTCCGCAAGCAGGCCCCCTGGGAAATCGTGGAGGCCGACCCGGAATACTGCCTCGGCCTCATGATCGAGGCTTCGGAACTCCAGGCGAAGAAGGGAGAGAGTCCACCGGGGGATTTTCTGAAGTGGAAGACGGTCATGGGGTCCCCTCCGGGCAAGCCCCTCCGGCCGCTCATCCATCTGTACCTGAAAGAGGAGGAATGGAAGAACCGCTCCGACCTTTTGGACCGGAGCGGCTCTCTCTTCCAAAACCCGTCTTTCCAGTCCTGGTACCTGGAAGAAGAGGAGGCCAGGAAGTACCTTGCTCTTCTGAAAGAAGCCTCCGAAAGCCGGCTGGTCCTCACCCCCTACCAGAAAGAAGGCCGGGTCATGGAGATCTACCGCCAGGCTGTGGAAGAGCTTTTCACCGGGGAACGGCGGGTTCTTTTCCGTCGGAGGCTGGAAGAGATGGCTTACGTCCTCTGGAAGACAGGAAAGGAAAACGAGGCGCAGATGAGCTTCGTGGCCGCGCTGGGAATGGAAAGCGAAGGAGGAATTTTATCCATCCATCCTTTCCTTCTCGAACTGGTGAAGAGGAGTCTGACGGCTCTTCTGGAAGAGGAGGCCAAGAAGCAGAGCAAAGAAAGCGATTTATTGATCAAACCTTGAATCATCCAGGGTTGAGTCCCGGAAACAAGCCACTTAATTCGTTCCCTCGCCCGGCGTGATCGTTGCCAAGGCAAGGGGGGATTCGGGAGGGGCCCAGGGGGCGCATCCCGCCCCTGGGCGGAGAGTAGTTGGGTATCCTTTTAAACCACTCGATGGAGGGAAGAGCCGTTTTTTTATTTCCAAATCGAATCAGGAAAAAGGTGGGGGGATGGCCATGAAACATAAAGTCATGATCATGCGCTGCGAGAATTATGACTCGGAAAAGATTTCCGGGATTATTCAAGAAGGCATGGAAAAGCTCGGTGTCCGGCCTGCCGGGAGGATTCTTTTGAAGCCCAATGTGGTCATCGCCCACCCGGAGGTGTTTCCCCATGCTTTTACCAGAAAGGAGTTTCTTGACGGGGTGATATCCGCCACCAAGGCGAAGGCCACGGATGTCCGTGAAATCGCCGTAGGGGAACGGTGCGGAATCACCTTAGCCACCCGATGGGCCTTCGAAAATGCGGGGTACCGCGAAGTCATAAAAAAACACAAAGTGAAAGCCTATTACTTCGACGAAGTAAGACAGGTTCCCAGGGAACTTAAGGAAAAAAACGCTCTCCGGAAAAATATTTTTATTCCCGAGCCGATTGCCAAGGCTGATTTCCTAATCAACCTGCCGAAATTCAAAGCTCATCCCTGGTGCAGGCTCACTTTGAGTCTCAAGAATTTTATCGGCATTCAAGACGACCGCCACAGGCTGGTGGATCATAATATCTTTCTGGAGCACAAAATAGCCGATCTGCAGGAGGTCATCCAGCCTAAATTTATCGCCGTTGACGCGATTATCGCCGGGCAAAAAATGATGCTCACCCCAACTCCATTCCCGATGGGGGCCATCGTCATGGGGACGAATTCCTGCGCCGTAGACACGGTTGGTTGTCACATGGTTCATGTGAACCCCAAGGATCTCATTCATCTCCGCTATGCCTCCGAGAGAGGTTTCGGCCCCATGAACCTGGAAGAAATCGATGTCCTGGGTAATTTCCCGCTGAGAGAAGTCCAGGAAAAAACACGAAACTTTGAGTTCTGCATGGAACATATTGACAGCTATTTTGGGGCCGAAAGCAATCTCCGCTGTACGGTGGGAACCTTCCCCGAAAAACATTCACCCGACTACTGCTGGGGGGGATGTCCGGGCGCCCTTCAGGAGGCCATGCACATATTCAAAGCCCATTATCCGAACGTAAACCGGGAAATGAAAAAGGTCCGTTACGTAGTGGGTCGGGTGGATGGACCGATTGAACTGGAGGAGGACGAAAGGGTGATCTTTGCCGGGGATTGCACCTCTTGGGAGGGAAGAATCAACGGCGATCCGGTCAAGATCGAAAGCCGTTACCGGGCTCCCCAAGAGGTAGATGAAGGCAAAACGAAATCGAATGACATGCTGTTAAAAACCTGGAAAACCCTCTGGAATTGTCTCCGCCATAAAAATTTCAGGTATATCCATGCCCGAGGATGTCCCGTTTCGGTCGGAGACCATGTCCATTATCTGTCGGCCATCGGTAAGATTCCGAATGTGAATTTCGACCCGAGAATGCTGGTCCCGGTCAATATTGCCTACTGGAAGATGCGGACCCTGCGGGCCCTGCATCGACTGATCAAATAGTCTGGTTATATCTAACCGGGAATCTATGTATCCTCTGGCGGCAAAGCCGCAACCAAAAGCAATCACCCCCTCCCTCCCCTCCCCCCTCGAGGGGGAGGGCTTGCCCTGTGGAGTATTGAAGCTTACTCCACAGGGTAAAGGTGGGGGGGATGCTTTTTTCTTAATAAAAATTTAAGGTCGGGAATCGTATAGGGGATATTCCTAATGCGCGCAGCGGAGGTCAATCATGCCATTCGGGTACATGGGAAAAATATTACGAATCAATTTGGCGGATAAAGACATCCGGGTGGAAGATATCCGGCAAGACTGGGCGGAGCAGTTCATCGGCGGTCCCGGTCTGGCCACCCGGTACCTTTATGATGAAGTCCCGAAAGGGGGCGATCCTTTGGGGCCCGAGAATAAATTGATTTTCATGACCGGTCCGCTCACCGGGACGGCATCGGCCAGCGCCGGCCGCTATTCGGTGGTGGCCAAGTCCCCGCTGACCGGGATCTGGGGGCACGCCAATTCCGGCGGCAGCTTCGGACCGGCCCTCAAACGAAGCGGCTTTGACGGTATTATTTTGGAAGGTGTTGCTTCCAGGCCCTTGTACCTCACCATCGTCGATGGTCAAGCTGAACTGCATGACGCCGGCGGTCTGTGGGGACGGACGGTAGCCGAGACCGAGGATATGATTCAGCAACAAACGGGTGAAAAGAAACTGACCATGGCCTCCATCGGGCCAGGCGGGGAGAACCGGGTACGTTATGCGGCGATCATGAACAACAGCCACCGGGCCGCGGGCAGATGCGGCTTGGGTGCCGTCATGGGGGCGAAACGCTTGAAAGCGATTGCCTGCGGGGGCAACGCTTCCGTAGCTCTTGCCGAAAAAGATACTTTTAATGAAGTCGCGCGCAAACAGTATGAGCTTCTGGATGAGTCCATGCTGAAAGTGGGGTTTGAGACCTTTGGAACCAACATGGTCTCGGACATGGTCAACGCCCGCGGAGGCTATCCGACCCGCAACTGGCAACAGGGGGTTTTTGATCAGATCGAGAACGTCAACAGCCAGGCGCTGACCGACAAGGTGTTTGTCAGGGGGGTCAAATGTTTTGCCTGCCCCATTGCCTGCGGGCGGGGATCTGAGATCAAGGAGGGCAAGTGGGCCGGTCGCAAGGGAGAAGGGCCAGAGTATGAGTCCGCCGTCACCCTGGGCGCCATGTGCGGGGTATCCGACATGAACGCCATC
>Ga0111180_1018_pt1 | contig 22810 bp, 18 predicted proteins | sample DeeMarSWOR324_28_FD_80237 | JGI IMG/M metagenome (GOLD analysis project Ga0111180, IMG submission 80237) | Deltaproteobacteria bacterium SM23_61
CCTCTTTTATCGGGTCAGGAGGACGACAGCCAGGCAGGCGAAGATAAGGCCCAGGATCTTGGACACGGTCATCGGTTCATGGAGGAATAAAAAGCCCAGGAGGGCGGGAATGATCAGGTTCAGGTTGAACAGGGGTATCACCACGGAAAGAGGCCCGCGGGCGATGGCGGTGTAGTACATGACCATGACCACCGACCACCAAATACCGAGTAGGCAGCCATAGAGGACGTATCGGTTCCAGACGAGGGGTACTCTTGAATAGCCGAGGTAAAGAAACAAACCCACCAGACCCACTCCGAATTTGGTGACCAGCAGCAGGGCCGGATGGAGGTTTTGGCTGACCAGTTTCACGGCAAAGGTGTTGAAGCCGATGAGCACCATGGACAATAAAGACAACGTGAGGTAATCCATCCTTCAGCTCCTTTTGAAGATCCTTCCGGTTCGTCCAATGGCCTTGCGCCGTGGCCTATTTTGACCGAGCCAGGAAAATTCCCCCGAAGACCACCGCCGCCCCCCAAACTTGGGTCGCCCTTATCGTTTCCCCGAGAAAAGGGATGGCAAAAAGGACCGCCGTCACCGGCATCAGATACTGGTAAAGAATGGCCCGCAGGGGACCGATGTTCTGGATGCCCCGGATCCATAGAAAGTAAGCCAAGCAGTTACCCATGACGGCCACGTAGATGACGCTGAACCAGGCCATCCAGGAAATCTCCTTCCAGCCTCCCGCCTTTTCATTGGGCAAAAAGGGAAGAAAAAGGACGGTTCCGATCAACATGATATAGGCGGTCATTTTGAGGCTGGAGTGGTCTTTCAACATCTTCTTCGCCAGGACGGTGAAAAAGGCCCAGGAGAGAGCCGCCCCCAGAATAATCAGGTCGCCCCGAAAGGTATGGGAACTCCATCCCTTCCAGTCCCCTTTGATTACCAGGAAAACACCCACGAAGGAGACAAGGACCCCCACGGCGGCGCGGAAGGTCACGTCAGTGCGCAGAAAAAAGAACGAGACGATGAGGACAAAAATCGGGGAAGCGGCCATGAGCAGCCCTGCGTTCGAAGCCGTGGTCAGGTTCAACCCCACCGACCAGCAGACCCGGTTCAAAAAAGTGCCCAGGCACGCGAGGCCGATTAATGCCAGGAAATGTTTTCTTGAAAGCGACCAGTCTTTTTCCTGGCGGAGAAAGAAGGGGAACAGGATGACGGTGGCCATCAGGGTCCGCATGGCCGCAAAACTCATGGGAGAGACTTCGCGCATAGCGAATTTGGCGAAGGGGTAGTCGGATCCCCATAGTGTCATCACCAGGATCATGTAGAAATCTGTGATTGAAAACCCTTTTCTTGCTTCCAAAACCCATTCCTACAAAAATGAAAGCCCGCCTCGCGCGGGCTAAAAAACATTCATGGGACACAGATAAACACAGATGAACACAGATTAACACAGATAAAACAAAATGAGTTGAACCACGGATGAAAACGAATTGATCCCGCAAAAATAAATCCAAATACTTCTGCTTATTTTCTTTCAACGCTCTCCAAATTGGGTGGAGAGATTATCAGTGGGGATTGAATTCCTTGCCTTTTCAGCCATGGTTTTGCATTTTCCATGGTCAGGTTGTCGGCGATCTGCTGTTCAATTGGCACAGCCCAGCGTAAGCTATCAGCCTGTCGTCATTCCGCCGAAACTTGTCCCGGCAGGTTTTAAGCCGGGAGCCGGAATCGATGCTTCTTTTAATGGCATTCTGGATTCCCGCCTGCGCGGGAATGGCGGATCAACACCTTTCTGAAAAGGGTAATTTGGACAAGACTGATTTTCTTTAAAATCTGTGTTTATCTGTGTTCATCTGTGTCCAATTCAAGTTTTTATGGCGGAGAGGGCGGGATTCGAACCCGCGGTACACCTTTCGGCATACACTCGCTTAGCAGGCGAGCACCTTAGGCCAGCTCGGTCACCTCTCCGGCCAAGAAAGCAAAGGGCAAAGAGCATAGGGCATAGAGTAACTACAAAAACCAAATCACAGCCTAGAGCATGGAGCATAGCGCATGGCGTTCAAAGAAGTCGGACTGGACGCTATGCACTTTTCTCTAATTTTTCTTGCCTTTGCTCTTTGCTCTTTGCTCTCTGCTCTTTGCTCATTTGGCGGAGGGAGTAGGATTCGAACCCACGTCCCCTTTCGGGGAAACGGTTTTCAAGACCGCCGCCATCGACCACTCGGCCATCCCTCCGCAAAAACAGCATAGAGCATAGAGCAAAGAGGATAGAGCAAAAACAAAAAAACAGGAGTCTTAATCTGTGAGCTACGAGCCATGAGCTATCAGCTATGAGCTATGAACTATTTTGCGCTATGCACTATGCCCTATGCGCTATGCGTCTTTCTATTTTACCCGCCCCGCCCATGTAGGGCCTCAAAACCTCCGGCACAAGCACGCTTCCGTCCTCCTGCTGGAAGTTCTCCAAAATGGCCACCAGCGTACGGCCGATCGCCAGCCCGGATCCATTCAGGGTGTGGACGAACTCCGCCCCCCTTTTTCCACTGGGCCGGTAGCGAATATTGGCCCGCCGTGCCTGGAAATCTTCGAAGTTGCTACAGGAAGAGATTTCCTTGTAGACTCCCTGCGCGGGAAGCCAGGCTTCCAGATCGTACGTTTTGGCTGCCGAAAACCCCAGGTCCCCGGTGCACAGCATGACGATGCGGTAGGGAATTCCCAGGCGCCTCAGAACCTCCTCGGCATTTTGAGTCAGCTTTTCCAGCTCTTCATAGGAGGTCTGCGGAGTCGTAAACTTCACCAGCTCGACCTTATTGAACTGATGCTGCCGGATCAGCCCCCGCGTGTCTTTGCCGTAGGAACCCGCCTCCTTACGGAAACAGGGAGTGTAAGCCGCATAGAAAAGGGGGAGCTCCTCCTCAGCGAGAATTTCTTCCTGGTGGATATTGGTTACCGGAACTTCCGCCGTGGGGATCAAAAAGTAGTCCAGGTCGCTGAGCTTAAACAGGTCCTCTTCGAATTTCGGAAGCTGCCCGGTTCCGGTCATGGACCTTCGATTTACCAGGAAAGGGGGCAGGACCTCCTGGTAGCCATGCTCGGAGGTGTGGAGATCCAGCATGAAATTCAGAAGCGCTCTTTCCAGCCTGGCACCCAATCCCTTGTAGAGCGTAAACCGGGCCCCCGTAATTTTCGCCCCCCGGTCGAAATCCAAAATGTCAAGCGCCTCGCCGATATCCCAGTGGGGTTTCGGCGCGAAAGAGAAGTCAGGAAGCCTCCCCCACCTGCGAATCTCGGGATTATCCCGGTCGCCCTGGCCAAGAGCGACGCTCTCGTGGGGGATATTGGGGATCGTCAGCATAAGGCCTTGCAGGGCCTCTTCTTTCTCCACCAAGCCAGTCTCCAATTCCTTGATCCGGTTGGAGACTTCTTTCATCCGGCCGATCTCTTCGGTGGCGTCCAGCTTTTTCTTCTTCTTCTCCGCGATCACGTCGGAAACCTGGTTTCGCTGGGCGCGAAGAGATTCCGATTCCTGCAGAATTTCTCGCCTCTCCAAATCCAGCCGGGCGAATCGTTCCCAGTCCACTGCCTGGCCGCGCCGGCCGATTTTCTCTTTTACTTCTTCGAGGTGTTCGCGCGTATATTTCAAGTCCAGCATAGGATGATTTCTGTATTTCTTTGTAATATTTAGTAAATTAACATTTCGAGCGGGCAGAGTCAACCCGATATTGATTTTTACCCCCTTCACTTTTCGCCAAGTAGCCAGAAGATGGGTTGTATTGCAGGCTTTCCCCGGCCCGGAAGCAAGGGCGTTACGCGCAAAAACCATGATGCACCCTTCTTTTTCTGGATCGGGCGGGCAAGCCCTTCTTCGCGCAAGAACAGGGTTTTTCCAATGTAGGGGCGCCCGGCCGGGCGCCCGAGAGGCCCGCCTCACTTTGCGGAAGCACGAACGGATCTCCTTTGGGAATTCATTTCCCGCTGATGCTTTTTGCGCGTAACCCCCTTGCTCCCGGTCCACAAGCTTACTATCCGCCAGGAAAAAGAGTTGCAAAAGTGAAGGGGGGCAAGGATATTGATTTCTTCAGAATTGTTCAACCACAGATGGAAAGACAGGAAAATTGGAACGATGGAATGTTGGAATATTTCTGAAGTTCTTATTAAGCAGAAAGCATCCTCCCACCTTTACCCTGTGGAGCAAGCTTCAATACTCCACAGGGCAAGCCCTCCCCCTTGAGAGACTGTGTCTTAATTCGTCATGCCCGCGGAGGCGGGCATCCAGTTAGTTGGAGACAACAACAATTTCAAGGACCTGGATTCCCGCTTTCGCGGGAATGACGGGGCTTTCCCCTTTGCGAAACAGTCTCTGAGGGGGGAGGGGAGGGAGGGGGTGATTTCTTTTGCTTGCGGCTCTGCCTCGTTGTTTTCCCTGTGGCAAAAGCTTTAAAGAAGGAAAAAGGGGGCTCTGGGGGGAAACTTCACTTGGATTCGGAGGAAGGCTTTCTCCTCAACCAGAGGTAGAATACCAGCGCGGCCACGCAGGCCAGTACGGCCAGGATTCTCAGAAGGTAATCGATGCGGGTGATGACCTCCGCCAGCCACCAGATGCTCGCCCCAAAATAATACCCCAGAAGAATCAGGATTGGAATCAGGATGAGGGCGCCCAGGAAGTCGAGCAAAAGAAACCGGCCCACTTTGATGCCCATGGTTCCGGCGGCGAAAAAAGCAGGTACCCGAAAACCCGAAATGAACCGGGCGATGAAAATAGTTTTATTCCCGTGGTCCCGGAAGAACTGCCGACCTTTTTCCAGCCGGCTCTCGGTTATGATTTTTCGGAGAATCTGATGGTGAAGGAGCTCCGGACCCCATTTTTTCCCGATGGCGTATATGGCCAAGTCGCCCCCCAGGATGCCAAGAAAGCCGACAGCCAGGGTGGGGTAAAAGCGGATGATGCCCAAGTGGACGAAGAACCCCCCGGTTAAAAGGGTCAATTCCTCCGGGATGGGCAGGCCCAATCCGCAAAGAAGGAGGATCAAAAAGAGTCCGGCATAGATGAATGGCTCAGAGTAACTGAGAAGGAAGAAGGTTTCGTGTGCCAAGGTTTCTCTGGCTCCAGCCGGGGATTTACCTCATTCTGCTGTGGTTTTCGGGGCCTCCGGGGGTGATGACGGTGGTTCAGGTTGGGTCCTCGCGGTAGTCAGGCTTTCGATCTCCTTTTGGAGTTTCTTCACCTGTTTCCGGAAACCCCGCGCTTTGGACTTGAGCTTCCAGGATGCCGCCCAGTCCACCGAGAATCCCAAGACCATTCCGATCACCAGACAGGCCAGGACCAGAAGGAAAAGGGGAAAGGGGCCTGTAGCCCAACCGAAGAAATAGCGCAGGGAGATTTCTTCCCGATTCAGGGTAGAAAAAGTGGCCACCAGGATTACGAAGACAACCGCGAGTATGATTCTGATCATTTAACCACCCGTAAATGAACGCTGCTTTTGGCCGTCTCCTGCTTATAGCTTATTAGCAGGTTGCTGAAAAAGCCCTCTGAGGTCTCTGGTCGTCATTCCTGCGGAAGCAGGAATCCAGCGTTTCCCGTGAAGCTTGTCCCCGAAGCTAGTTATCGGGGAACGGGAACCCAGATTTTCTTTACTGGTTCCCCGCTTCCGCGAGGACAACATCTGGACTGCCGCTCCCTGCTTAAAACATGCAGGGACAAGTTTCGCGGGAGTGACGGAAAATTGTCGTTTTTCCGCATCCTGTTAGAAAGATAACAAATATTTCGAGAGGGTGTCAACCATTTTCCAGGGACCGCCCTGGCAGGCTCGAGGAGCGCTACGCTTGAGGAGCATCCCGCCTGCGGCGGGATTCGAGAAGCGCCCGCCCTGTGGAATATTCGGGTTTTATTCCACAGGGCAAGCTTGAGGCAAAAGAAAAAATCGTCTTTGCCTCGAGGGCGAAGCCCGCTCCTCAAGGGCCGCAGGCCCGGTCCTCAAGGCAACGAAGTTGCCGCTCCTTGAGGGGGCTTTGCTCCCGCTCTTTGGTCATGTTTCTCATTGCACAGGCTAATCCATATATGGTATATAATACCCCTTAATTATTCCCGAATATTTTTCTGTGGGGGTTAAGCCGGAAGGGAGGATCCTTTTGGCTCTTGAAGCGGGGTCATGAAGGGGTACATTTTAAAGCGGCTCTTCCATTCTATTTTTGTCCTGGTGGGTATTTCCCTGGTGGTCTTCATCATACTCCACCTCACCGGAGACCCTGCGGCCCTGCTGATGCCCATGGATGCCACCCCTGAACAGGTGGCCCAGTTCCGCCAGGAGATGGGCTTCAACGACCCGATTGTGGTGCAGTACTGGCGCTTCTTCAAAGGAACCCTCAGGGGAGATTTCGGCGACTCTTTCCGCCACAGCCAGCCCGCTCTGGAGCTGGTCATGGAGCGCATGCCGGCCACCATCCAGCTGACCCTCGCTGCCATGGTCATTGCCCTTCTCGTGGCCATTCCCGTGGGGATTATTTCGGCGATCCGCCGCAATTCCCTGTTGGATCACATCGGGATGACCGGAGCCCTGTTGGGTCAATCCACCCCCGTATTCTGGCTGGGGGTCATGCTTATCCTGATTTTCTCCGTGACCCTCCAGTGGTTCCCCTCTTCCGGCCGGGGCGAGTTGCAGCACCTGGTCCTTCCGGCCATTACCCTGGGAATGTTCACCATGGCCCGGACCGCGCGGATGATGCGGTCCAGCATGCTGGAAGTGCTGGGGCAGGAGTACATGAAAACCGCCAAGGCCAAGGGGCTGAACCCGGGGATGGTTATTTTGAAGCACGCCCTGAAGAATGCCGCGATTCCCGTGGTAACCATCATCGGCATGGAGCTGGGGACCCTCCTGGGGGGGGCGGTCATCACCGAAACCATCTTTGCCTGGCCGGGGGTGGGGCGTCTGGCGGTCCAGGCGATCTACAACCGGGATTACCCGGTCGTGCAGGCCGCCGTGTTCATCCTGGCGTCGGTCTTTGTATTGGTCAATCTTGTCGTGGATCTTTTGTACACGTATCTCGATCCAAGAGTAAAACTGGCGTAAGCTGCGAAAAGCGCATAGCGCATGGCGAAAAAAACTGTTTATCCGCAGATTACGCAGATTAGGCAGAATTATAAAGGCTCCGAAACAAATTCGAATGACCTAAATTCGAAACCTCTGAGTTTCTTGCAAATGTCGCGTTTTCTGTCATTTTTAAAATCCTGGATGCCCGCCTTCGCGGGCATGACGAATTATGACACAGTCTCCTGAGGGGGAGGGTTAGGCTTTACTCAGTCGTTTATTATAGAAGGATAGCTTTGATGGATGTTATGGAGAGTGCCGCCAAAGCGTTGGATTTCATGGCCGAAGATCGACGGGCTATGCGCTGGCGGAAAATTCTACGCAAGTTGCTTGAGAACAAAGGGGCCGTTTTCGGGCTGATCATGGTCTTTGGAGTCATTTTTTGCGCGGTTCTCGCACCGGTGATTTCCCCCCATGACCCCATTTTCCAGGATGTTGAGAAAAGGCTGATCCCTCCCATGGGCCAGAAGGGGGCGGACCCCGACTACCCCCTGGGAACCGATCACCTGGGGCGGGATATCGTCAGCCGGTTGATTTACGGCGCCCGCATTTCCATTGTAGTCAGCATTTCCGCGGTTGCCCTATCAGCGTTCCTGGGAACCCTCATCGGCCTCCTCTCCGGCTTTTACGGGGGAAAGGTGGACAATATTTTCATGCGCATCGCCGATGTCCAGCTGGCCTTTCCCTTTATCCTCCTGGCCATCGCCATCATCGCCGTACTCGGCCCCGACCTGCAGAACATCATCATCACCATGGCAATCACCGGGTGGGTGATCTATGCCCGGGTCGTCCGCGCGGAGGTTCTGTCCCTCCGGGAGAAGGAGTTCATTACCTCGGTGAAAGCCCTGGGCGGCTCCAGCGGCCGGATCATTTTCAGACATCTCTTTCCCAATGTGATTCCACCGATCATCGTAATCATTACCCTGGAAATGGCGCGGATGATTATCATGGAGGCGGCGCTCAGCTTCCTGGGCCTGGGGATCCAGCCGCCCACGCCAACCTGGGGGGGGATGCTGGCTGACGGGCGGGTTTACCTGATCACCTCCTGGTGGCTGGCTACCTTTCCGGGGCTGGTCATCATGCTGGTAGTGTTGGGGATCAATCTTTTGGGGAACTGGCTGAGGGACATGCTGGATCCCCGGCTGACGCAACTGTAAAAGACCTAATGGGACACAGATGAACACAGATGAACACAGATTTTACAATTCGCAAAAGATTTAAAGATAAAAGACTTAAAGACTTAAATGGGACACGGATGAACACGGATACACGCGGATCATTTCTTTCGCTCCTTTTTAAAAGGGGGGTCGGGGGGGGATTTCAGAGAATTGTCTCCGAAAGGGTGTACGGTTTCATGAAGCAATAAATAGTCATCTATGGGGATGAAAATAAACGCGAAGGAGGATGGATCAATGAAAAAAGTATTTTTGTTATGCTTGATCCTGATGTTTGTCGCGCTGGCCTTTGCCCCGGCTCACGCGGCCCGGGACAAGGACACCATCGTGCTTGTGCAGGGGGTCGATCCCACGACCATGGACCCGCACAATCATATGGAAACCCCGGCCTGGAACGTTCACATCCAGCTGTTTGACAGCCTTTTCCAGAGAACCCCCGACATCAAGAGGGAGAACCTGCTGGCCGAATCCCACCGGCTCGTCAACGATAGAATCTGGGAGTTCAAGATCCGCAAAGGGGTCAAATTTCACAACGGGGAAGACTGCAAAGCGGAGAACTTCAAATTCACTTTCGATCGCATGTCCGACCCCAAACTCAAACTGAGGCAGACGGTCTTTCAGGGAGTCATCGAAAAAGTGGAGGTCATGGATGATTACACCTTCCGCATCCACACCAAAAAGCCCTACCCGGTGATGGAAGCGATTTTGGCCATCTATGGCCAGCCGCTTCCCCTTAAATACTTTAAGGAAATGGGCCCGGCTCACTTCGCCCTGAACCCGGTCGGGACTGGACCCTACAAGTTTGTGCGCTGGGTAAAGGATGACCACATCCTCCTTGAGGCCAACCCCAACTACTTCCGCGGGGCGCCCAGGATCAAGAAAGTCATGTTCCGTCCCATTCCCGAAGCCACCACCCGGGTCGCCGCCCTGCAGACCCAGGAGGCCGATATCATCACCAATATTCCCCCCCATCTCATGAGATTGATGGACTGGAAGGGGCGCTCCTTTGTTTCCAAGGTGCCCAGCGTGCGGGTCATCTTCATCGCCTTTGATACCCTCAAGCCAGGCCCCCAAAAGGATAAAAGAGTTCGCCAGGCCATTGCCATGGGAATAGACCTGAAGACCAACATCAAAAAGGTCCTCGAAGGCAACGGAATCCCCTTGGGGGGCCCTTTAACTCCAAAGCATTTTGGTTATGACCCAGCTGTCAAATCTTATGATTATAATCCGCAAAAGGCCAAGAAGCTCCTGGCCGAAGCTGGTTATCCCAAAGGATTTGATTTTGTCATCAACTCTCCCAACGGGCGTTACTTGAACGACAAGGAAATGGCTGAGGCATCCGCCGGAGACCTACGAAAAATCGGCATCAATGCCACCGTAAAGACTCACGAGTGGGGAACCTATATGAGCATGATGTATGGTCATAATGCGGCCCCGGCTTACCTCCTGGGATGGGGAAACACCAGCTTCGATGCCGATTTCACCATTGCCCCGTTAATGCGGACCGGAAAACTGCTTGGCAACGTTTCTTTTCCCAAGCTCGATGTTTTGATCGATCAGGGCATCAGCATCATGGACCAAAAGAAACGGCAGAAGATCTATTCCGATGCGATGAAAATCATCAAAGAAGAGGTTCCCTGGGCCTGGTCCTACCAGCAGGTGGACATTTACGGGGTCAACGAGCGGTTGAACTGGAAGGCCCGAACCGACGAACGCCTGGTGGTGTTTGACATGTCCTTCAAGAAATAGAAATTGGGTTTTTGAAAAAATAACCTGCAGGGGCGGGTTTCAAACCCGCCCTTACATCTATTGAGATTTCGTAAAAAGTCTAATTTCACCTGGTCTCGTCATTCCCGCGAAAGCGGGAATCCAGTTCAATCAAGCAGTTCTGGACTCCCGCCTGCGCGGGAGTGACAGCCTTTCGCACTTTCTACGAGATCATCGTTTTTTGATTCGTCATGAATCCCTCTCGCCCTTTCGAACTTACCGCTTTTCTTCGGGCTTTATTCCTGATTCTGTCTGCAGCCGTTTACACCGTCATTCTCGGCCCGCCGACTCTGGTCAGCTGTTTCCTGGACCGTTCCCGGCGATGGCCTTCCTTCTTCCAGAGCCTCTGGGTGGAATGGCTTCTCCGGACCAACGGCATTCCTGTGCGCGTGGAAGGAATGGAGAACCTGAAGAAGGATCAATCCTATATTCTGGTTTCCAACCACGCCAGCATCCTGGATATCCCCGCGCTCATTTCCGCCGCCCCTTTCCCGGTGCGGTTCCTGGCCAAAAAATCACTTCTCTGGTTTCCCATCTTCGGCTGGGTTCTGCATTTCTCCGGCCATATTCTCGTCGACCGGAAGACGGCCCAGTCGGCGCTCAGGGGCCTGAAGAAGGCCCCTTCCATTCTGAAGAAAGGAATTTCCATCATTGTTTTCGCCGAGGGAACCCGGACCCCGGATGGAGAGATGAAAGAATTCAAACGCGGCGCCTTTCTCCTGGCCCAGCACTCCAAATTCCCGGTCGTCCCGGTTTCTATCACCGGATCGTATAAGATGCTTCCCCGGCACGGCTGGTGCCTCTGGCCCGGAAAGATTAATATCCACATGGGCGAACCCATCCCCACCCGCGACCTCTCCCTCCAGGAAGCGAGAGGTTTAATGGGGAGAGTCCGGGAGACGATTATGGAAAATCTCGAAAAGGGAAGGGCGGAGCAGGAGGCGAGGGACGAAAGGCGGGGCGAAAGACCCCATGACGAGATGCAGGAAAGCCGGTGTTGAGAAGACAGGGTGCAGGGTGCAGGGGGCAGGGGGCAGGGGGTAGCGTGTAGGGTGTTGGGTGTAGGGGGGAAAGCAGAGATTGCCAAATATAGGAGTTTTGAAAAATGGATAAATGGGAAATTTATCTGGGTGAGAATAGGGAACGGTTTCTAAATGAACTGATGGAATTTTTGCGGATTCCCAGCATATCAGCCTTGCCCGCCCATATAGGCGATGTGCAGCGGGCCGCGCAGTGGGTGGAGGCTCGCCTGAAGAAGGCGGGTGTCGAATCCGTACGAATCCTGCCCACAGGCGGCCACCCGGTGGTCTACGGGGATTGGCTCCATGCTCCGGGGAAACCGACCGTTTTGATCTACGGTCATTTCGACATTCAGCCGGTTGACCCCCTGAACCTGTGGGACAGCCCTCCCTTTGAGCCGGTCATCAAGGACGACCGGATCTACGCCCGGGGGGCATCAGACAACAAGGGGAACCTTTTCATCCCCCTTACCGTCGTCGAGGCCATGCTCAAGACCGACGGGAAGTTGCCTTTAAACCTGAAGTTCCTCTTCGAAGGCCAGGAAGAAATCGGGAGCCCCCAGCTGCAGCCCTTTATATCGGCCCAGAAAAATCTCCTTTCTTGCGACATGATCTTCAGCGCCGACGGGGGCCAGTGGAGCGAAGACCACCCGGGCCTGGTGCTGGGCACCCGGGGGCTGGCCGCGGTTTTCGTCGATATCCAGGGACCTGACCATGACCTTCATTCCGGCACCTACGGGGGGGCAGTGGCAAACCCCATCCATGCCCTGGTCCAGATCCTGGACTCCCTGCACGATCCGGAGGGACGGATCACGGTGGAGGGCTTCTACGACAAAGTCCGGCCCCTCACCGCAGAGGAGAGGGCGGAGATGGCCCGAATTCCCTTTCAGGAGGCTGAGTATCTGCGCGACCCGGGGTCGATCTCTGTTTTCGGGGAGCCCGGATTTACAACCTACGAAAGAACCTGGGCCCGCCCGACCCTGGAGATTAACGGGATATGGGGCGGCTTCCAGGGCGAGGGCCTGAAGACTGTCCTGCCCAGCACGGCCCACACAAAAATTTCTTGCCGGCTGGTGGCCGACCAGGATCCCGTCCAGATTGCCGAACTTGTCGCCAAACACATCGATAAAGTTGCACCCCCGGGGGTGAAGGTAACGATCGGCAAGAGGGGTACAGGATCCTCTCCCTATCTGATCCCTCCCGATCACCGGGGGCTGGGAATCGCCGCGTCGGTCCTGAAGGATCTTTACGGCAAGGAGCCCTATAAAATCCGCAGCGGCGGGACGATCCCGGCGAATGCCATGTTCCTCCAGCATCTGAAAGCCTACACCGTCGTCTTCGGCTTCGGCCTGCAGGACGAGCGCCTGCACTCACCCAACGAGTTCTTCCGCCTTTCCAGCTTCGAACGAGGCCAGAAGGCCTATGGAATGCTCCTGGAGAGGCTGGGGGCCCGGGCTACTAACTAGGGTGCAGGGTGCAGGGGGCAGAGGGCAGGGAAGAGACAAGACAACCACACCCAGAGACGATGACACGGAGACACGGAGACGCGGGGAAAGGATCCGGGTTTGCTTTATCCCTGCGCCCTGCGCCCTGCACCCTGCGCCCTGCAATGTGGGCTGAACACTGTACTCCGTGGTTTTCTTTTGACTTTCCCATTTTTCCGGATTATCATTTTTTCAAATGGGAAAGGCAGCTTCCTCAAACCGGTCCAACCTGAAACGAGAGATCCTCGGGCTTTGCGTTCTGGCCTTGGCGGTCCTGGTGGCGCTGAGCCTTTTTTCCTTCAATCCAGACGATGTTTCCCTGAACAATCAATCCTCTGAACCCCAGAAGACCGCCAACCTGGCGGGGGTGGCGGGGTCTTACCTGGCCGACATCCTTTTCCAGGTCTTCGGCTTGACCGCTTTCCTCTGGCCTTTGGTCCTGGTTTTTTGGGCCGTAAAGCTGATCCGTTCGCCGGGAATCTCCCTGCCCCTTTTGAAAATCGTCTCCTGGGCGGGTCTTTTCCTCACGGCCAACGGGCTCCTATCCCTCGGCCTGGGAAAGGTCAGCATTCTCGGCGGGACCTTTGACAGCGGCGGAGCCCTGGGCCGCATCATCGCCCACACGGGCGAGAAATACCTCAATTTTACCGGAGCAGCCCTTCTCCTGGCCCTGGCCCTCTTGGTATGCATGATGGTCATCACCAACCTTTCCTGGATGGAGGTGAGCCACGGAGTAAGCCAGCTGTATTTTTCCATCCTCGGGAAGTGGCAGGATTTTTTGAAGGCCCGGAGGAAGAAGAAGAAAGAGGAAGCCAGAAAACTGAAGGAGCCCATCCCCCCGTTGATCGTGGGTCAACCCGCCGGGCCGCCCAGGGAAAAACCGCAGGTGGTGGTGCGGGAGAAACAGGAGCACTTCCCCTTCATGGACTCCCGGGGCTCTTACGTTCTGCCTCCCCTCAGCCTCCTCGAGAACCCCGAGCAGAAAGAGGTCAAAGTTGATCGAGAAAGCCTCCTGGCCAACGCCAGGATCCTGGAGAAGAGACTGGCCGATTTCGGCGTGGAAGGCAAAGTGGTGGAGGTTCGGCCCGGGCCGGTGATCACCATGTACGAATATGAGCCCGCCCCCGGGGTGAAGATCAACAAGATCGTCGGCCTGAGCGATGACCTGGCCATGGCCCTGCGGGCCATCAGCGTGAGGATCGTGGCGCCCATTCCCGGGAAGGCCGCGGTGGGGATCGAGATTCCCAACTCCATACGGGAGCCGGTTTACCTGAAGGACCTCCTGGTTGCGGAAGATTTTTCGAATTCCGAATCCAAGCTCAGCCTGGCTCTGGGCAAGGACATTTTTGGGACCCCCTTCGTCACCAACCTGGGAAAGATGCCCCACCTCCTGGTCGCGGGGGCCACGGGCACGGGGAAGAGCGTCTCCCTGAACTCCATGATCTGCAGCGTCCTCTACAAGGCCGACCCGGAAGAAGTCAAATTTCTGATGATCGACCCCAAGCGCCTGGAGCTCTCGATTTACGACGGAATTCCCCACCTCCTCCACCCAGTCGTTTTTGACCCCAAGGAGGCGGCCATGGTCCTCCGCTGGGCCACCCAGGAGATGGAGGTCCGCTACCGCCTCATGGCCGAGAAGGGGGTCCGGAACATCGAGCGGTACAACCAGAGGGTGGAGAAAGAGAAAAAGGAACAGCGGAAGAAGCCCTCCCTGCCCCTGACGCCGGAGGGGGAAAAGACCGATGGACAGGGGGGAGAACCTGCCCAACCCCTGCCTTACATCGTCATTGTCATCGACGAGCTTGCCGACCTGATGATGATCTCCGCCCGGGATGTGGAAGCATCCCTCACCCGTCTGGCCCAGATGGCCCGGGCGGCGGGCATTCACCTGCTGCTGGCCACCCAGCGTCCCTCGGTGGATGTCCTCACCGGGGTGATCAAGGCCAACTTCCCCACCCGGATTTCCTTCCAGGTCTCCTCCAAGACCGATTCCCGCACCATCCTGGATGTGAACGGGGCCGAGCATCTCCTGGGATCGGGGGATATGCTCTTTCTTCCACCGGGCACGTCCCGCCTCATCCGGGTTCACGGGGCCTATGTCTCGGAGGTGGAGATCCTCCGGGTGGTGGAGCACTGGAAGAAACAGGGGCGGCCGGTTTATGACCCCTCCATCCTGGAGGCCAAGGAGGAGACTGCGGAAGCGGATGCGGACGGCTACGATGAAATGTATGACCAGGCCGTGGCCCTGGTTACGGACACGCGTCAGGCCTCTATCTCCATGATCCAGAGGCGATTGAGGGTGGGATACAACCGGGCGGCGCGGATGATCGAGAAGATGGAGCAGGAAGGCGTAGTCGGCCCGGCCGACGGCAGCAAGCCGCGGGAAGTCTACGCCAGGAAGCTGTAAGAACGGGACCGATCTTAATTTCGTGTCCCCAAAATGATAGGCATAAAATTGAACGTGGAGCCGAGGGTCGGACGGATACCCCCGCCCTGGCGGGGCAAAATCCGGCGGGATGAAAGTCTTCCTCCACGGCATCTCCGGAGTTCCGCAAAGGAACGCGGGCAGCGGGCTGCGCCTTGGTAAGTACTCGGAAAACGGACCTTTTGGCGGCTTCCATAGTAACAACACCGTTGGCTTCGGAGGAACCAACGCCTATTTTGTCCCGCCGAGGCGGGAAGCGGTCTGACCTTCGGCTCCTGGCACCAGAGTTCGACTTTGTCTGCTTATTTCTGGGACACGACACGAGTGTCCTGAGTCAAAAGTTTGCTGCCGAATTCAAGGGGGGAACGATGGCCCGGGCGAAGGCTCGCTGGGCTTGCCAAAATGAGGCGGTGGTCTTTCTTGGGATAAGGGGGAACTTATCTCGACTCTTGCTGAATGGAATATTATTTTGTTCTTCCGTAGGCTTATGCCTAAGGGGCAGCGTCTCCTTGCGGAATACAGGGGAACCCGATTTATTCGGGTTTGTTCCCGCCGATTTTGGCGGCGCCCATCAATCCTCCGCCCGGGCCATAAGAAAATTATGAACCGAATTTGTGACTCAGGACACTAGTAGAGAAGGAGCAAGGCAGAAGATGAAAGGAACGGCAGGCGCGAAAACGGGCGGAATGGCGGTGCTCTTTTTGATGATGTGTCTTTGGCCCGCCCCGGGCCGAAGCCAGAGCCTTTCTCTGGATGAAATCTTGACCAAAGTGCAGCAGCAGTACGATACCCACGCGAACTTCAGGGCCCATTTCGTGCAGGAATCCATGGTGAAGAGCCTGGGAAAGAAGCAAACATCCGAAGGGACAGTATCCTTCAAAAAACCCGGAAAGATGCGCTGGACCTACCACAAGCCTTTCAAGCAGGAGATCATCTCCGACGGGAAGACCCTGTGGACGTATCGCCCCGAGGATAAACAGGTGATGGTCAGTCACATGTCCCAGGCTGTCCAGGGTAAGGTGCCGTCCACCTTTTTGGCCGGACTGGGAAACCTCAAGCTGGACTTTCAGGTGCGGTGGGGGAAGGAACCTTCGCCCAAAGAGGATTATTTCCTGGAGCTCACCCCCAACGAATTTCAGGGGAGCCTGGAAAAACTGTTTCTCCTCATCGACCGGGAGAATTTCCGCATCCTTCAGGCCAAGATTCAGGATGTGATGGGGAATACCACCCAGATCCGCTTTTCTAAAATCCAGTTTGACCACCGCCTCTCCGATTCCCTTTTCACCTTTACCCCGCCCCCGGGGGTGGAAGTTTTCAAACTGCCGGGGGCCTCTCCCGCGGGCCAGAGCGGGAAGTAACTCCTCCATGCCTTCTTCATCCAAGACCGTTCGCCTGATCAGCCTGGGGTGCCCCAAAAACCTGGTGGACAGCGAGGTCATGCTCGGCGTGCTGCAGGAAAGGGGGTGGACTCCCTCGACCACGGATGATGCCGACGCGATCATCGTGAATACCTGCGCCTTTATCCGCGAGGCCAAGGAAGAGTCCATCGAAACCATCCTCTCCATGACTGCGGCCAAGGAGAGGGGGAAGGCGCAAAAGCTCGTGGTGACCGGCTGTCTTCCCCAACGGTACGGGAAAGAGCTGCTTCGGGAGTTGCCGGAAGTGGATTTCTTCGTGGGAACCGGGGAATTTCACCGGATCGCCGATCTTTTGGAAGAATCCGGGGAGGGAAAAGGAGGGCAGAAGCGGGTGATCGGAAAACCGGAGTTCCTTTACGATCACCGCACACCCCGCATCCACACCTCTTTCCCCGGAAGCACGTACCTGAAGATCTCCGAGGGATGTGCAAATTTTTGTTCCTACTGCGTGATTCCCCGCCTTCGGGGGAGGCTCCGCAGCCGGCCCATCTCTTCCATCCTCCAGGAAGCCAAGCAGGTGGTTTCAAGGGGAGTCCGGGAGGTCAACCTCATCGGCCAGGATATCACCGCTTACGGATGGGACCGGGGAGACAAAACCGGCCTGCTCATGCTGCTGAAGGGACTGGTGAAGGTCAAGGGGCTGAGATGGATTCGGCTCTTGTATGCCCATCCCGCCCACATCACCCCGGAACTGATCCGCATGATCCGTGATGAGGAGAAGATCTGCAAATACCTGGACCTTCCGTTCCAGCATGTGAACAGAGAGATCCTGAAGGCCATGAACCGGCCGGTGCCGGAAAAAGGGGTTCCGGAACTGCTGGGTTGGATTCGAGAAGAAATTCCGGGGGTCGTCCTGCGCACTTCGCTCATCGTGGGATTTCCGGGAGAAACGGAGAGAATCTTCCGCGAGCTGCTCGGATTTGTCAAAGAGGTTCAGTTTGACCGCCTGGGCGTTTTCCCTTATTCGCGAGAGGAAGGCACTCCGGCCGCCTCCCTGAAAGGCCAGGTTCCCGACCGGGCCAGGCAGGAACGCTACCGGAAAATCATGAGCCTGCAAAAGAAGATATCCCTGAAGAAACAAAAGACCATGGTCGGCTCCCGGGTTCCCGTGCTGGTGGAGCGGGCGGGAAAGGCTCCCGGGATTTCGTGGGAAGGAAGAACCCAGGGGCAGGCTCCGGAGGTGGATGGAACCGTTTTGCTGACCGGGGGAGGCGCCCACCCCGGAGAGATGGTGAAAGTCCGGATCACGGATGTAGGGCCCTATGACCTTTACGGGAAGATCCTGGGTCCCGCCTATAAATCTTCCGTTGGTTGAAGTTTTCGCCCCATCCTGCCGATGGTAACAAGAGTTTTTCAGGTCTTTTCTCCGGCTCATGGAGGAGGCTGCTGCCGGGCTTCAGGGTGGCCCCGAAATGAGGGACTTTTTTTCTCCCCGCGATGTTTTTTGCTCTTGACAAGGAGGGGAAAAAGAGTAGATTATGTCTCCTTAACGGAATTCAATCCCTCATTTTTCATACAAGGGAGGACTCCCTCCATGGCGACCGCGAAGGCCAAGAAAAAGAAAAGCGGCTCGGCCAAGAAGCCGGTCTCACCTGCCAAGAAAAAGAAGGCCGTAAAGCGGCCCGAGAAAAGGCAGGTCAAGCGGAAAGAACCGAGAAAGAAGGGAAAGCCCACCATGAAGGCGGTCAAACCGTCTGCCGAAGTTCTTTGGACTGAGTCGAAGGAGCAAATCGAATGGTTTCGCCGGACGCTTCTGGATATGCGGGAGAAATTGCTGGCCGGCATCTCCGAGAGCCCTGTTCCGGAAGCTCTGACTGCCCAGTCGGATATCGGAGATATCATCGACCAGGCCGGGGACGAACGGGAACGGGAGCTTTCCCTCCTGCTATCGGGAAGGGATAAGGAAAAACTTCTGGCCATCAATGAGGCCCTGGAGAAATTGAAGGAAGGAACTTACGGCATCTGCGAAGAATGCGGGGAGCGGATCGGACTGCAACGCCTGAAAGTAATGCCCCTGGCTCGATATGACGTATCCTGCCAGGCAAAATTGGAGAAAGAGATGCGTCTCCAGAGAAAGGCGGAGGAGGAGCTCACCTACCGGGGGCTGGCTTATTCCCCGGGAACGGAGGAAGAAGAGGCCTGAGCCCTCTTCTATTTTCCAGAAAGAAAAACGGCATCCCGCGCTTCGCGGCATGCCGTTTTTTTGTGGGACCAGACCAATTCAATTACTGAATGACCTGGACGTTTTTGGCCTTGGGGCCTTTGGGCGTATCTTCGACTTCGAAGCGGACTTTCTGGCCTTCGGCCAGGGTCTTGAAGCCGTCACCCTGGATGGCAGTGTAATGGACGAACAGATCCTGTCCATTCTCCTGCTGGATGAAACCGTAGCCCTTTTTCTCGTTAAACCACTTCACCGATCCTTCTCCCACAGCGATATCCCTCCCTTCTGCTTCATGCTTCTATGACAAGTCAGGATATCGCTTCGGGCAAACAAAAAAGGCCGCAAGGTATGGAACACGCCACACACCCAACGGCCAATTTATCTGTTCTCCAAAACTACCATCCGACTCATCCAAGTCGCATAATACTCCAAGCCGAGAAACCTGTCAACAAAAAAATATCGTTGACCGGCCCGCCTGCGGCGGGCCTTGAGGACTGGCCCTTCGGGCCTCGAGGAGCGAGCTTCGCCCTTGAGGCAAAGACTTTGCATGCCTTTGCCTAAAGCGCAGCGCTCCTCGAGGGGGGCCTTGCCCCCCGCTCCTCAAGCCACGGCCCCGCCGTGGCGCTCCTCAAGGCCCTTAGGGCCGGTCGATTTTATCCCTCTTGACCCTAAGGTTGCGAAAAGCTAAGATAAAATTGAAAAAAGAAGAGCGGGAGAAGATGGTGAACCAGATGGTCTTACGCTTTGCCCCCAGCCCGACCGGTTTTTTGCATATCGGGGGAGCCCGGACCGCCCTTTTTAACTGGCTGCTGGCCCGGCACAAGGGGGGAAAGTTTATCCTCCGAATTGAAGACACGGACCAGGTCCGCTCCACCAGGGAGTCCATCGACGCCATCCTGGACGGGATGACCTGGCTGGGACTGGACTGGGATGAGGGGCCGATCTACCAGACCGACCGGATGACCCTGTACCGGGAGCATGCCGAACGCCTGATCCGGGAAGGAAAAGCCTATTATTGTTATTGCACCCCGGAGGAGTTGGAAGAGAAACGCCAGAAGGCCTTGCAGGAAAAACGAAAGCCCAAGTACGACGGCCGCTGCCGGAACCTGGAGGGCCCGATTCCCGGCCGGAATCCAGCCATTCGCTTCAAAGCTCCCCAGGAAGGGAAAACCATCCTTCCGGACCTGATCAAGGGGACGGTGGAATTCGATAATGCCGAAATGGACGACCTGGTAATCCTGCGCAGCGACGGCTGGCCCACCTACAATTTCAGCGTGGTGGTGGACGACGCCACCATGGGCATCACCCATGTCATCCGGGGGGACGACCATGTGAACAACACCCCCCGGCAGATTCTCCTTTACCAGGCCTTCGGGTATCCCCTGCCCGAGTTTGCCCACGTACCCATGATCCTGGGGGCCGACAAGGCCCGCCTGTCCAAACGGCACGGGGCCACCTCGGTCATGGCCTACAAGGACATGGGGTACCTGCCCCAGGCGCTGGTGAATTACCTCGTGCGCCTGGGATGGTCTCACGGAGACCAGGAGGTCTTTACCCAGGAGGAGCTGATCCGGAATTTTTCCCTGGAAAATGTGGGCAAATCGGCAGCGGTTTTCAACCAGGAAAAGCTCAACTGGTTGAACGGGCTATACATCCGCCGGGAAAATCCGGAGACCCTGGCCCAGTTGCTCCTCCCCTTCCTGGAAGGGAAAGGCCTGAAACCGCGCAACCGGAGCTGGCTGGTGGAAGTGGTGAAAACGCTCCAGGAGAGGTCCAAAACCCTGGTGGAAATGGCCGACATGGCGGAGTTCTACTTCCGGGACGATTTCCAGACGGACGAGAAGGCGGAAAAAAAACACCTCACCCCGATCATCAAGGAACCCCTGGAGATCCTGATTTCCAGGCTGGGTTCGACCCTGGAAGTGGATGAGAAGGGCCTGGAAGAGATTTTTCAAGAGATCGTCGCCCGGAAAAATATCAAGCTGGGGGCCATCGCCCAGGCCGTCCGGGTGGCCCTCACCGGAAAGTCGGTCAGCCCCGGGATCTATGAGGTGATGAGGATCCTTGGGAAGGATGAGGTCCTGAAACGGCTTTCGCGGGCAAACAAGAAATTATAGTTTCGAGTTTCAAGTTAAAGGAATGGCGCTTCCAACTTTACCCCCTCTCTGGTTAACCTGAAGCCTGAAACCCGAAACCCGAAACTAATCCAGTTCGACCGTCTTTCCCCTCTCCCCCATCCACACCTGAAACTCCCCCTCCAGTTCCTCCTTCATGAATTCCATTCCCTCCCTCTCCCCGTGGATCAAAACAATATTGCGGGGCTTGATCCTGCGGGCCACCTCCAGGAGTTCGTAACGGTCGGCGTGGGAGGAGAGGTAAAACCGGCGGATGTTGGGATTCTGAATGGTTACCGGATCCCCTTCGGGAGAAAAGGCGAGGGCCTCGCCCGGCCGGGAATGGAATACGCGGTAACCCAGGGTATCGGGGTCCACATAGCCGCAAAAAAAGATTCCATGCCGTTTTTCCGAAACCATCCAGCGGGCGATCCGGGCGGAGGGAGTATTTTCCACCATCATGCCGTTGGTGGCCACGATGATGCAGGGGTCTTTGAGAAGATCCTGAATGGAAAGATCGTCCAGATATCCCAGAACGGAAAAGAGGTCGAAGCTCAGGATGGAGGCCTGGGGACGAAGGTAACGGCGGTGCTCCTGGTAAATTTCGGTGATACTCTTTCCCAGCCCCGAGATGAAGAGGGGGACGGAGGGGATCTTTTCCGTACGCATGAGTTGGTAGATGATGCAGAGGAGCTCCTGGGTCTTTCCCAGGGCAAAAGCCGGGATGAGAACGCAGCCCCCCGCGGAAAGAATGGGGCCGGCTTCCCTGGCGAAGGACTGGATCTCCTCCTGCCGGTTCTGAGAATAGTAGGCGGGGTCATTCCCGTAGGTGCATTCCAGGATCAGGGTGTCGATCTTCTCTTCCGGGAGAATCGCTCCGGGAATCAGAGCCTGGGCTTGCAGAGAGATATCGCCGGTGTAAAAAAGGGACCGTCTCCCCTGGTGGAAGAGGATGCCGCCCGCTCCCAGGACGTGTCCCGCGGGCAAAAAACGGGCCTGGATCCCCCCCCGAAGATGGAGCTTCTCGCTGTAAATCTGTTTTCCCCGGGCGGATGAACTCCGGGATATTTTATACTCCAGGCCCATTATTTCCCCTTCGAGAGGCCAGAGGTCCTCATGGTCGAAAAAGGGATACTCGCCCATCCCTTTCTCTTCCCGGAAGATGTTCATCACCGTGACCGTATTGTGAAGCATCCGTGACCGTATTGTGAAGCATCCGCAGGGCGATATCCTTGGTCGGGAGGGTGGCGAAGATGGGGGCTTGAGGATGCCGGTGATTGATGACCGGAAGGGATCCCACATGGTCCAGGTGGGCGTGGGTGATGAAGATGGCCTCCAGCTCCCGTTCGATCCAGTCATAGTCGGGCAGGCTTTCCAGCCCGAATTTTTTGGGATGAAGGCCCGCATCCAGAAGAAGGGGCACACCGGAGAGGCTCAAAAGGTAGGAGTTCGCTCCGATTTCCTGGCCGCCGCCGAGGACGGTGAAAGTCCAGGCCATTTCTCCCTCATCCGGGCTTTTTCATAGCATTGGAAATCATAAGAACTTCGTAACCGCCGGGGTTGAAAAAAAATTGAACCACTGAGCACGCAGAGATCGCAGAGCTTTCTCTTGGTAAAGACAAGAAACACCGATCATTTCGTAAAAATGGACTCCTCTTTGACTTTCTATTCTCCAGGCTTGAAGACAAGAGGATGAAGGGAGAGGAAGCAGAGAGCTCAGAGTAACCAAATTGGAACGCTGGAGTGATGGGATTTCAAAACAACTGGAAAAATGGAATGATGGAATAATGGGTCTGGGTATCTTATTCTTTTGCCCATCATTCCAATATTCCACTATTCCATTTTTCCTTTTTTTATCTCCGCGTGCTCTGCGATCTCTGCGGTTGAGTTTTTCATGGCAGCAGGAGGCTGATGATACCGGTGATGATCCACGCAAACAGGGAGATGAGCGGGCTTAACACCCCCAGCCAAAGAAGACCGATGATGATGAAGAACCCATAGGGTTCCAGCTGCATCAGGGTGTACCGGAACTTGGAGGAGGAGAAACCCATGAGAATCTTGGAGCCGTCGAGGGGGGGGATCGGAATCAAGTTAAAAGAGGCCAGGATAATGTTGATCTGGGCCATGAAGATAAGAGCAGTAGATAAGACGCCGAAAGGAGCTGGGTTGATCAGACG
>Ga0111180_1110_pt1 | contig 22788 bp, 21 predicted proteins | sample DeeMarSWOR324_28_FD_80237 | JGI IMG/M metagenome (GOLD analysis project Ga0111180, IMG submission 80237) | Deltaproteobacteria bacterium SM23_61
AAGCGGAGGCATCTGCTGAAACTGAGAACTTCCCTTATGACCAGCCTGCAGAATATCATCAGCCGAAACTGTGGAGTCAAGTTTCGGGCCAATGAAGTGAAGCGTTTGAAAGAAGACCGGGTCAGCCCTCTCTTGGAGAGCCATAAAGACCTGGCTCTGGCCGGCAAAACCAGCAAAGAGATGATCGATCAAATGACTCGCCAGATTCAGAAGATCGAGAGGGCCATCGTCCAGAGAGTCGATCTGAAAGCGTCCTACCGCTATCTGCTCACTCTTCCCGGGGTGGGGAAGATCCTAGCCTTGACCATCATGCTGGAGACGGGGCCAATCGGGCGGTTTGCGGAGGTGGGCCACTATGCTTCCTACTGCCGGAAGGTCTCCAGCCGATGGACCAGCAACGAGAAGACCAAAGGAAAAGGAAACCAGAAGAACGGGAATAAATACTTGGCCTGGGCTTTTTCCGAGGCCGCGGAGTTTGCCCGGCGGTATGATGGGCAAGCCCGATCCTATTATACCCGCAAAATGCGGCAGACGAACTTTATGGTGGCTCACAGTGCTTTGGCTCACAAGCTGGCCCGGGCGGCCTATTACTTGATGAAGGATCAGGTTCCCTTTATGCCGGAAAAGTTATTTTCCTAAGGACCGGGGTTGAACGGGGAACCAGAAATGGGGTTGGCTAACAACCAGAAGATTTGATTGGGAACCCGTTCTACTCCTTTTTCCAAAGGTTACCTTTATCTTTGCTGCCCATGCCGTGAGCCATCGAGGGGTTGGTTCATAACCACGAGATCTGAAAAAAAACATTTGGACACGGCCTGGAACCGAAGATTTTCTGGTCCGCCAGAAGGCGGAAGGGGTCCTAGCGGTGGGAAGTTATCCACAGCCCCGTCGCTCACCTTGTTTTTGAGAAACGTCACGCCGGGGCTATGGATAACTTCCATTGGTTCTATCCTAACAGAACTCATTTGCTTTGACCTTGATCCTGATGGGTGACTGGTGCAGCGAAGGCTGCAACCGAAATCGCAAAGAAATCTCGGCAATGGTGGAGATGGCGGTAACCTGATAGGGAGTTAAGCGAGAAAATAAATTTTCTCGCCCAGGATAGGTTTTTCCTCTTGACAGGGGCCTTTTAATGGGTGACCCCAAACTCAGACAGTATAAGGGAAGGTTGAGCCAGACACCTTAACACATGGGATGTCTGTCTTTACCAATAGTGTGCAATATCAATTCTCACAACCTTTGGCCTGTTTTTGTAACAACCATTTGTCCATACTCTTACCCCTTTCCCTGCAATAAAAGCCGCCAGAGCTGTGCTGTACAGCGTCTTGCCAATTTCGGTTGTTGGATCAAAAGTTAGCACATCACAAAGGGGACACGTTGCATGCTTGCTGGCATCCCAATTACCGCCTTGTTTCCAAATACTTGCAACAGGTTCATTTGGATCCTGTATAGAGGTGCCTATCCTCTCCAGTTTCGCAGTTTCCTGTGAGAAAGCATTTTGTCCGAAGAGCACCATCGTGGCCAAAACAACACCGATTATCATTTTCTTCATTTCTTTCTCCAATTCTTCCTAGCCCGTTATCAAGAACCTATGAAATTGATTCTAATTCCTGGAGATAGGATGTCAAGAGAAATAGACAAGAGGCCGAATGCGTTGGCTCTTAACTGATGCATGCCATTCTGGCCCGCCCGCAGACCTGACTATTTTCGATTGAACTAATGCATAACCAAGATCAAGTCGAAACGCCATGATTCATCTTGAATCTGCGCTACGAAGGAGTACGGGATATGAGGTTAGGCCCCTCGGAGTCCGCTTGTAATGCTTTAGGAATGGCTAATGCACATCAACGTTTTATCGTTGAAATCTTGTGCTTAAACTCTCTCGAATTGTATAACTTTCCTTCCTCAAGACCAAATCTATCAAGTCGACTTGTTATCGGAATTATCTTCATATCCCTTTTGTGTTTGGCACTAATAAACCAAGCACCGATTTCTGGGACTCGCAGAATACAATCTGGGTTCGTTATGTCAGCTTCGCCAGATTTGATAGCATTTGCTATCTTGTCTCTTGCTCTCAACACCTGTCTCGCCCGCCGTCCGCCTCCAAAGCTACGTCCTCGCCACTTGCCGTTTCGTCTGACGATTTCGAGTTCCGCCCAGATTTCTCCATTTTGCCACACGGGGAACCAAATGACATGATAATCATGAATGATATCACTAATAGACGTCGTTATAGTGGCCGTTGCCAACTCCTCCAAACTCAGGGTCAATACTTTATAAGGTTTCCCCAATTGGATGTCTCCAACTGCTCCTTTCTTACTCTGCTCTGCTGGCATACCTGTTTCTTTCGTTAATTTCACATAGTAGGCAAGTGCTATTTCTGCAGCGTGCATTGCTTCATCTGCAATAGTTGTTTGTGCTGTCAACATAGAACTATGAACAAGAAGCAAGAGTATTATCGCAACAACTATGGTGGTAGCCATACTCAACATATTATGGATTCTCATTTGTTACCTAGACCATATAGCAAAAATTAGTCACGTGAAAAATCGTATATGCTATACGACCAATTCCGCCCTTGTCCCGACCTGTAATCAGGATCTGCGACCCAATAACATGCACCGTCTAACGGATCGCACGCGTGAATCTGGTTATCCACATACGGATCACTTTCTTCTCTGTATCCAATCACGACCTCAACATGTCCATAGTTTAAACCGAAAGAGATAAAGGCCTGAATTGGACTCGAGAAGCATGCGATCTGCTTCTTTATCTCATTCCATGGCAAGCCAGGTGACCAACTAAGATCTCTCTTTGTGAATCCATAATGTTCCCACTCGTTGGAGACGTCTTGAGGCGTGTCAGCCCAGTATAGATCGCAAAGTCCATAGTAATAGCAACATGCAGGTTCTTCAAGTTCATACAAATGGTTAACTATCTCGCATTGCTCAAGATCCAAGTTGTAATACTCCGCTATCATCTCGATTGTCGCGGCCCAGCACCAATTTGTCCCTTCCTGCCGAACTGCCACAAACTGGCGCAAAGACCCGTCATCAGCAGGCTCACATCCTGTATCAACGCAAGATCCCTCTTTGCAAACGGTTCCTTCCAGGCATGATGTTCGACGACCGTAAAAGTAACACGGTCGTGATTTTGTGCGAATACAACTTTGGTAGATGTGCTCATCGATGCATCTGCTTCTGATGCATTCATCTTCGCACTGGATGCAGATAGCCTGATTCGAAGAAAGCTCCTGACAAAATGGTTTGTCTCCAGTCAGACTTAAACAAGTGGTCAATACCCATTCATAACAGGGATCATCATCTTCCCATGAGACACATCCCCCGATTTTCCGTCTATCATCGATGTAACATTCTGATACGCCAGGCTTGCACTCGTCTTTGCAGGTTCTAGTAACAAAACCAGGACCCACTGGGAGCGGATAATATCCAATCACCCATGTCCTTTCCTCAGGGCCAACACAAGAGCCGTCTCTACATACCGTGCCCTCAGGACATCGTGTTCGTTGAGCATAAACATAGCAGGGACTCGAGGTGTTACGAACACAATCTTCGTAGGTGCTGTCGTCAATACATCTGGCTCTCTTGCAATCGTCTTTGCAGGTTCCAGTAACAAAACCAGGACCCACTGGGAGCGGATAATATCCAATCACCCATGTCCTTTCTTTCGCATAGCCAGTGGCGCAAAAGATTATGACGATGAGAATCGATAACTCAATAATTAATGAGCTCTTCTTGCGAATTCGCTCAGGATTACACATGCTTTTTCGGTGCTAACCAGCATTTCGCAACACATGCTGGTGCTAAACAAAGGCTCTGCTTATCATCTGATGGGTCTACTTGCCCGAGGCAATAGCACTCCTCAAAGATTCTATGATCTTTTAGGACGTAGGCTGTTTAGGGAACAGGACCTGAATCAGGGGGACCTTGAAAAATAGTCATCTTCAGTTCATCGAAGATGCGATTCAGGGCAGCTTGAAATCTGGGGAAGATCAGAGTGCTATTATTTGATGATAATAAAAATCCCCTAAGAGAGGTTGAACTCCCTTAGAGGCTTTACATGACCATCTTTCGATAACCCCACCTTCTCATTTTAGTCTCCAGAAGGTTAGAGGTTTTGTTGTTGGGTTGACTAGGCTACGAAGGGAACAAGATATTTTTCAAATACTCCTAATCGAATTAGGTGTCAACAAAAATATTTTTGAAAGAAAAAAAATTATATGACTAAATGAAGACGTGAACAGTAATGCATGTGGTTAAAGAGGGATAGAAAAGAATAAATAAAAAAAACAAGCGCGACTTTTCGGAAAACCTAGCGGGAGATATGGCAAAAAAGTTCTTTTTTTTACGCATAAATATTTAAACAGGGTTCGCTCAGCGTGAAGCTTCATTTAAAACTAAATCTTTCCACCAATGAGCCGGCTAAAAACCCAACCTATATTCTATAGTCAAGGAAAAAATCGCCTTTTTAAATAAGCTCATTTTTTAAGGGAAATTTGAAGATTTGCGTTTGTAATGATGCTCTCTTGAGAAAAATCCCAGCAACAAGAGTACAGGAGGAAGGAATCAAAGGGGACCAGGGGCTTTGGGGACGTGGATCCTTACGGTGCATAGCCCTTTTCCCTAGCGACTCAAGCAATCACGCCAAGGGGTGGTCGATGCTGAAAATAGGCAACCGAAATAATTTATGATTTCCTTAAATGATGTTTTTGGGGTGTCCCTATTTCCGCGAATACCTTATTATCTTAGCCTGACCCCATGCCCTCTTCCTCTAGGGAGATAGGGGAATGGGAAGAAAGAATAAGTTAGTGAACTGATTATTGATCCAGCCCAGACTGAATGGCATCTCTTGCCCTGCTCATGAGCTCACCCACATTCTCAGCACTGTAACCTGAGACATCTATTTTTTGATTTATGGTCATCTTTACCCTTCCCGGAAGGAGATTTAAAGTGCCGGGAGGCAAAATCTTTTCGGTGTCTATAAGGGTGACCGGAAGAAGCGGCACCCCTATATCTATGGCGAAAATAAACGCTCCCTTCTTGAAATTCCCCATCTTTCCTGTCTTTGACCTAGTCCCCTCTGGGAAAAAAAGCACGGAGGTTCCATTAACGATCTTCTCCTTAGCCGAATTGATCGAGGCGATGGCTTTTTCAGGATTCGACCTGTCAATAAAAATGTGCCCCACCTTTTCACAGCCGATCCCCAGCCCCGGAATTTTTCTAAGCTCCTGCTTCAACACCCATTTGAAATCAATCCCGATCCATCCATATAAAACGAAAATATCAAAACTGCTCCGGTGATTGGATACAATAACATAGGACTGCTTCCTGTCGATATTTTCCCTTCCGATCACCTTGACAAATATGGGGGTCATATAACCATTAAGCCTTGACCAGACGGCGCCCCCGATAAAGCTTCCAACTTTTTGATTTATCAAGGTGGAAAAAATTACAGCTAGTGCGCCGAAGATCAGAGTTGATCCAACTAAAAAAGGGAAGTAGACGAGCCATTTATACGGCTGATAGAGGATAAATAAAAATTTTCGCAAAGTTACCTCTAAAAGCAAAAATGAAATTTAGAGATTCCTATCAAAAAAACGGGAAGATGACATTCCCGAAGTATCAAAATCCCGCATTTGGGTCAATAAGAAAATTGCAGAGTACTTGCCACTTCATGCACTTGGCTAAAATTCCAGAAATGAAAAGTATATCCTAACCTCAATTCCCGATTGCAATCTACACCTTCCAGGAAATTATGTCCACCGACGACAGGAAGAAGCCAATGGGGACTAGTGGCTTTGGGAATGTTGATTCTTGCGGTGCATAGCCCTTTTCCCGAGCGACTTAACCAATCACGCCTAGGCTTGGGCGATGCTGGAAATAATAAGCCGCAATAATTAACGAATTTCGTACCAGTTTATTTATGCCTGACCCCAGTCCCTGAAAAGCTTTTCAACCGCGGCCCGGTTCTTTGCGCAATTTATAACTTTATGGACGTCCCCCTTTTCCCCGTTATCATTTGTCCCCCGTCCCTCATTCTGAGCAACTGAATTAATTAAGGGCGTCCCCGTGCCTAACGACTGAAGTCAGCCGTGGCTGAAAGCCATCCGATGCGTTGAGTGGTTAGGGTGCAGAAAAAGCATATTATCCAATCCAATTTACGTGCCCACACTTTTCGCATTTAAAGAATCGAGTTTGATCAAAGTGGGCATCGACCACAATACGATTTTCCCTGAAGTTCTTCACATAGACGAGCTGTCCGACAGAAGCCGAACCTTCTATCTCTGAAGGTATACCCTTCTCTTTCATTCGAACCTCATCCTCGGCAACCAATACCCCCTGATCCCCTAAACTAATCTTGACGCACTGATCTATCACAGGAAGTCTGAAAACAACTCCAGGTCCCTTGAGGCCAACAAACCTCCCGAGCCGATAAATTGCTAATCGCCGACGTGCTTGAACCATCTTAATGCTACCGAAGAAGAAAACTCCACCCAAGATAAGCAGGTAAAGCGCTAAGAACTGTGGCAATTCTCCCATGGTAAATCCTCCCTAACCTACAAGGCTCATCCGTTTTACCCATTGTAAGCATATCTGCGAAGCGGGACTGCAGAGTAACGTCGGCAGAAGCCGATTGTTGATTTAACCCCACATCTTTCAATTGTCAAAATTAAAGATTTGACCCCACATCGACGCATCCTCAAAAAATATCCTAATGCTCAGCATCCAGATGGAAATAGCTCCTCGTGCCCTTTTCGACTAGTGACTCAGGCATGAATCGGCGCAGTCGAGCGATCCGGATCGCGTCCTTACCAACTCTGTAGCGCAGCCGCGGCGATTTGCTTTCGATGATGCGCAGAATGCATTCGGCCACCTGTGTCGGGTCAGAGGCCTTTTCTTCGTATTGTTCAATCGCTTCGAAAGCCCGCCGGCGCCATGGGCTGTAGTCGTTGATCCGATTAGCGGCATACTGCCGGTTGCGTGCTAAGTTGGTCTTGGCGAACCCTGGCTCCACAAGCGAGACATGGATGTTGAAGGGTTTGACCTCCTGACGCAACACCTCAGTATACCCTTCCAGGGCAAATTTGCTGGCTGAGTAAACTCCCAAAAACGGCACGGGAGCCAGGCCCGCCAGCGAACTGATGTTGATGATCTGCCCATTACCCTGCCTACGCATGATCGGCAGAACTGCTTTGACCATGCGTACCACTCCAAAAAAGTTTGTCTCGAACTGTGTTTTCGCCTCCTCCAGCGCGGCTTCTTCAATGGCTCCGCCTAATTCATAACCGGCGTTGTTGACAAGGATGTCCAACCGTCCCGCTTGCTTCAACACCGAGTCCATGCAAGCATCCACCGACTCGTCCACACACACGTCCAGGGGTAACACCTCCACGCTGGGCATCGTTTCGACACCCGAAGGGTTACGGCTAGTTCCAAAGACGGTGAAGCCCCGTTGAGCAAGTAATCGCGCAGTGGCTTGGCCGGTCCCTGAAGAAGCACCGGTGATAAGACCGATATTCTGTTCAGGCATGTTCCACCTCCTTTCGTGCAATAATGAGAATTAGGTTCCAGCACCTTTTCCGATTGAAAAAGAGTCTTTGAATTCGCGCCGGCCGACCAACAGGGATTGGCCAGCCTGTACAAATCAGGAAAGGCAGACTGTTTCTCTCTGTATAAGATAATTGGCCATTCTAAGGGTTGTATTGAAAGGTTATTATGAACGAGGGATAGTCTACAGCCCAAATTGTAGCCGGGCTGCAAATTCTGTCAAGAGGTTTTCGGGGTCCCTTGAGACCATTAAAAATGAATGAAACCCTGCAATATGCTAACGCGGCCAAAATTCAAGAAATGAAAAGTATATCCAAACCTCGATTACCGACTGAAATCTACACTTTCCGGGAAATTGTGTCAACCGACGACTACACGAAGGAATCAAGGGGGACCACCGGCTTTGGGGACGTTGACTCTTATGGTGTCAGGCGCTTTTCCCGAGCGACTCAACCAATCACGCCAATGGATAGTCCATACAGAAGATAATAAACCTAAATAATTTATGATTTCCTCAGACGATATTTTTGGGGTGTCCCTATTTCCGAGAATACTTTATTACTTTAGCCTGATCCCATGCCCTCTTAAATTGCTCTCAATTCTTTCCGCTGGACCCAAAATGCGCCATTGGGCTTAATAACGAGTACGTCGATTGGGCCGCCAACTGTCTTTGGCCGTGGCTGAAATCGCATTGCATTGATTGTGGAGCCGATGGCAAAAATAGCAAAGTCGATGGCGTCCTGCAGTGTGAGGAAATTCCAGGGTATTGGATGAAAGGGTAATTGAGCCACTATTTGCCCTTGCTGATTAACTTGAGCTACAGGGTAGATCAGACGAGCTAAAACATCCGACTCGCCTCCCCACGAAGCACCTTGCTGGCCCGGTGGATTCAAGCGTACCACCTGATTTGGAACTATTGATACCTGCATTATGTGCGGTTCTGTGATCCCACCGGCATTTACATAGCCAGCGACATGGAATTGTGTATCTGGGGGAGGTTGGAATGCTCGAAAATAAATCAACAATTCTTTTGCAGCTTGGTCAACACCCAGCCGCTGAGGCTCCAGTACATCGTGAATGAAGGATTCGACATAGCCACCAATAGGCACACCTTGAATATCAGCCGCTCTATATGTTGAAATGCCGACATTTGTGGATGCCAAGAAAATCTTATAATTTGAATCGGATTGGCCAACCGCGAGCAGAACTGTCTGATTAGGGCCTTGCTGTTGGGTTGCGTTCAAGGTGAGCCTGCTGTCGCTTGCCATAACAATCCCTTCACGGACATAGAGGGTAATGATAAAGCTCATTATATTCTCCTCGCAGAGGAAATGTTAAGTTTTTGGCTAACATTGATTAGACGGAACCATATAATATGCGCAAATTTGGTTTCTGGTCTGTAGCAGGAATTTCGAATCCCCCCTTCGAATCCATTATCCCCTTGCCAGTTCCCCTTTCCCCTTATCCCAAAAGATCAGGCGTCAATCTCTGAGTAACTGAATTATTTAAGCGCGTCCCCCTAACCCATAAAGCATTATATGAATCAACATCCTCAAAATTCACATTTGAACCAACGCCCCGTTTACCCAGGGCGGTTTCACAACGTCCCAGTTTTCCATCCACCTTAAGAGGTTTTCTTGAACCCACGTCCCCCTCCCTAAGAACGATATGCATTTTTTTCCGAGTGTCCTAATTTATTTGCTTATTTGATGGAGAATGAAACCATTTCATAATCCCACCTCTTATCGGAACTTTGCAGTTTAATGATTTGCTTTATTGAAGGAGCATACCAGTATTGAGTGGTTCCGCTTTTGCTTGAGTCACGTACAAACCATGTACTTTCAAGTTTAAAAGTTTCAATGGATCCAGCGGCAATAGCAATCTTTTCATAGGTTATAACTTTCACAGAACTTTCCAGCATTATATTTTCCCCCTGGGCTGTATAACGCCATGATTTTCCCACAAAAAGTGGAAAATCCAGTTGCCTCCCGCCCATCAAAGTAAACCCACAGGCATCACCTTTGAATTTAGTTATGGTATAGTGCTCATCTCGATACTGCCGGCAGTTAGTGTCTGATCGGACTGTCACTATCCCATTGCTTTCTATTTCGACAACCTTAAGGATGTAGGTAGCCCCTTGTGCCGATTTAAAAGTCCATTTATCTCCAACGCTATATTTTGGGGCAGTAGCCGTATTTGTCATTTCTCTCTTAAAAGTCGTTGGTCCTGTTTCCTGAGTCACGGCACAGGCTTCTAGAGCCAAAATCAAAACAAACAATAATCGAATTATAATTTTCATCATTTCCCCCTTATTATTTTTTAGAATGGATATTTTTAAAAAATATTTTTGAAAGCAAATATTTCCCCTTGTAGGACAAGAAAATCTCCTCTGGCGTTTCATTATTGACATATTGTGGAATTGCATTCTTGCCCCTTTCCAAATAATTTTGTTGTGTTTAATTTCTTTGCCAAAGCGGAGCCATAGGAAAAAAACAATCAGCGAATAATTCAGTGCTCTTTTACAGCAGTAAAGGGGTCAGTAAAGGGGTCAGTCCATGAATTTAGGAATCTCCTGTCATTTCATGAACCCATCTTTTGGGGACTTTTTCCTTTTGGAATACCTCCGGATAAGGGATGATCTCGTTATTCATCTGTTTACTGTTTAGGCCTGATCCCTAAATATTGCAATGTGAATTGAATTATTTAATAAGGTTTCCCTCGCGCCTAATTTCCGTGAAGAGCCAGTCAACCCAGTCAACAACATCCCGGAGTCTAAGAATCTTCTCCCACCAATATGTCAAGTTTAAAGATTTGACCCCCCTACTTCTTACTACTCCCGCTGGAGATACGAAACCGAAATAATTTATGATTTCCTTAGACGATGTTTTTAGGGTGTCCCTATTTCCGAGAATACTTTATTACTTTAGCCTGATCCCATGCGACAATTGTCAGGATTAAAGATTTGACCCCGAAATCCTCACTCGCATCTAATCCCCTTCAAGCTATTCAACCTAGTCAAAAAACCTCCCGGAACCCAATAGAACACTTGGAATTCGGAATTACACCTGTTTGGCAATTGCAATCTCTTTTAAGATAGTTTTCTTATTTTATTTCCATCTGAAGTTTTCGGCCATGGGGTACGTCTTGCCAAGTATGTCTGACCCTTAATAAGGAACGGTAGCTTGCAATTATACCAAAAGCTATAAAAACAAAAATAGTAGGAACTGGAGGAAAGGCTGTCGCCCAAATGCTATATATTATAGCAGCGACGAGCGCCAGTGAACCGTGTATCGCACACAAGCCGAGAGGTTCAGGAAGACGCAGGTCTCGGTATCTGGCATAGTAGTTAGTTTCGTATAAGACAAAAACAGCAACCCAACCCCACATATAGTAAATGAAAGAATCAGTTGCTCGAACAGCAAAAAACATAAGTCCCAGGTATGCTATTAGCATCATTACTCCAAGGGTGAGCCAAAGTCTCGCCAAAAAGGTGTCAGTATAAGCACGTCCTCGGCTCGACGTTGTAATGCCAAACCACGTTGCAAAGGCGCCATAATAGACGGCAATGAGTGCCCAGAAGTTCAGGGTGGTTAATTTAGGCGGAAAAAGGATTTCGTTAAATTCGACAAGACTTGAGCCGAGCAGTACAGCAACGAAAGTTGATACAAGTGGAGCCTGAGGTGTTTCTAATACCCCGGGTTTCGATGGGACGACAATTTGTTGGGTGCTCATATTTTCTTACCTCCCCTCCCGTAACTCACGGGGAGGGGACGTAGTTGAAATCTTTCACCTCATTCCCCTCCCCTATCAGGTCCGGGCATTAAGGAAACGCTGACCGCTACTCTGCTAACGAAAAAGTGCTGAGTTCTGAGTCCTGAGTGCTGAGAAGGGCAAGCGCTGTCGGCCCCCTATAACAAAAAAGCCCATTCCAGGTTTTGGAACAGGCTTTTGGCAGCAATCTCGGCGGATGGTCAGTCCATCAGGGCTGGCCGCAATACCATGTAACACCCACCAAGGGCGAGATAACTGATCACCCCACATAATAATGATCGCTTCGCTCGAGGATCGCTCCGCTTGAGGAGCGGCTTTCAACCTTGAGGAGCGTCACGCCAAAAGCGTGACTTGAGGCAAAGTCACAAAAAACACGAAGGAACTCTGTGAAATTCTTGCGCTAACGGCCGGAAGGTTAGATCTACGGAGCTTCTTGTAAGATATTTTTTTATATAATAGCAGAAAATTCAGGCTAGGTCAAAAGATACCGTTAGGCGCAAGTCGTAAGGCGCAAGGGGTTAAAAATAAAGGATAATGCCGTAAGGTGTTAGTTGGGAGGTGTGAGTTGTGAAAAATTCAAAACTCCAAGGCGAGAGGCGGAAAGGGAAAAATCTTGGTGGCCTTTTCCGCTACATATTACCCAAATCCGAGCCTTTGTAGTGGAAAATCGATGGGTGGAGAGGATTGAGATAAGGGTGCGATGAATAGCATTTCCTGCCCTTTTAATCAAGAACCGTTTTTGCTTTTTCCATCATCTCTTCGTCAAAAGTGATCAATTCGCTGCGGCTTCTTCGGCAGCTTTCGAGTCTAGATCCACAAAGGCTATATTCTCAATTTTTCGAAGCTCCCGCATTACCTCACGACTCAGTTGCCCAGAACCAGTCCTACGCTTAACCGCAGCCGCGACCTCCACGAAAATGGAATAGGGCATGATAGCTGAATTCACACCGGACAGAACCGATTCCCATATCCGAAAAGCTTCCTCGTGACGCGGTTCATTATCCAAAAGAGATGCCACAATTACCGAGCTATCGATCGTAAGCTTCTTCATAAGTTTTTATCCCTTTGCCTGGCAATCTCCTCCGTGGCGGAAATATTATCCCATTTCCTAGAGATTTTGCTCCCGAGGGTTTTCCACCTGCGGGATGCATGCACAGTAGCCGCTGTTTTCTTCAATCTCTGAAGGATGGCTTCTTTCTTTATCTTCTTGATTTCATGAGCCAGCATATCCAATCGATTTTCCAGAGAGCTTGCCATGATTTTCCCTCCCATCTACGGATAGATTACCTACCTGCAATATCCTTTATATCTCAATAGTTGTAAAATAAATCCAGCTGTCGCAAAAAAGGGCTCCCGAATGAATTGGCCGCCTCCGTACCCCCCACCCCCCCCTCCCCTCCCCCGCAAGGGGGGAGGGTTAAAAGGGAGGTGATGTCAGTTCATCTATTGCGGTTGTATCAATAAAGAGCTACTAAGGCTAATTTGTGTGAATTATAGCAAGAATGGGGGGTAAATGAAAGCCTCGGCCAGTGACGAGGGAAGAGGATCGAGGAAACAGTAACCAGCAACGAGCCCCTAATAACGTATAACGTATAACGAGTAACCGGTCTTAAATGGTCGGCCTGGTGAGGAATTCTTTTTCGGCGATCTGGTAGGCTTTGAGGTAGGTAGCCTGCGCCCTTTCTCTGTCGATGGGCACCATATCGGAGGCAACTTCTTTCAGGAGCTGGAGTTTTTCTTTTGTCCCCTCAACTTTTGCGGCTTCATCGGCAGCCTGATCCAGCAGGCGCCTCATCTCTTCCCCGGGCAAAGAACCGTTTCCCCGGGCCATGCGGCGGAGGGTCTGGACGCGGAGATCCAGGGATTCCATCTCCCCCAGGATTTCCAGGCCCTTTCGGGGGACGAGGGCAAACCAGGCCGCGGCTACGTCTCCCATGAGGCGCTCATTTTTTTCTTTCCGGGCCAGGAGAAGGGCCTTTTCCAGAATCTTGGTCTTCTCATCAATCAATCGGGCCCTGAGAATTTGGCTTCCTTCGAGGAGGACCCGGGCCTGCATGGATGCTGACCCGGCGTTTTTCCCTATGAATTCTAATTTCTTGGGTTCCCAGCTGGCCTGAGTCTGGAGGATGGCGAGGATAATGTACTCCTGCGCCGGGCTGCTCCCCTTCCTGGCCTCATCCAGGGCCTTTCCCAGTACTTCCATTCCCTTTGCCGGGTTGATCGGTTCCCATTGCCGGGCAATCTGGAGCATTCGCTGAGCCCGGAGCGAGGGATCGCCGATCTTCTCCGCGGCCGAAAGGGTTTTGGGGAAAAGGGATTCCGCTTCTTTTCGGCTCCATTTGCCGTACTGGGCTGCAATCTGCAGGAGGGCATAGGAGTGAGGCTCGGGAAATTCGTTCGCCGGAATTTTTTCGACGATCTGCAGGGCCTTCTTTTCGTCGATTGCGGTCCAGTCCGCGGCCAACCCGCTCAGGAGATAAGCTTTCTCCTTCGGGTCGCTCACCTTTTCCATCCCCAACAGCGCTTCTTCAAAGAAGGGAACAGCCTCCAGCCCTTCTCTCTTAGCCTTCTCCCTGCCCACCGCCCATGAAGACAGGAAGGAACCAAGCGCTTTCTTGGCCGCGCTCTCGGCTGCCTTGTGGTAAAGGGGTAGCCGCAGGGAACTCTCGGCAATCTCCCCGGCTGCTTTCAGGGCCTGGACCGGGTCTTCTCCGGCCCAGAAGTTGCCCGCCCCTTTGCAGAGTAAATCCCGCAGGGAGCAGCGATCCGGTTTTTCCTCGCCCCTTCGGGGATGAGAGAAATCAGCTGCAAGGCCTTTTTCAACAAACCGAGAGCTGCCTTGGGCTGAGATTTCTTCCAGTTTGCCGCTACTTCTTTGAGAGCCACGGCTTTTTCATAGGGGAAGGAGTCCGGAATGGACTCGGCCCACTTCCCGGCTTTGGCCGGGTCGGTTTTGGCCCAAAGGCGGACCTCTGCCACCGTCTTTTTCACGCCGGTCACTGAAGGGTCGATCCGGCTCAGTATGACTGGAACCGTATCCGGCTGGAAAGGCTTCCAGGCGTTTGCCAGTATCTCCAGAACCTCAGCCCGGGCGGACAGGTTGGGGATGGCCTCCGTCGTCTTCAGGGCCATTTCCAGGGGCCCTATCTCCTTCCCTTTTTCCATTCCGCCCCACTCTTTCCCCAGCTCGATTAGAATCAAAGAACGGGTGTATGGATCGGGGATGGCCTGGGCGGCCTGGAAGGTCTCCTGGTGGAGGGATAACATTTTCCATCGGTCTTCCCGCGCCCCCTGGCCGATGATTTTCACCAGGGCCGCGGCCCGCATCGTCTCCAGGGGGATTTTCCCGGCGAGGTCCATCGCTCTGGGAGGATCTTTCCGCAAAAGGAATTCCGCCATCCGGCTCAATATTTCGGAACGGTAGAAAGGATCCCGAATCTGCTGCACCACGACCAGGGCCGATGGCGGATCGACCTTGGCGAACTCATTCCCCACCCGGCTCATGATCTTAGCTGACTCATAGGCATCCGGAATCTGCTTCGCTTCTTCGAGGGCCCTGAAGAGCAGCGTTTTAGCTTTTTCCCGGGGGATTCCGGGCCGCAGGGCAAGCTGAAGAAAAGCATAGGCGCGGGCCTCAGCCTGTTCGGGCTTGAGTTCCCCGGCCCAGCGTTCGGCCGTATCCCCGTCCACGGAAGCCCACAGGAGAATCATTTCCTGGAGCGCCGCCTCCCGGAGCATCGGGTTTTTCAATTTCTGAAGGCGGGTCATGGCCTGTTCCGCCCAGGACTTTTTTTCCTGCGGCAGAACTCTGGCGGCGGAGGCCGAAATGCGCGCCAACGCCTGCGCCTGGGGATAGGGGGAGGAAATGGACTGGGCTGTTTCCCACGCTTCCCGCAGAAAATTCCTGGCCTTATCCCGGTTCCGGGCGGAGAGGGCCAGGCGAGCCAGGGCAAGGGATTTAAGAAACGGATCTGCTATGGAGCCGGAAATCACCCAGGCCCGGTTTTCATCCAGGGGGGCCCACGCCTCGGCAAGGGATTTCAGGTCCCGGTCGCGGATTTCCGGGTCCTTGATTTCTCCCGTTTTCCGGGATGCCTCTTCCAGGGCCTCGCGTCCATTCTTTTCATCGGCCCTCGCCCATTCCTCGGCCACGGCGCGCAGGGCCCAGGTGCGGGAATCCACGTTGCGCAATTCATCCCGCAGGTCCAGGACAGTATCATAATTCACTTTTTCTTTGACCGCCGCGCTTCGATCCGGATAACGGGAAACTTCTTCCTTAAAGGAGCGGAGTTTCTCCATATCCTGCCGGTGAGCGAGGGCCATCTTCCAGGCCAGCTGGAAAGCCTTTTCCGTTGCTCCCGGATCGACCCGGGACCACCCCCGGGCCATCCGGGCCAGGAGAATGGATTGATAAAACCCTTCTTCGATTTTACCGGCTGCCTGCCCGGCCACCGAAAGAGACTGGTCGAGGGACTCTTGAGCTGGGCTCTTTTTTAACGGTTCAGAAGGGCCGGGAGAGCAGGCGGCTAAGCAAAGGTTCCCGCCGATCAGCAGGAGAAGGAGTCCCACCCTTCCCATCCGGACCAGCTTGTGGAACCCGACACCCAGGAGGGCCAGAAGGACAATAAAGCAAAGAACCCCGATTCCGATGAGCCACCGGCGGTCTGACTCCGCCCGTGTCTGAACGGTCTGATCATATATCTTTTGCAGAGCGGTACGGAGGGCAGAAGACTCCCGGGCCAATTCCCCGGTGGACGTGACCCCGCCGCTTTTCAGGCGAGAAAAGGATTCGCCGGCCCGGTCTGCTTTTCTCTCCAGGACCTCCATGGACCATCCTTCGCTTGCCAAGGTCTGCAGGATCTCATTTATCTTAACCATCCGGGTCCCGGTGAAATACGTCTCCTCGGAAGCGGAACGGAGCCCCGGGCAGGGGTCCAGCTTGGCCAGGTACACACTCCGGTCCGAAGTCATTCCGGACAGGCTGGAATCCGGGATAGATTTGGAAGAATGGCACTCCAGGCAATACCCCGCGGTTTTTCCCTGGGCAATCGCGGGAAAGGCTCCGATGGTCACCCCCAGAAACCCCGCGGAAAGAATCTTGAGCCAGAATTTCATTCGCTATTGCCTTTGCGAAACGGGTTTAGGTTTTTCATCCCCTGCCAGAAAACCTTTCTCTTCAGGTAATGGATTCCCCGGGTGGGACTGATGTGCTTGGGGCACACATCGGTGCAGTTGAATTCCATGTGGCACCGGTAAATCCCGTTTTCTCCCGCGATCCTCTGCAGGCGCTCCCCGGCCAAATCCCGGGAGTCGGCAATCAGGCAGAAGACCCGGTTCAGGCCCATGGGGCCGATGTAGTCCGGGTCCCAGTGCATCATGGTGCAGGCGGAAACGCAGGAGCCGCAGCCGATGCATTCGGTGTTCAACCCGATGTCCTTGCGCTCCCGCGAATCGGGCCGGATCTGGGCCGGCTCGGGAGACGGGCTGCGGGCGATGAAGTAGGGCTCCATCTGTTTCAGCCGCCGCATCAGGAGCTTCAAGTCCACGGTCAGGTCCTTGATCACCGGGATGTGGCGGAGGGGGTCCAGCGAAATAGGTCCCGGGCCCAGGTTCTTGATCAGCGTCTTGCAACCCAGGCCTTCCTTTCCGTTGATGACCAGGGCGCAGGACCCGCACATGGCCAGCCGGCAGGAATAGCGGAAGGAAAGGGTCCTGTCCTGGGTTTGCTGGATTTTGAAGAGAGCATCCAGGACGGTCACCTTGTCGGCATCCCCCAAGTCGACCCGGTATTCCTGCCGGTAGGGGTTTGGGTCCTTCCGGGGATCAAATCTAAAAATGTCGAAGGTGTAGATCATTTTTTTTTATATTGGACACGGATGAACACGGATAAACACGGATTCATATTGGCAACAGACTTAAAGACAAAAAAATTTATGGGACACAGATGAACACAGATAAACACAGATAAACACAGATTTTATTGGCAAAAAAATGAAAGACAAAACACCAAATAGGACACGGATGAACACGGATATACACGGATTATGAACATAAAGATTATTTGAATGCATTTCCTATGATTTCCTCTGTGCTCTCTGTGCCTCTGTGGTGAATATTTTTACCCCCCTAGGGGCAGATAGCTCCACAGGAAAAACAGGCCAAAAGCAGCCAAAAAAAGGCAGACCGCAAAGAGGGCCTTCTGGGTCTTTACATCGGCCCCCAGGTCGATCAGGAAAACCCGGATCCCCAGGGAGGCGTGCAGGGCCACCACCAGCAGAAGCAAAAACTGCAGCGGCCGGCGGTAGGGCAAAAAGAAATGGAGAACCAAAAACAGAAGGATGAGAATGGCCGAAACCCTCTGCAAGAGCCAGGCCCACATTCCGGGCAGCGTGCTCCGCCAGACCTTGCCGTCCAACGTGTCCCTCTTCAGGATCACATCACCGCTAGTGGCCATAAAAAACTCCTTTAAATGCTCATAGCTCGTAGCTCATAGCAAAAAATAATGCTTTAACTATGAGCTATCAGCTATGAGCTATGAGCTCTTTATTCGAATTTTATCTCTTCCGGCTTCAGCCGGTTCATGACCGTGGGGCGCTCGTACAGTTTGATCTCCCCGTTTTGAAGCCGGATGAAGAAATTTTTCAGGTATTCCCGGTTGTTCTTCTTCGGGAAATCGCTCCGGTAGTGAGCACCCCGTGATTCTTTCCGCTGCAGGGCCGAAATTCCCACAATCTCGGAAACGTCCAGGAGATTGGCCATGTTCAGCCAGTCGTTCCAAAGGATGTTATAGGAACGATCTCCAAGAATTCCTACATGATTCATTTTCTCCTTCAGCTCCCGGATGACTTTCAACCCTTCCTGCAGGCCCTTCTCTTCCCGGATGATCCCCAATCTCTCCCAGTTGCTCTGGCGCATGGTGTCCCGCAGGGGGTACAGGTCGATCCCCTCCCGCCCCAGCGGTGCTTCCACCCTCTTGACGATTTCCGCCACCTGGCTCTCATCGAAGGAAGACAATTCCCGCCCGATCACGTCGTTGGCAATGGAATCCCCCGCCAGCCCCCCGAAAACCGTGGAATCAGCGATTCCGTTTCCCCCCAACCGGTTGGCCCCGTGAACCCCTCCCGAGTCTTCCCCCGCGGTATAAAGTCCGTCCAGACCGGTATGACAGGCAGAGTCGATCAGGGCTCCGCCCATGAAGTAATGGGCGGTGGGGGAGACCTCCACCCGCTGGTGAGGCAGATCAAACCCGTAATCCTTGCAGCGTTCCACCATGCCGGGGAAATTCTTCTTCACAAAGTCCGCGCCCATCACCGATGCGTCGATGTACACCCCGCCGTTGGGCGTTCCCCTTCCGGCCATGATCTCCATGAAGCCGGACCGGGAGACCACATCCCGGGTGGCCCGCTCTTTCACCTCCGGGGCGTACCTCTCCATGTAACGCTCGCCCTGGGCGTTGTACAGGTGGGCACCGGCTCCACGAAGTCCCTCCTCCAGGAGGGTCCCCGAGGTATTGGACCCCTTGACGATCAGCCCCGTGGGATGAAACTGGACCATTTCCATGTCGATCATCTCGGCTCCGGCCCGGTACATGAGGGAGATGCCGTCGGCGGATTTATCCAGGGAGGGGGCAAAAAGCTTATACATCGTCGGTCCACCTCCCGCGCAGACAAGGGTGGCGCGGGCATTGACGAGAACGAATTCTCCCCGGCCCATGTCCAGGAGCAGGGCGCCTACGATCCGTTTCCTTTCCTTGTCCCAGAGGAGATCCAGGGCTCGGTGTTCCTCCAGGTATTCAACCGATTCCCGGCGGAAGACCTGCTCGGCCAGGCGGGATACGATCTCAATCCCGGTCAGGTCCCCTTTGTGAACGGTCCGGTCGAAACTTTGCCCGGCAAAGGGTTTCTGGTGAACGGTCCCGTCCGGGTTGCGGTCGAAGAAACAACCGTATTTCGTCTCCATCTCCTTGATCCGGCCGGGGGCCGTGGTCACCAGGGTCCAGGCCAGGTCCTGGTTGTTGATGAACTGGCCTCCCTTCAGCGTGTCGGTGAAGTGCTTCTGGAAGGAATCGGCCGGGTTGAGGACCACATTGTATCCCCCCTGGACCATGCGGGAACAGCCGCCCTTGCCGATGATCGCTTTGGTCACCAGGAGGATCTTGATTTTTTTGCCCGCATCGGCCGCGTGGAGGGCGGCGCAGAGTCCCGCCCCTCCTGCCCCCAGGATGAGGACGTCGGTCTCGATTACGGGAATGTTCAAACGGCTCATTTTATTTTTTTCTCCCATGAACCCGCCGGGGCTCCAAAGTTCAGCAAGGTTTCCCGATCGACCGCCTGAAACACCCTCCGGGTGGGGTCCAGCGAAAGGAGGTAAGCGCTCAGGGCTTCCAGGTCCTCCAGGGGAATCTCATATCTGGGCATGGTCGTCCCGGGTTGATAGAGTTGCGCATTCAGGATGAACCGCTGAATCCATTCGGGCGAGCGGTTTCTCTGCCGCATTACGGACATATCCGGCCCTTCCCTTCTCCCCTGATGGCCGAGGACCTGGTGGCAGTAAGCGCAGTTCTTCAGGGCGTAAACCTGGGCCCCGCGAACCTCCGCGGGGGACGGATGATCCGCGGGGAGGACGACTTTCTCCCCGTAATGGGCGCCGGCCATTCCCACCAGGGTGAAGTAAACAATTCCCATCACCAGCGCAGCCCCGATGGACAGAGAAACGGGACGCTGGAGCAGATTTTTCTCCGGATTCCGGTCGAGAAAAGGAAGGCCCAAAATAAAAACCAGGACCAGCACCGCAAGGATCGCCGACAAGACCGGGTAGGTCGAGAGGAAAAAGGAGAAGGCTTCCTGGAGGGAAATGAAGAACCACGGCGGAAGGGTTCCTTCCGGGTTGACCGTGGGATTGGCCGCTTGGCGCAAGGGATCGGTAAACCAGTTTGGTGCAAGGGTAATCACCCCAAAAAGAAGAAGAAGGACCAGGCCAAAAATCCATAAATTTCTTGGCGACTGTCCGCCCGGCGCTTCTTCCCCACGGCCAGGAGCCATCCGGTCGTGGCCGAAGAGGAGAAGAGCAACCAGGGCGGCCCCACCGAGGTGCATGCTGAAGAACCGGCTGAGGGCCATCCCTCCCAGTTCTCTACCTCCCCGGATAAATTCCACCAGAGAATTTCCTATCCAGGGGATGGTGGAAAGGGCCGACAGGGTCGATGCGGTGCCCCAGAAGGCCTCCTGTGAAAGAGGCAGGAAGAAGCCGGCGAAATTCACCCAAAGAGCGGCGAAGACCAGCAGGACTTCGAAAACCCACATGGACCCGGCTCGGGTTTTATATTCCCCGACGATGAAAACCCGGAGCAGATGGAACAGGAAAAGAAGAAGCAGAAAACCCCCTCCCACCGCGTGGATACGGCGAACCATCCAGCCGAAGGGGATCTGTTCATTCACCCGCTGCACGGAGGCAAAGGCCTGGGCGAAGGTAGGCACATAATGAACCAGCAGAAAAATCCCCGAAAAAAGGGTGAGAGCAAACCCTCCCCAGAGGGAATAGGTCAGAAAATTAAAGGAGAACTTCTTCGTTTTCACAGGAATTCTTTCAACTCATTTCATTTATGAACCGATGGACTAAGCTGCGCCGATGATGACTTTATCCCCCTTTACTTCCACCTTCCATCGTTCCAGGGGAGCGGGAGGGGGTCCGCTCAAAACCCTGCCTTCCCCGTCGAAAAAACCGTCGTGGCAGGGGCAGTAGAATTCTTTTTTTTCCCCATTCCAAGTCACGGTGCAGGCCATGTGGGTGCAGACCAGGGAAAAAGCTTTCAAAGCCCCGTCTTCCCCCCGGATAAGAATTCCCGGAGACCCTCCATACTGGAAGAAAGCCGTTCCTGCCGCGGAGATTTCACTCATGCTGATTTCCACCGGGCCCCCTCCCCCGGCGCCGGGAGCCAGGAAACGGTAGATGGCGTATAAAATGGACCCCAGCCCGAAAGCGCTTATGGCCCCCAACACCCCTTTCAACAGCCCGCGCCGGGTTGCCTGCATCGGCTGGAGCAGCCCAGTGGTCTTTTCGCCCGGGGTGATCTGAGCGGATTGCTCATTCATGGTTCATCCTTTGGGATAACGAATTCATTTGTTATTCAGACTCACCCAGTACAAAGAAGCCTCCGGGACGCTGATCCTGGGCGTTCCCACGTATTTGTGGCATTGGTTGCAGCCCGTTTCAGGATTGTGGCAGAGGACGCATTCCCGCTGGGTGAAGTCGCCGCGGTTGAGGGCCTGCCCGTGGCTGACCCGCCAAGTTTCGGCCGGAGCGTGGTATTCAGGGGTTGTTGTTCCCCGGACCACGGTCACGGCCAGGGGCCCCTCCCCTTTCAACTCGGGTTTCTGGACCTGCTGGCAGGCCAGAAGCTCTGTCATTACCACGATTATGATGATTAAGTAGCTCGCTTTTCGCATCTATGGATTACCAAAGAATTGGAATATTGGAATAATGGAATGATGGAATAATGGGTTTGATTGGTTGTGAGTTGTTCCCAATATTCCAGTATTCCACCATTCCATCATTCCATTTTTTATTTCAACACCAACGCCCTGCCCAGCAGGTCATGCACCCCGCCCACTTCGCAGTCCACCTTGTGGTGTTTCATGACTTCCGGAAGATTCGCCTTGCAGATGGCGCAGATGGTGGCCAGGTAGTTGGCCCCGGTGGCCCGGCAGGCCTCGGCCCGCGGCTTGCCCCCGGCCATGCGGATTTCCATGATCTCGTCGGCCAGCAGCCCGGCTCCGGCCCCGCAGCAGTAGGTCTTCTCCCGGATCGTGTCCGGGTGCATCTCCACAAAATCATTACAGACCGCCCGAAGGATATGGCGGGGAGGCTCGAAGTAGCCGGCGGCCCGGGCCACGTTACAGGGGTCGTGGTAGGTGACCCGGAAGTTGTCGTTGGCCGACTTGTCGATCTTAAACGCCCCCCTGGAGATCAGCCCCCAGGTCAGGTCGCAGATGTGCGCCGGATAGGGAATGTCCAGAAAATCCATGGGGCCGCTCAGGGTGGTGGTGAAGGCCAGACCGGCCCTCCACGCATGCCCTCACTCCCCCCAGTAGACTTTCTTCACCTTCAGGGCGCGGGCCGCCTCCAGAATGCGGTTGTTCGACTTTTTCAGATTGCCATAGTCCAAGAAGAGTCCGAAATTTCCGCCCTCATTGCAGTAGGTGCTGGTGGTCCAGGAGATACCGGCCGCATGGAACATCTTGCCATAGCCGATCATGGTGTTGGTGTTGACAAAGTTGTCCGCCGAGGGCGGGACCAGCAGAATTTCGGCCCCCACCTCATCGACCGGGAATTTGATGTCCAGCCCTTCCGTATCCTTCAGATCTTCCTCAAGAAAGGCACAGTTGTCCTTCCAGGCCAGCGGCCAGATCCCCAGGTTGTTTCCCGTGTCGTAGACCTTGGCCACCACCTC
>Ga0111180_1073_pt1 | contig 22683 bp, 21 predicted proteins | sample DeeMarSWOR324_28_FD_80237 | JGI IMG/M metagenome (GOLD analysis project Ga0111180, IMG submission 80237) | Deltaproteobacteria bacterium SM23_61
GTGTTGAGCTTGAAGGTGTAGGTTTCTCCGGCCCGGACGGGCTTGGGTTCCCCTTTGGGGCCTGAGGCGGTCACCTGCGGGGGCTGATCCTCGGCCTGCAAAACCAGATAGAAGGGCTGATCTTTTCCCGACACATTCCGGATGGTAACATGAGCATAATAGCTCCCTTTTTTGTCCGGTTTGAACTCGACCTTTTCGACCTTGGCCGAAGGGTCCGAGCTCGTCTGGAGGCCGCCCGCAGTCGCACAACCCAGGACGAAAAAAATCCCCATGATGATCAAAAAGATTTTCTTCATATTTGACCCTCCCTGGTTTTAGATTTGCTGGAAAACGCTTGCCTTTTCCTCCTTTCCCGCGTATTGGCCCGAAGGGACCTCTCCCCTTCAGGGGACTTCCGAACATAAATATGGGAAGCCGGTAAAACCCACCGGCGAAAAAGTCACACCCGGCACCCGGCGTCCCAAGGTGGACGCCAGCGACCATCTCATGCCGGTGCGACAAATCTTGATCTGGATAATTTAATTCTCTCTCGAACGGAAAGGCTATACCATATATACAGAAAAGCGGCTTCCTGTCAACCTCTTAATTGTCCGGGCTTGCCTTCACTTTTCCCATTGCCCTTTTTGCGAAAAAGTAAGTTTCTAGCCCGGAATTCCCGTATTTGGCGGTATTACCCAGACAAAGCATCGGCAAGATTGGGGGCATCCAGGTTCAGGGAAGGGTTCAGCAAGGCGGGCAGAAGCTGCATGAAAAGGAAAGGGGATATGGCCGCGATGAATCCAATCGCAAAAGTCAGAAGGACATTTCGGACTATGTTGGAGCCGGAGATCATGGACGCCTCCTTTTTCCTTTCGTGGTTCTAACTCCAAAAGCTTGGGGGCAAATCTTTGTGTGCCCAAATTTGTACGGCCGCCCGCACAATGGGCGACCCTTTCTCTCGCCCGCTTTGCTCGAGGCCCCAAATGCTGAAACAACGTCATTCGTTACTGGTGATTCGTTGCTGGGTGCTGATTCCTGTCTCCTGAATCCTCTTTTTCCCCGCGAGCTCCGCGGCCTCTGCGAGAGAAACGTCTTTTATTTTTTCTCTTTTCTCGATCCTCGTGCCACATTCCTTTTTGTAAATCCGGCAGGGAATGGCCCGGAGGTTGGTGGAGCCGATGGTCGGCTCGTAGGGCGGATCATTTTCCGTCAGGATGTTAACGTTCGACTCTTTCCACCCGCTCAACTCCAGGTCCTTTCTCTCCGGAAACCACCACCCGTAGGCGGCGACAACGACGCGGGGGTCGAGGTCGGAATGGAAGGCGGCCTTCTGCTGAATCGTTCCCCGCTGGGTTTCAATATGCACCCAGTCTCCTTCTCCGACCCCCATCTCTCCCGCAGTCCGGGGATGGATCAGCACCGTCGGGTCGGGGGATAGTTTTCTTAGCGAAGGAAGATTCCGGTAGGCGGAATGGAAATAACAGGGGTCTTTGGCCGAGGTGAGGATCAGCGGATACTTTTTCATTCCATGGGGATCGCTGTCGGGCACCGAGAATTCCCCGCGATAGGTGGGAAGGGGATCATATCCCCAATCCTTCAGACGAGAGCAGAGAATCTCCACTTTCTTCGACGGAGTTCCGAAGCCGTTCCGCTCATAGCCCTTGTACTTCCAATTCCCCTTCAGGATTCCCGCTTCCCGAAAGCCTTCATAGGTATGACCCGCGGGTTTCAACACCTCATCCAGGCATGACCGAAGATCGGGCCAGAAGAATCTTTCCAGCCCGCATTTTCTTCCCAGTTCGTTCAGGATGAGTAAATCGGGCCGGCATTCTCCCGGAGGGTCGACTACTTTGGGCCGGGCCAGAAGGAACCCGTGGGGCATGCCGTAGTGTCCCAGGTCATCGAACTCAAAGTTCGTCGCCGTGGGAAGAACGATGTCCGCAAGCTGCGCTGTGGGAGTCAGGAAGATTTCAGCCACCGCCAGAAAATCCAATTTTTTCAGGGCCCAGTAGGTCTCCATGGCGTTGGCATAACTCAAGAGGGGGTTTCCTCCCTGGATGTACATCTCCCGGATGGGGTAAGGCTTTCCCGACAGGATGGCTTTCACCACGGACTGGCTGGGAGTGAATCCCATCATGGCCGCCAGGCGAAACTCAGGGGCCAGAAGCTGCTCCCGCTTTTGGGGGAAGCTTTTGCTCTGCACAAAATCGCCCGGGCGCAGAGTCGGAGGAGAAGGGCGATTCACATTTCCACCGGGTGAATCCAGGTTCCCGGTGAGGGCTTTCAGAACCATCAAGGCCCGGGCCGTCTGCACGCTGTGAACGTTGTGCTCGATGGCGTTCCCCCACTGGATACAGGCCGGTCTTGTGCCGGCGTAGAGACGGGCAGCCTCGGCGATCTTTTCCTCGGCGACCCAGGTGATTTCAGCCAGCGCCTTCAGCGAATAGCCCTTTAAATGCTCCTGAAGCTCCGGAAAGCCGACCGTCCATCGATCGACGAAGGCCCGGTCATACATTCCGTCCTCCACGATTACTTTCAGCATCCCGATTGCGAGAGCCAGGTCCGTGCCGGGCCTGGGCTGAAGCCACAGGTCCGCACGGCCTGACAGCGGGGTTCTTCGAGGATCGATGGCCATAAGCTTGGTTCCCCGCTCCAGAACCCTCCGCAGTTGAGATCCGATGATCCCCTCCTCATTGGTCTGGAATAGGTTGCTCCCCCAAACCAACACCAGCGCCGGCGGATGATCATAGTCCGGCACCGGGAAGAACCCGCAGGTGATCATGGCGGCGGTCTCCCGGGGCATGTGACAGATGGGCCCCGGGGTAATGACGGTGGGAACTTTCAGCAGGTTGGCCAGGCGGAGCATCATGTAGAGTTCCAGGCCCTTGGGGGTCCCCTGGGCGAAAGCGACACTTCGCCGCTCAGCCTGGAGGATCCTTTGGGAGATGGTGGTAAGGGCTTCCTCCCAGGAGATGCGCTCCCACTTTCCCTCCCCCCTTTCCCCTGTCCTTTTGAGAGGATGCCGAAGCCGGTCGGGATGGTTGAGCCTCTCTACCTGAGCGATCCCCTTGGCGCAAATCGTCCCCCGATTCAGGGGCGAATCCGGATCGCCCTCGACCTTCACGATCTTTCCGTCTTCCACCTGGACCCGAAGTCCGCATCCCCCGTGGTCCATCCGGGCACAATAGGTTTTAATGATCATTTTTTATTCCTCACCGCAGAGCACGCAGAGACCGCAGAGGAGAAAAAAATTTTATTGGATACAGATGAACACGGATATACACAGCGCAATAGAGCCACAACCAAAAGGAATCACCCCCTCCCTCCCCTCCCCCCTCGAGGGGGAGGGCTAGGGTGGGGGCGATGCTTTTTGCTTAATAAGAATTCCAGAGTTTGAACGTAAGTAGGTAGTACAGATAAAAAATATTTGAATACTCATCATGCAAAAATATCAGGATTATAACCCTTATTTCTATTTATCCTTCTCTGCGCCCTCCGCGTGCTCTGCGGTTAAATGTTTTTCCCCAAAAAGCCCCGGTTCGGCGAAGTCCAGCACCTTCAAGGGTTTCCCTGCGGTGAATAGCGAGAGGACCTTGGCGATTCGCAAAGCCTGGCCCAGGAGTACCAGGCGGCAGCGGTTGAATTTGCACCCCCTGATCTCCGTCTCCCCTTTTTCCAGGACGATCATGCAGCCTTCAAACTCACAATTCTCGTAGGCGTTTCCGTCCAGCTCGACTCTTTTCTCGACGAATTTTTTGTTCTTGTACCGGGTGGTAAAGGAATTCATCCTCCGCTCCCTTCGAAGAGGCGGGCCACCTCATCGCGCTCAAAAGAGGGCAGATCGAAGACCTTTCCCCGGTCTGCCAGTTTGACCCCTTTTTTCCTTTCCCAGACCCTGGCCACCACAGAAGCAGAAATCCCCGCTTTCTCCAGAGCCCGGACTACCTTTTCTGAGTCTTTTCGGTCTACGGCAATCAGCATGGCCCCCGAGGCCAAAAGGCCCAGAGGTTGCAGCTTGAGTTCTTCGCAAAGTAGCGCCGTCTCCGGGAGAACAGGAATCTGATCCATTTCCACCAGCATCCCCACACCCGCGGCATCGGCCAGCTCCCGGAGACCGGTGGCCAGCCCTCCCTCCGTCGGGTCATGCATGGCGTGAACCGCGGCTACTTCGCTGGCGATCCGCGCTTCCCGCACCACGCTGATCCCCGGGGAGCGCAGCAGATTCCGGTACTGCCTGATATCCCCCTCCTCGAACCGGTCCCGCAACGGCTTCCACTCCCGGGCAATCAGGGCAGTCCCCTCGATGGCAATCCCTTTGGTCAGAATGATCTCATCCCCCTCCCGGATTTTATCCGGGGAGACCAGCTTACCCTTTTCCACCTCACCCAACATTTGCCCCACCAGAATCGGACGGCCCAGGCCGTAAGTTATTTCCGTATGCCCTCCGCATAGAATGATGCCGAGCTCCTCGCAGGCCCCGGAGATCTGGGCAAAGATCTCTTCCACTTCCTTCAGACCCGTCTTCCCTTCGGGCAAAAGCAGGGTGGCCAAAAACCACCTTGGGGTTCCTCCCATGGCGGCGATGTCGTTGGCGTTGATATTCACCCCGTACCAGCCGATCTGATCGGTGGCAAAAGTAATGGGATCGGTTTTGGCCACCAGGTATTTATCCCCAAAAGAGATCACCGTGGCGTCCTTCCCGATCCCCGGGGCGACGATCACGCTCGGATCTTCGCGGGTATATCGCCCGAGAAGTCGCGAGAGGTCTTTCAGTGGCAGCTTCCCCACAGGGTAGGGAAATGGTTTCTCTTCCGGCACCTGGGTCTCCATGGCGAACAGTATAAATCAATAGTACCGGGGTAGATGTCAATTGTAAACCAACTAGTTAGGGGCGATTCATGAATCGCCCCTACCCGAGGAGAGGAAACTTGAAAAGCGGAAAAAAGTTGGAAAAGGGGGGAGGAATTCGCGGCTCTATTTCCGTTTCGGCCCGTACAGATCCCTGGCCACATCCCGGAGGCCCAGGGACTCGAGGGTCTTCCGGGAAACCTTCCCGCTGGGAGTCCAGCCGCTGACCTTGTAAAACTCCTTGAGCATGACCTCCATGTCCGGAACCTTACCGGCGTTGCCCCCTTCCTGGGTCGGCTGTAACTGGCGGGGGGCCAGCACATCGTCTTTGCGGGTGATTCCACAGAGGTTGTTGTATGCCCGGTGAAGGGCCATGATCCGCTCTCCCACTTTCAGCAGACTCTTGGCCGTGTACTTCGTCCCCGTCGCTGCGGTTAAGACCGCAGCCAGATCCGACGGCTTTAATATGAAAGTTAGAAAGTAGCAGGAAACCATGGAGTTGACCACTGCCGTGTAGTCCTGGGAGAGTTTTACCAGGAGTCCCTTCCCCTTGCTCACATGGAGAGGATACATTCCTTTTAGTCCCCACTCGGGAAGCGGATCCTGCTCATCTTCCCAGAGAGGAGAATGGCCGTGGAGATGGCAGGCGCCGCGCGGGCCCACTGCATAGGTGAGTCCCATGCTGTAAAAAGTCCGCGGGTCATGCATCGGGCATTCCATGCCCTTCACGTGAACCGCGTATTTCCAGGAATTCCCGCCCAGTTTCTCCGCCGCTTTTCTTACTCCCTGCCCCAGAAGAGCTCCTAGCTTTTCCTTCTTCCCGATCTGATGGGTCATGGCGATCATGGCCTGAGCATCGCCCCATTTCAGTTCAACCCCTCCAGCGTCCTCCTTCTTGATCAGGCCCTTTTCGTAAGCCTCCATGCCGAAGGCAATGGCCACCCCAGTGGAAATCGTGTCGATCCCGTAGCGGTTGCAAAGGTCATTGGCAAAGGAAACCGCGTTGAGGTCGTCGATGAGGCACATGGTTCCCATGGCCGCCAGAGTTTCGTACTCCGGCCCCGGCCCGTCCATCCTGTAGGGGCCATCTTCGATCTTCACCCACCGGGAACACCCCAGGGTGCACCGGTAGCAGGCTGTGTGGGGGACCAGGATGGTTTCCTTCATCTTCTTACCGCCCAGGTTCTTGCACCCTTCCTCCCAGATTCCGAGCTGCCAGTTCTTCACCGGGATGTCGCCCTTGGCCCAAAGGTTGTCCAGAACCTGGGCGGTCCCATACTCCCGCATGGCCGCCACCTCCGGAGAAGTGGCATTGTCTTTGGCAATCTTTTTGCAAAGGACGTTATACCTTTCCAGGTCGTAGATGGGGAAGCTGCCGTTTCCACGGACGGCAATGGCTTTCAGATTTTTGGACCCCAGGATGGCGCCGTTCCCTCCCCGTCCCGGGGCCCGCCCTTCGTCATTGATGATGCAGGACAGGAGCACTTTCCTCTCCCCGGCCGGGCCGATGCAGGCCACCCGGATTCTCTCGTCCCCGATCTCCCGCTGAATGCTCTCCTGAACTTTCAGGGCATCCTGGCCCCATAGATGAGTGGCAGGACGGATCTCCGTCTTTCCATTGTGGATCCAAAGATAGACGGGGTCGTCTGAAGCTCCTTCAATGATCAGAGCGTCGTAACCGGCCCGTTTCAGGTCCGCCCCCCAGTATCCTCCCGAGCTGGCGTCGCAGAGGATTCCAGTGAGGGGTGATTTAAAAACGATCTGATATCGGGCGCCGGAAGGGTAGTTTGTGGCCGTTACGGGTCCGACGGCAAAGACGATCTTGTTTTCCGGACTGAGGGGATCCGTGGAAGGAGGAACTTCATCGTAGATCATCCGGACTCCCAGACCGGTTCCACCGATGTAATCCCTGGCGTATTTTGGATTCAGGGGTTCTTCGGTGAACTTTCGGGTCGCCAGATTCACCCGCAGGATTTTCCCCGCGTACCCGTCCATAGCCGCATTCTCCTTTCCTGGGAGATTCTGCCTGTCCTTGGTACGAACGGAATAAGCCTTTTCCTTTTAATAAATCCTTCGAAAAAAGTCAAGAATTTTTAAATGCTTAGGCCTATTTCTTATCCCCCACCAGCTTCATGGGCTGGCCGCAGCAGTGAAGGGTTCCCTTTCCGGCGACGATCATCTCCACCTTGTTCCCGCAGATCTCACAGACGTAAACCTGCCCGACTTTGTTAGGCATTTGTCCCTCCTAATACTGGAATATTGGAATATTGGAAAGATGGAATGATGGGATTCAAAGGTTTGAAATCTTGTTGTTATTCCTTTTTGGGCCCCACTATTCCAATATTCCATTTTTCCACCATTCCATTTATCCATTTATTTCCCGGGTTCTGGAATTTCTTCTTTGATTCCGCCAAGTTTTCTTGCCATCTGGGCGTATTTCTCCAGGGGGAGAAGGGATCGGACCACCAGACGGGCTCCATCCGGGGATCCTCCTCCGTGCATGCAGCCGGGGACACCTGCGCCCAGGGTAAGCCATTCAGTCAGCCGGGCGGATCGGGCACGGGCTTCGGCGCTGCAGGAACCAGCTTTTACAAACTTCTGCACAAGCTTTCCGTATTTTGGGTCCGTAAAATCCCGGTAGGAGGGAAGGCATCCGGTCTCCGCGATTCCGCCTCCAATCTCCTGGCAGAGCCGCTTGGTTTCGTAGGGAAGGGTGGCCACATGAATTTTATTGGTGTGGGAGGTAAGGGGATCGGGCATCCAAATTCCCGAAGGATGGCGGCCCCCCAGAGCGATGGCTCCGACCCCCATGGTGAAGGTGGTTTCGTTGTTGACCGCCATCTCGATGAACTTGGAAGCAAAGGTCTTGGCCGAAAGGCCGTTGGCTCTGGCCATCAAGACCCCGGCCCCGATCATGACGTCCCCCTGACCGGCCACGCACGCCCCAATGCAGGCCCGGTAGATGGAAGTAAAAAATTGAATCGCCTTTCCCGTGTAGGCGTATTCTTTGCAGAGAAAAACCCTTTCTTTGGGCACGAATACATCCTCGAAGAGCAGATAGGCCTGGGTGATCCCGGTCTCCGTGGGAATATCAAAACCCTCCTCCTGTTCCCTCGTGTCGCTGGGCCGCCGAGTTTCGATGATCGTCAATCCCTCGATATCCCGCGGAACTGCGCAGGACAGGGCGAAGTCCTTATCCGCTTCCCCGTAAGCCGTTCCGGGAAGAAGAAAGATCTCGTTGGCCGCGGCCACTCCGCAGATCATGCATTTGGCCCCCCGCAGGATAATCCCCTTGTCCTGCACTTCCACGATGCGCAGGTTGGAATCCGGGTCGGGCTGCTGGGAGGCTTTGAGGCTGCGGTCGCCCTTGGCATCGGTCAAAGCCCCGGCGAAGGTCCATCCTTCGGCCTGCGCCTGAAGCGCATATTTCTTGATCCGCGAGTGATAGTCCGTTTTCAGCGCGGCGTCCATCTCGTGGGTGACCGCCCACATGGTGTTCATCCCATTCCAGCCCGCACAGAGAGCGCCGGTGCAGGTCCCGGTGAGCCGGTACATCTCCCGTTTGAACTTGGAGTTGCTGATCACATCTTCCATGGACGTCATAAGGGAGTTGTGGCGATGGATTTTTTCTTCGGTCATCGAGGAGCTGGTGGTGAAGAGGCCGGCCAGGGCCGGATCATGGGCGGCGTCATATGCCCGGGCATGGCTCTCCACCACCCGGCGGGTCGCGGGATGGGTGGTTACGTCGTCGATCCTTTCCCCGAATTTATGGATGTTGGGTCGGAGCTTCTTCAAGGAAGCCAGGTAGTCGGCGCGTGTCTTCAGGGCCATGAGAACCTCCTTTTGGGTAAATTTTGGTTATTGTACCATCCCTTCCCACCCATGTAAAAGCAAGGCTTGTTTGGGAGAAGCCGCAGGGGGGGATTTGACTCTGTAGACTACCGTATCCGCAGACGTTCATGGGCGTTGGCGCAGGGCCTGCCTCATAAAATGAAATTTAAACAACTTTTTGTTTCTTCAGGCCTGCAATCTTGTCCGCCGAATAGCCCAGCAGATCTCTCAAAATCTGCTCGGTGTGCTCACCCAAAGCCGGGGGATACAAATAACGGACCTGATCCACCCCGGAAACTTTCACCGGGCTTCCCACGTCCTTGGTCTTGCCCACATGGGGAGAGTCGATCTCCACCACCATGTTCCGGGACAGGACCTGGGGGTCGGCTACCGCCTTGTCCACGGTGTTGATGGGCCCGGCAGGAACCTCCAGTTTAACGAAGAGCTCCAGCCATTCATCCGTGGTCTTCTTCTGGAAGGCGTCTTCCAGGATGCGATCCAGTTCCTGCCGGTTTTTCAACCTGTTCGGCCGGGTACTGAAGCGGGGGTCATCGGCCAGATGCTCCAGATCCATATTCTTGCAGAGGTTGCGGAAAAAATGGTCGATATACGCTTCGATGACCAGAGCCGAATCCTTCGTGCGGTAGGCCCGTAGCGGGACGTTGCTTACGTGGGCTGTACCTACCGGCTGGGGAACTTCCCCGGCTTCGAAATAGTACTTGGCCCGGTAGGTGTGCAGCGCGATCTGCACGTCCAGCATGGAAATGTCCACCATCCGTCCTTCTCCGGTCATGGAACGGGAGACCAGGGCGGACAGAATCCCGATCACCGCATAAACCGCTCCCCCCAGATCCCCGATGGGAATTCCGCAGCGGACCGGCGGCTGTCCCGGCTCCCCGGTGTAACTCATGGCCCCGCCCATGGCCTGGACGATGATGTCGTAGGAGGGCCTCTCCCGGTAGGGGCCGGTCTGTCCGTACCCGGTGACCGAAGCCCAGACAATCTGGGGATTGATTTTCTTCAAATCACCGTACCCCAGCCCCAGTTTTTCCATGGTCCCGGGGGTGAAATTGTTCAGTCGGATCCCCCGCTCCGGGTCGCTCGATCTTGATCACCTCTGCACCCAGATCCCCCAGGATCTGGGTGCAGAAGGGGCCGGCCAGCACGTGGGTCAAATCCAGAACTCTGATTCCGCAATAAGACTCTTGAATGGGACACAGATAAACAAAGATGAACACAGATATGAAGAGAATCCAAAACTCGGGCGGCAGAATTCAAAAAATCATCTTCAAGTTAAACTCTTGGATTCTGACTCCTGAAATCTTTTTTAAAAATTTAGGCTTTTTTAAATCTGTGTTTATCTGTGATCATCTGGGTCCAATGTTTTTTGTATTCCCCTTTTGGCTCAGACGGGCATGTTCCCGTGTTTCTTGTCAGGCCGGGGGGTTTTTTTATTCTGTAAGATCCGCAAGGCCTGGATAATTTTGACCCGCGTCTCCTCCGGCCTGATTACATCATCCACGTACATCTTGCGGGCCGATTCAAAAGGGCCGCCGAAGGTTTTTTCATACTCTTCGACCAACTTCTTCCGCGTCGCCTCCGGGTCTCTGGACTCCTGGATCTCTTTCCGGCAGACCACGTTCACCGCCCCCTCGGCACCCATGACCGCCAGCTCCGCGCTCGGCCACGCCAAGACCAAGTCGGTGCCCATGGGTTTGCTGCACATGGCCTGCTTTCCCCCCCCGTAATCCTTGCGCACGATGACCGTGATCTTGGGCACCGTAGCTTCCGCGTAGGCGAAGAGCATCTTGGCCCCGTGACGGATGATGCCCCGGTGCTCCTGATCCACCCCGGGCAGGTATCCCGGAATATCGACGAGGGTCAGGAGGGGAAGGTTGAAAGCGTCACAAAACCGGATGAAACGGGAGGCTTTATCGGAAGCATCCACATCCAGGGCCCCGGCCAGGTGCATGGGCTGGTTGGCGATGATCCCCACGGGGAAGCCTTCGACCCGTCCGAAACCGGTGAGGATGTTCCGGGCAAACCTGGGCTTGATTTCGAAGAAATCCCCTTCATCCAGAACGGCCCTCAGGATTTTTTTCATGTCGTAGAATTTTTTGGGGTCCGCGGGGATGATCTCCCGGATCTTTTCCGTTGCCCCTTTCGGACAATCCCGGGAAGGACCGCGGGGCGGCTGTTCAAGGTAGCTGCCGGGCAGGAAAGACAAAAGCTCCTTGATCATGGCCATGGCACCGGTTTCATCGGGAGCGACCAGGTCGCAGACTCCGCTCTTTTCCGAATGGACGGCGGCGCCCCCCAGGGCTTCAAAGGAGACTTCCTCATGGGTCACGGCCTTTATGACCTCCGGGCCGGTGATGAAGAGCTGGCTTTTCCCCTGGACCATTAGGATTACGTCCATCAGCGCGGAGCTGTAGGCGATCCCTCCGGCGCACCGGCCGAGGATGGCCGATACCAAGGGGACCACTCCGGAGGCCTGGGTCAAGGCGTAAAAGATACTGTCAAACCCCAGGTTCTTGTTTCCTTCCTGGATCCGGGCGCCCACGGAATCCTGCAGGGCGATGACCGGAACCTTCAGTTCAGAAGCCCGCCGGACGAGGTTTGAAATTTTGGCCGCCTGGACGTTTCCCAGCGACCCCCCCTGAACCGTTTTGTCATGGGCATATACGCCCACGGTCCGCCCCTTTACCTGGCCGAAACCGGTGATGACTCCATCCCGGGGAATGTAGGCCGGGGCGGGGCCGAACTCCGCCGGCTGGGGACCGGCCAGGGTACCGAACTCCACCAAGGTCCCCGGGTCCAAAAGAAGATGGATCCGCTCTTCGGCGGTGAGATACCCTTCCCGGCGAAGCTTTTCGACCCGCTCCCGCCCGCCTCCCAGGGAGGCCTTCTGCTTCAATTCCTCGAGTTTTTTGAGTCCTTCTTTCATTTCCATGGAAAACCCCCAGATCTGAAACTGTTTATCCGCAGATTGCGCAAATTCCGCATCCGTGTTTATCCGCGTTCATCCCTGTCCCATTACATCTTTTGTCTTTAAGTCTTTTGCGAATATAGAATCTGTGTTTATCTGTGTTCATCTGTGTCCAATATAAAATTTTTGGTTGCGGCGCAGCCGCGTTGTATTCATCTGTGTCCCATCAGGCTTTTTTCTGCCATCCCCTTCCCGTCTGGTTCAGGTATTGTCTCACATTCCTGAGCACACCTTCGTAGGCATTGCGGATATGCTTCCGGATGGCCTTTTCGGCCACATCACCATTCCGGTTTTTCAGGGCCTGAACGATCTCCCCGTGCTCGGCAATGGTCTCCACCGGCCGCCTGGGCCAGGAGAGGGAAACACTCATCATCAGCCCGATGTATCCCTGCAGCGTATGGTACATGGCCGCCAGTACAGGGTTGCCACTGCCTTGCACCAGAGCCTGGTGAAAACTTTGATTGGCGGTGATCAGTTCGGAGAGCTTTCCTTCCCGGTGGGCGCGGCGGGATTTGGAAAGGGTTTTTTCCATGGCTTCCGCCGTCCCCTTGGGGTCCCGCTGGACGGCCAGCCGGGCGGCCATGCTTTCCAGGGTTTCCCGTACCACCAGGACGTGCCGCGCCAGCTCCTCCGAAAGGGGGATGATCCGGTATCCCGAATTCGGTTTATAGACGACCAGGCCTTCCTGGATCAGGTGGCGGAAGGCCTCCCGGATGGGCGTACGGCTGACGCCGTATTGCGCGGCCAGTTCCCGTTCACTCAGGCGCTGCCCGGGGACGAAGCGCCCGCTGGTAACCGCCTGCCGAATCCAGGCGTACACATCCGGCCCCTTGATCTTTTTATCCCCGCGCAGTTCCGAGGCAGATTCCATACCGTAATGGTATACCATTTATAGGCGACTCGTCAAGGCCATTTCCCTTTTGGTCCCTTTTTGTCGGCGTACCAGGCTGGAAAGGATGGCAGGGTCCGGCAAGATTCGCGGACCTGAGGGGTTAGATCTTCTCCCCTTCGCAGAGGTAGCACTGAGGCTGGTCGATCAATCTCTAGAGCTGGAATCCGGCCCTTTCCAGGAGGGATTTCATTTCGGTTTCTTAGGGCAGAAAATCCCTGGAGACCAAGGCCCAATTCTGGCAGTCGCTTTTGTTGGTTCCTCGGCCTCGCAAGGGCCTTTCCGTCCCATGATCAAGGGCTGGATTCTTAGGGAGACAGGACGACCGCTGCGCCGAGTTCTCCGAATTCCTTTTCCAAATTCCGATAGACGGGCTTTCCCAGGAGGAAGGTGTAGATCTCATCGGCCTTCTTTTTGGGGTCCAGATCGGCAAAGCTCCGGGGATAGAGAATTTTCCCCGCGGCGAAGCCGTCGGCCACGGCCGTGTCGATGTTGGTCACATACCAATTGTACGGTAAGAGGAGAAAAACCTGCCGGTTCTGGAAGGCTTTCAGGTGGCGGTAGAATTCCGTCTTTTTCTGGTAATCCCGGCGGATATTGCCCAGGCCCCCTCCGTCGATGAAGATAAGGTCGGGGTCCCAGGAGAGAATTTTTTCCCTATCCACGAAAGCGTGGTCTTTCGGTTGGACTTCCTTGGCGAGATTTCTGGCCCGGACCCAGTCCAGGGGGAAGTAACTGGCATCGGAGCTTTCGATCCCCTGGGTTCCCCGAAAACCGATGCCGCCGATATAGACCCGGGCTTTCTTGCCTTCCTCATATGGTTCCGTGCGTTTCAAAAGATCCCGGCGTGCCCCCTCGATGAAGGCCACCACTTCTTCGGCTCTCTTTTCGGCCTTAAGAATCTTTCCGGCCAGGCGAAGCGAATCAAAAACCACATCATCAAAGGTGGCAAAACCGCCGTAGGAAAGAATGACCACGGGGATGTTCAGTTTTCTCTGGAGGGCCTCCGCCTTGGCTGCTTCCATATTGGCGATGAAAATTAACTGGGGGTTGACCTTCAGAACGGCTTCCAGGTCCGGTTCTTTGTTGATCCCCGCAGGTCCCCCGGGCCCGACAACCGGTAGTTTGGCCAAATTCCGGTTGGCCCAGAGATAGGCTCTTCCCCCCGGGGGGGTTTTTTCAAATCTTTCCACCCCGGCGACCTTCTTCATCATCCTCAGATAGCAGATCAAGCGGAGGGACCCCGGTCCCAGGCAGATGATCTTCTCCGGGTTCTGAGAAACCTCCACGGTCCGTTGTCCCAGGTCGACGACCGTCATTTTCTCGTGCCCGGAAGCCCACGGGCCGGCTGCGGCGGAGAAAAGAAAAAGAAACCCAATAAGAAATAAAACGCTACCGTACCTTTTCATGATGCATCCCTTCCCCTTCCCTCTTCCAGCCGTTTACCGCGATGACCACGGGATACCCCTGAACTTCCTGCAGAATCACATCCACCCCGTAGACTTCTTTGATCACCCCGGGAGTCACGGCCCGGGGGTCCACAAAGGCATAGACCTTCCCCTCTTTTAAAAACAGAAGCCGGTCGGAAAAGCGGAGGGCCAGGTTGATGTCGTGAATCGCCAGAACGGCAGAAAGCCCCTGATCCGCCACCACCCGGCAGATCAGTTCCATCACTTCCAGCTGGTTCTTCAAGTCCAGGCTGCTGATCGGCTCGTCCAGGAGAAGGAATTTGGGTTCCTGGGCCAGGGCGCGGGCGATGATGACTTTCTGCATCTCTCCCCCGCTGAGTTCATGGACCGGCCGCAGGGCATAATTTTCGAGGTGCATGACCTGGAGGACTCTTTCCACGGCCTGGAAATCGGTCTCCGCCGCCGTCCAGCGGATGTAGGGTTTCCGGCCCAGGAGAACGGTGTCATAAACGGTCAATCTCTCCTCCCCGTATTTCTGGGGAACATACCCCACCGTGCGGGCCACTTCGTTTCCGCTCATCTTCAAAAGCTCTTCTCCGCCCAGGAGCACGCTTCCCTTTTCCGGCCGCAGAATCCTGTTGAGGCACTTGAGGAGCGTCGATTTGCCGGCGCCGTTGACCCCCAGCACGGCCAGGATTTGTCCCTCGGGCAGCTCAAAGGAAACCCCTTTCAGGACGGGACGGCTGGGATATTGAAAATAGACCCCGGCTACGGAAAGGATCATCGGTGGTACCCCTTCCACAGCAAATACAGGAATAGAGGGGCGCCCATGAAAGAGGTCAAGACCCCCACCGGAAGCGTACCCGAACCCACCATCACCCGTCCCGCCGTATCGGCCAGGAGGAGGAGGAGGGCCCCCAGAAGACAGGAGTAGGGAATCAGAAGACGGTGGTCCGGACCGATGAGTCTTCGGCCGATATGGGGGGCCAGAAGACCCAGGAAGGCGATCACCCCGTGGAAACAGGTTACCAGAGCGGCCAGAATTGTGGCAATCAGCATTCCCAGGACCCGGATTTTTTCCACCTCCACCCCGAGGCTCTTGGCCGTTTCTTCCCCGGCCAGAAGGGCGTTTAAATCCCAGCGATAGAGGATAAAGTAAAGGGTGATGCCCAGAGCGGCGATCGCCAGGAGGCCGATTTCCCTCCAGGTCGAGCGGGCCACGTCGCCAAAGGTCCAGAACACCACGGCGGCGATCTCCACTTCCGAGGCGAAATACTGGATCAGGATGGTTCCGGAGACAAACAGCGAGGAGAGAGCCACCCCTGCGAGGATGATGGCTTCCGGGGACATCTTCTTGATCCGGGCCAGAGCCAGGATGATCAGCGTCGCGGCGACCGACCCGGCAAAGGCAAAGAGGGTGACCGTGTAGAGGCTGAAAATGTTCAATGGGCTGGCTCCCTGGGTCCGAAGGGCTCCGGCCTGCATCCCTCCGGCTCCAAATACCACGATGGCCAGGGAAGCGCCGAAAGCCGCTCCCTGGCTGATTCCCAGGGTGGAGGGAGAGGCCAGGGGGTTCTTGAGCAGGGATTGGAAGGTGATCCCCGCCAACCCCAGTCCCCAGCCGGAGAGGATCGCCGCCATGATCCGGGGAAGGCGGATGTTCCAGACCACGGTTTCGATCGGTCCATCGGCCCGGCCGAAAACCGCCCGGATCAAACTGGCCAGGGAGAGATCATAGGATCCCACGGCAAGGGCATATAACCCCAGGAAGGCCAGAAGCCCCAGGATCAGGAGGAAAAGCTGGATTTTTTTCCGCATGACCCCGCGGTAAACCAGGGTGATCGGCCCCTGGGCCACCGCCGGGCTGATTTCCCTCATAAAAACTCCTTCTCGTTTCGCCTGCCAAGGAGCACTTTTACTCCCCCAGGCAAGAACGACAGATTTCTTTGCCGTCCTGGATCTGGATCTTGGAGGCCTTGGCCGGCTCTCCGCACACCTGGCACTGTTTGGAGGGCTCGATCATGGCCTTGGCAGGGAAGACCTGGAAGATTTCCTTCAGGGTGAAAAGCTCTTCCAGGGGTTTCTCCAGGATTTCCCGGGCCCTTTCCCTGTGGATCCGGCCGAACTCTTCCCGTTCTTCCCGGGTTGCTTGGTTCCTTTGGATTCGTTCCATCAGTTGCCGATGTCTGGCCGCCGGTTCCAGCGCCCCCGGGCGCAGACAGACCCTCACCCCCCGGCCGGATCTTCTCCCAAACAGGGTAAAGGCCTGCTTGCCGTAATCCCTGAAGAGGAAGTTTCCCTTGCCGAAGGTGCATCCTGTCAGAACCTGAACGGCGTCGGCCCCGCAGGCGTCCGTTTCCACGATGGCCACCAGTTCTTCATCTTCCGCCCGCTTTTCCTTCAACCAATCCAGGCAGGCCTTCGCAGCGCGAAACCCGATGGCCAAGCCAGGGCATTCATGACCGTGAAATTCCAGGCATTTCTGGTAATCTGAAGAAGGCATGATTCGCTCGGGCATTTTTTATCTCCCAGATCTCGGAGTCCCCTATCCTAACGGGGCCTGAATCGGATTTCGGCGGAGGAAAAGTAGAGAGAGGATATTTCTGTGACACATTTTAAATTATGGTAACACGGATGTCAAACGATTTTTAAGAGGAGTCCCAGAAGGGCAGTCGCCCCCCCGACGAGGGAAGCTGTGAAAAAATTCAGGTTAGGGAAAGCCTGAGGGCGTAGACCATGTCCATGGGTCGAAAAAATTCGCTTGCCAAAATGAGGCCCTGATTTCTTCGTAGGCCGGCGTCCATTGAACCTGGGTTGTGCCCATTGGAAAGCTTCTTGTATTTACCCGGGGTTGTATCAGACATGCAAGCGTTCCTCTGCGGATGCCAGGGGGGCCTTCGAGAGAAGGGAAATGTCCCGCCGATTTTGGCGGCGCGAATTTTTCCGACCCATGGACAACGCAAAGGGCTTTCCCCATCCAGATTTGAATTTTCTCGCCGCATCAGGAAAAAAGGGGGAATGGGGAAAATAAGCCCCTTCGGGTGGCTTTTCTGCCGCGCTGGTTTCGATGGATGGGGGGACGGATCTATTTCAGGTTTTTGCCGGTACTGGTCAGGGAGATTTTTCCGTGTTTGACTCCCTTGGTTCCGACCAGCCGGTCGCCGATCTTCTTTATCTCTTCGGCCTTGCCTTTCACCACCAGGACCTCCAGGCAATTATGTTTGTCCAGGTGAATATGCAGGGTGGACAGGATGGTCCGGTAATGATCGTGCTGCATCTGGGTCAAGATCCTCGACAGCTCGCGGGTATGATGGCTGTAGACAAGGGAAATGGCGCCGACCATCTCCTTTTTCCCCTCTTTCCACTCTTCGATCACCAGGCTGTCACGGATGAGATCCCGGATGGCTTCAGACCGGTTCTGGTAACCTTTTCGGGCAATGAGGCGGTCAAAATCCGCCAGCAGGCTGTCGGGAATCGATACACCAAAGCGGGTGAGTCCGGACATTTTTCCTCCCTTGACCGGGGGATTAAAGGGATGAAATCTCGCTAAGATCCTTCTCTTTCACCATCCTCTTTTTCCAGGAAGCAAGGGCCGGATGGAAATAGGGCAAGAGGCGCAGCGAATAATAGGGAGGAAAAACCGGGATCCCTAGAAGATCACCGAAAGAAAATAGAAGAATAAGATCCATCCGGGCCAGCTTCTCCTGCTGGACCGTCTGCTGAATCTCAAAAGCGGTCGCCCCGAAGAAGAAATCCCGAAGATTCTTTATGATGCGACTAAGCCGGTTTTCCAACCCCTCCTCCTTTTTTGTTCTTTGGATCGATCTTTCCTTCCGCTTACTCCCGATGGGCAGTCTTAATATACTCTGAATATGCCTCCCCCGTCAAACCTTCAAGGCCCCGGAGGGGACAATTTGAAATAGACAGAAGATTCAGGACTGGAGTAATATTAGGTTAAAAATCAGGTTCACCCTTGCGGGTTGGGCATGAAGAATCCACCATGCCAGGAGGAACCTATCGTTTGAAAATTCGGTCAGGAGCCCCTTCCATAAGGGAATTGCTTTGAAAGAAATCCTCCGTCACGCCCGGGAAGTCATCGAGATCGAAGCCGAGGCGGTTCAGGGTCTGCGGGACCGTCTCGATGAGAATTTTGCCCGGGCGGTGGAGCTCCTCCTGGCCTGTGAAGGACACGCCGTGGTCACGGGCATCGGCAAATCAGGTCTGGTGGGCCGTAAGATCGTGGCCACCCTGACCAGTACCGGAACCCCGGCGATGTTCCTTCATCCCGTGGAAGGCCTCCACGGCGACCTGGGAGCGGTCACGGCCAAGGATGTGGTCATCGCCATCTCCAACAGCGGAGAAACCTCGGAGATCACCAACCTCCTTCCCAGTCTGCAAAAAATCGGCGCCAAGATCATAGGCCTTACCGGATCTTCGGACTCCACCCTGGCGCGGAGCAGCCATATCGTCATCGATGTGGGCGTGGAGAGGGAAGCGTGTCCTCTGGGCCTGGCTCCCACTTCCAGTACCACCGCCACCCTGGTCATCGGCGATGCCCTGGCCGTGGCTCTCATGCGGCAGAGGAAGTTCGCGGAGAAAGACTTCGCCCTCTTCCATCCCGGGGGAAGCCTGGGGGAAAGGTTTTCCTTCAAGGTGAAAGACGTCATGCGCCCGGCAGCGGGCTTTCCCTCCCTTACTTCCGACAAGACCGTAAGGGAGTTCCTCTCGGCCATCAATCGGCGGGGGGCTGATTTTGCCCTGGTCCTTCAGGCCGGCGGAGGCCTTGCCGGAATGGTCACGGACCGTGACCTCCGCCGGGGAGAGATCGGCTCGCCCGACTTTTTGAACCGGTCCATCAAAAAGATCATGGATCCCCACCCGGCGACGACGGAAGAAGAGGTCTCCGCGGCTGAGGCCATGAAAATCATGGTGGAAAAGAACCTGGTCGCCCTGCCGGTCTTGGACAAGAAAAAAAACTTGAAAGGCGTGGTCACCCTCCGAGACCTTCTGAACCGGAGGGACCGGCGGCAAGCTGCAAAATGAATCCATACCCCCCCAAAGGATTGATCGTAGCGCTCATCACTCCCCTGAACCAGGATGGCCGGGTGGATTGGGAATCCCTCCGCCGGCTGCTCGACCGGGTGGTCCCCTACTGTGATGCCCTGATGATCGGTGAAGGGCTCATCGGGGAGGGCCTCTCCCTGCCGAACCCGCTTCGCCTGGAACTCCTCCAGGTTTCCGCCGGAATGGTGGCCGGGAAAAAACCTCTTTTGCTATGTCCTACGGCCGGCTCAACCGAAGAGACGGTCCACAACATCGCCTTCTTAACCGAAGCCCTGAAGGACGGCCCGGCCCGGGACTCGGCCTTTTGGGTGGACATCCCCCTCTGGTATCACAGCAACCGGAAGCTCCCCCAGTTCTACCAGGAATGGAAAAAATATACTCCCTACCCCATCCTGCTCCACAACCACCCTTTGCTCATCGGGAAACGAAAACACTCCCTCAAGCGGACCAACATTCGCACCGCCGTCCTGAAACGGCTGGCGGAAAACGAGCAGATCGTGGGCCTCATTCAGGCCGGCGACCTGAAAAGGACCTTTCACTACCAGAGAGCCGTACGGGCCCGCAGGGATTTTCGCTTTTACGACGGGGATGAAGGAAATTTCCTCAACAGCCCGAGCTCCTCGGGGGTGGTTTCAGGGGGAGCCAACCTTCTTCCTTCCGAATGGAGCCAAATCGTCACCGCCTCGCTGGAAATGTCTGAAGACCCGGCGCGAAATCTGCTCCTTCTCAAACAAAGTCAGAAGCTCAGGGAGCTGAGCCAAGTATTGCAGAAGAACCCGGCTCAACGCTTGAAGGTAGGCCTCCATCGCCTGGGATGGATTCCCGGAACCAAGGTCCTGGACGCAACGCAGGAAGGTGCATCGGAAGAAGGGGAACAACTGGCCAGCTTCCTCCAGGCGAATTTTTCTTTACAAACTCCCCCCTAAAATGCTATTCATATACCAGCAGGGCGGCGGAGGTATCCGAAAACATTAAAGGTTTTCCGCAATCGGCCGATTCTATTCATGAACCGAATCGGTCGACCATCAATACCCAAACGCGGAGTAGCGTGAACCCTTTTCTCCGTTTCAAATCCATCTGGATCATTACCCTATTATTCGCCTTCCTGGGGTCCTCTTTTGCCTGCGGTCATAAGCCTGCCTATCTCAAGGAGGGGAAAACAGCTGAAATTTCAGAAAGGTGGAGGGTAAAGAAGATCAACCCCGAACGCCTTACCGCCGATGAAAATTCCGTTCTGGAAACCTTTGGCACCCCGGACTACATCCGTTTTTACCGCCGTCGCTCCCTGGAGCGGGAAAAAGTGTATGCCTGGATCTATCTGCAACCGGCTCGCTTCTTTACTTTCATAGAGGGGAAAAAAGTCGATTACGCCGTCCTGGACGATGATCTCTCCTCCCTGAATGAGCAGCAGAAGAATACGCTGTTTTGGGGGGGAATCACGGCTGGAACGGTTGCCGCTCTTGGATTGCTGTACTACTATTTCATCGCCAAGGAATAACCAAAGGAGTGCCCCATGATCAAACTGATCCTCAAGTTGAAAGAAACCCAAATCGAGGAGTTCGCCCTGGAGAAAGATCAGATTGTTATCGGGCGCGCCAAGGAAAATGACATCGTTATCGATAACATCGCCGTCTCCCGCAAACATGCGCAGATTACCCGGAAGGAAGAAGGAATGTACTACCTCCGGGACTTGAACAGCTCCAACGGGACCTTCCTGAACGGCGCCCAGATCGATGCCAGCGACCACGCGCTCTCCGAAGGGGCGGTGATCGGAATCGCCAAATTCGAGCTCCAGGTGAAGGGGCTCTCCAAGCCGGCGGCTGTCCCGCCCAAACCCCCCACCCCGGAGGACGTGGAAGGGACGATGATCTTCGATCCAGGACGGCGCAAGCCGGCGGCCGAGCCCCTGGCGGCCTCAGAACCAAGGACTGTCCGCTGGCCGGTGCTCTCCGCCTTGAAGGGACCCGCCAAGGGGGCGGAATACAAAATCAGCAAAGAGGTAACCCTGCTGGGCAAAGGCTCGCAGGTCGATATTCCCGCGGAAGGATGGCGCGTCTCCTCTTCCCACGCCAAGATCACCCGCCGGGGAGACCGTTTCTACATTTCCCACCTGGGCGGATTCTTTTCCAGCACGAAGGTGAACGGAATCGGGATCGGGCAGGACCACATCCTCAAGAACAAGGACCAGATCGAAATCGGAAATTGCTCCTTTGTCTTCATCCAGGCCCCTCCCGAGCATACCGATTGAAGGGCGAACCCTGCGCTGGGTGGGGAATGAGGTGCGCTTGAAGATTTTTTATGCTGCTGCTTCGGACCGCGGCCGGGTTAGGAAGCTCAATGAAGATGCTTTCCTGGCCGACCCTGCCCTGGGAATCTTTGCCGTGGCCGACGGCATGGGCGGTCATGCCGCCGGAGAGATCGCCAGTCGCTTGGCCCTGAAAACCCTGCAGGAATCCCTCGCCCAAGCGAGTCGAAGCCAGGAAGCCGAGCCTTCCCCGAACCAAACGGCGGTCATCTCCCTTCCCTCCGCTCATCTGGTCAATGGAATCCGCACCGCCAATGAGGCCGTTTTTCATTCCTCCCAGGAGAAGGAAGAGTACCGCGGGATGGGAACCACCGTGGTAGCCGTTTATTTGGTCGACTCTTCCCCGGTGGTGGCCCATGTGGGGGACAGCCGGCTCTACCAAATCCGGACGAAAAAAATCGATCAGCTTACCGAGGATCACTCGGTGATTTGGGAACAGTATCGAGAGGGGATCCTCCCCAAGGAGGCGCTTTCCAGCTCGCCGCTGAAAAACATCATCACCCGGGCTGTGGGAATGCAGCCTTCGGTGGACGTGGACGTTCGGGAATTGGAGGTTGAAAAGGGCGACCTTTTGCTTCTCTGCTCCGATGGACTCTCTGACCTGGTACCGGATGAAGAACTGCTGAAAACCGTGAGGGGCGCTTCCGGAGATTTGAATCAGGCCTGCCGCGACCTGATTGACCTGGCCAACCACCGCGGGGGCAAAGACAATATCACCGTTCTATTAATCCAAATCGAATAAACCCACCTGAATAGAGGCAAATCCGAAATCCGAATACCGAATTTCGAAACAAATCCGAATTTTCAAATAATCAACGATCAAAATGGAAGGCTTCTTAAAATTAAGGCTTCCCGTCCCGCTTTTGGTCATTCGAATTTTGGATTTTGGAAATTGTTTCGGATTTCGAATTTCGAGCTTCGATATTTTTCTTATTGACCCTTCATCCGTGTTTATCCGCGTTCATCCGCGTCCCATTCAGTCTTCGGTCTTTTGGTCTTTTCACCAGCAGGATCCTCAGGTCCATGACGTTCGTTCCGGTGGGCCCGGTCAGGATCAGGTCCCCCAGTTTCTCGAAAAAATGGTAAGAATCGTTCTCCTTCAGGAAAGACCACAGGTCCAGCCCCATGGTCTTTCCGCGCTTTAGGGTCTTTCCGTCGGCAAAGGCACCGGCGGCATCGGTGGGGCCGTCGGTCCCATCCGTGCCGGCGCTCATCATCAGGACCTCTTCCCACCCGGCGATCTCCAGCGCGGCAGCCAGGGCAAACTCCTGGCTCCTTCCGCCCTTTCCCTTTCCTTTCAGGGTCACGGTCGTCTCTCCCCCGGAAAGGATACAGGCGGGAGGGGGAATGGGGTTACCGGAGAGGAGAA
>Ga0111180_1087_pt1 | contig 22117 bp, 14 predicted proteins | sample DeeMarSWOR324_28_FD_80237 | JGI IMG/M metagenome (GOLD analysis project Ga0111180, IMG submission 80237) | Deltaproteobacteria bacterium SM23_61
ACCTGGCACGGTCCCGTGGAAGTTCAACTCTCCGCTCCCCGCTCTCCGCTCTCCGCTTCTGATTTTCGACGGGCCGAGCTCATGAGCGAGTTTGGCAAGAAGCTGAATAAGAGATACGAGGAATACTGGAAAATACAAGAACTTAAGGAAAAAATAAAGAACGTTACTCGTTATACGTTATTCGAGAAGCGGTCAGCTCTCAGCTCTCAGCTCTCAGCTCTCAGCTCTTCCGCGCCCGGCGCTAATGTATCGATCATATCTGTGGATGACCGGAACCAAACTCCGGCCGGGAGGATCATATCCACCCCCATATCCGACAAGCCCCCCAAGGTATTCCCTGCCGTACAGCAGGCCCTGGCCGCCGGGTCGGCCGTGAAGCTCCTGGTAAAGGAAGAAGGTTGGTACCGGGTGAGCCGGTCCGCTCTTGAGGAGGCGGGGCTGAGGTCGGGGGTCAACCCTCGATTCCTCCGTCTCTATACAGAAGGGGTGGAGGTTCCCCTGGGGGTGGTCAGTGAGAACGAGGGGAATTGGGTTTCGTGGGAAGCCATAGAATTCTACGGGGTGGGCCTGGATACCCCCTCGACGGATACGAGGGTTTACTGGCTGGTCGAGGGGAGGCAGCCCGGGAAAAGACTCGAATGGTCCCATGGCCAGGGTGGCCAAACAGGCGCATCGAGTTTCCCCTACACGGTGGAGAAGAAGGACCGGGTCTTCTACTTTGCGGGCTTAAAGAACGGGGAGGAGAGCAACTTCTTTGGCCCGGTAATCAACCAGGCGGGCGCGGATCAGCTGCTGGAGGTGAGACACCTCGATCTTGCGGCATCCGGAGATGCGACGCTGGAGGTGAGGATTCAGGGGGTGACCGCCCTCCCCCATCAGGTCAACGTCTTTGTCAATGAAATAGGGTTAGGGACCCTGAGCTGGGATGGGCAGGCCCTGAAGACGGGGGTATTCTCCCTGCCCCAGTCCTATCTCCTCGAGGAGGAGAACCTGGTAACCCTGGTGGCCGTGGGGGGAGAGACGGATGTGAGTCTGCTGGACTCGATTCGCCTCGCCTACTGGCGAACCTACCGGGCGTATGAAGATGAACTGCGGTGCCAGGCCCAGGGAGGGACCCAGGCTTCGATCGATGGGTTCAGTGCCCCCGAGGTCCGGGTCTTTGACATAACCGATGCAGGCGGGTTCTTCGAGGTGGAGACGAAGGGGAAGCTGGTAGACACGGGTTATAGGGTGACGTTCCGGGTTCCCGGGAGCGGGACAAGGACGCTCCTGGCCCTGACGGACCAGAGGGTGAAGACCCTGGCGGGGATTCGGGCCAATCAGCCTTCTTCCTGGCGTAAGGCGGGAGGGTATGACTTGGTGATCGTGTCCCATGGGGATTTCATCGACAGTCTTTCGTCCCTGGAGGCTTTGAGGAGATCGCAGGGGCTGACGGTGGGGGTTGTGGACATTGAGGATGTGTATGATGAATTCAGCTTCGGAATGAAGAGCCCCCAGGCGCTGAAGGATTTCCTTTCCCATGCGAGGAGTTCCTGGTCTCATCCGCCGAGGTATGTGCTCCTGGTAGGAGATGCCAGTCTTGATCCCCGGAACTATTATGGTTTTGGGGACCAGGACTACGTTCCCACCAAGCTCATTGAAACCGTCTACCTGGAGACGGCCTCGGATGACTGGTTTGTGGATTTTGACAATGACGGGCTCCCGGAGATGGCCATCGGGAGGCTGCCGGTCCAGACGCCGGAGGAGGCCGCCATAGTTGTTTCAAAAATGATCGGCTATGAAAAGTCGGGGGAAAAGAAAGAAGCCTTACTCGTGGCCGATCGAGTGGAAAATTCGGATGACTTTGATTTTGAGGGGGGATCGGAAGGGGTGAGGGCCCTTCTCCCGGCTCATATTCTTGTCCGGAAGATCTTTCGAGGGCAATTCAGCAGTGATACCCAGGCCAGGGCAGAGCTCCTGGGAGGGATCAACCAGGGTCCATTACTGGTGAATTTCATCGGTCATGGGTCGGTGGAGATTTGGAGAGGGAGCCTGCTGACCGCGGGCGATGCGGAAAGCCTGGTCAATGGCCTCCAATTGCCCTTGTTTGTGAACATGACCTGCCTCAATGGATTCTTCCATGCCCCTTATTCTGACAGTATGGCGGAAGCGCTCCTGAAAGCCCAGGGCGGAGGAGGCATTGCCATCTGGGCCTCCTCGGGATTAACCGAGCCGGATAAGCAGGCCCTGATGAATCAAGAGATGATCCGGCTTTTATTCAATAGACAGGGCTTGACCCTCGGAGAAGCAATGAAGAGGGCCAAGGTGGCCACAAGTGATCCGGATGTAAGAAAGACCTGGATCTTGTTCGGGGATCCAACAATACGACTCAACCGTTATTAGTTATACGTTATTTGGAAAGATGGAATAATGGAATAGTGGAAGATTGGAATGATGGGAAAAAAGCACAAGGTACTTGCACCCACTATTCCATCTTTCCATTATTCCATTCTTCCGGTATTTCATTATTCCAACATTCCATTATTCCAATATTCCAATTCTTTTGATATTCCACCATTCCATCCTTCCTAATAACGAATAACCAGTAAAGATTAGCATATTTGGGGCATATTAATTGCATAATTGCCCTTTGGGCTTCTTTAAGGCAGGCCATTTGGGGGGGAATCTTGTTCAAATTTCTTGTGACGACGGCTCAGGAAATGGCACGCAAGGACTTTCTGCCTTTAACTAATTGAAATCACATGAGTTTTTATTGCACACTTCGAGGGCCTTTCTCCCCTAGCAAAAAGGGAAAAATTCGATCCATCAACCAAGATATTTTTCAGAAAATTTCGATGTCAAAATCCAAACCTTTCTTTCCCATCCTCTTTCTCGTCGTGGCCACCCTACTTGTCTTCTGGCCTGTACTCAATTCCGAATTCATCAATCTCGATGACGGTGTCTATGTCACCAATAATCCGAATGTACAGCGTGGGCTGACCCTGGAGAATGTAAAATGGGCCTTCACCGATACCTCGGCCGGGTTCTGGCACCCCTTAACCTGGCTCTCCCACATGCTGGATTGCCAACTCTTCGGGCTTAATCCCGGGGCCCACCATCTGACCAACTTGCTTTTCCACCTGGCCAACACGCTCCTGCTATTTTGGGTCTTAAAGCGAATGACCGGAAGACCCGGGGCGAGCACTTTCATCGCCGCCCTCTTCGCCCTCCACCCCCTCCACGTCGAATCCGTGGCCTGGGTATCAGAACGCAAGGATGTCCTGAGCACCTTCTTCTGGATCCTCACCATGGGGCTGTATCTCCGCTATGTTGAACAACCGGGGATCCATCGATACTTGCTCGTCCTCCTCTCCTTTACCCTGGGTCTTATGTCCAAGGCCATGCTGGTCACCCTCCCCTTTGTCCTCCTCTTGCTCGACTATTGGCCTCTGGGCCGTCTCCTCTTCAAGCAGGATAGCAAAAGCTCTCTCCTCCCCGACCCTGGTATGGCCCATTATCAGAGATTATCACCTTTACGTCTGGTCCGAGAGAAAATCCCCCTCTTGATCCTTTCTGGAACCTGGTGTGTTCTTACCTTCTTCGCCGAAAAAAGTTTGGGGGCTATCGGTGGCCTGGGAACTATCCCCCTGGGGACCCGGCTGGCCAATGCCATTTCCTCCTATGGTCTGTACCTCGAAAGGACGATCTGGCCCCGGAACCTGGCGGTCTTTTATCCCTACCCGGATACCATACCCCTGGGGCAAGTGATTATGGGTGGCTTTCTCCTCGTAGGTTTATCTTGTATCGTGATTCGTTATGCCCTTTCTCGCCCTTACCTCTCCGTGGGCTGGCTCTGGTATCTTGGGACTCTGGTTCCAGTCATTGGCTTGGTTCCCGTGGGAAGTCATGTGATGGCCGACCGGTATACTTACGTGCCCCTTATCGGTCTCTTTATCATGATCGCCATGGGCCTTCCTGATCTCTTAAAGGAGTGGCGTCATCAGAAGATTGTCATGACCGTATCCGCGGGTCTGGTTCTTTCCTTCCTTGGCCTGGCAAGCCGGCAGCAGGTTAGCCTATGGAACAATAGCATTACTCTCTTTGAGCATACCCTGTCCGTGACCACTGGAAATATTATCATTCACAACAATTTAGGAACTGCCCTGAAGCGGCAGGGAAAAATCCAGGAGGCCGCGGCCCATTTCACCAAGGCCTTACAAATTAAATCCACTTTTGCGGAGCCCTATAACAACCTGGGGACCGTTTTGGACCAGCAGGGAAAAACCCAAGAGGCCGCGGCCCATTTCATTAAGGCTTTACAAATCAAACCCAATTATGCAGAGCCCTATAACAACCTGGGAATCCTCCTGGCCCAGCAGGGAAAACTCCAGGAGGCCGCCGCCCATTTCACCAAGGCCTTACAGATTAAACCCAATGATGCGAAGACCCATAACAACCTGGGGACCGTTTTGGCCCAGCAGGGAAAAATCCAGGAGGCCGCCGCCCATTTCACCAAGGCCTTACAAATCAAACCCAATCATGAAGAGTCCCATTTCCACCTGGGAATCATCCTGGCCCAGCAGGGAAAAACCCAGGAGGCCGCGGCCCATTTCACCAAAGCTTTACAAATCAAACCCGATTATGAAGAGCCCCATAACAGCCTGGGAATCATCCTGGCCCAGCAGGGAAAAACCCAGGAGGCCGCGGCCCATTTCACCAAAGCTTTACAAATCAAACCCGATTATGCGGAGCCCCATATCAACCTGGGAATCCTCCTGGCCCAGCAGGGAAAAATCCAGGAGGCGACGGCCCATTTCACCAAGGCCTTACAGATTAAACCTGATGATGCGGAGGCCCACTACAACCTGGGAATTTTCCTGAACAAACAAGGAAAGATCCAGGAGGCTGCTTCCCATTACACCCGGGCTCTGCAAATAAAACCACATTATGCGGAGGCACACAACGAGCTGGGACAGCTTCTTGAGCAACAGGGGAAAATACAGAAGGCTGCCGAGCACTATTCCCAGGCCTTGCGAATCAACCCGAATAATGAAATTGCTCATTGCAACCTGGGAAATCTTCTGATGAAGCAGGGAAAAACTCAAGAGGCGATGGCCCATTATACCCGGGCCCTGCAAATCCAACCCGATTATGCAAAGGCCCGCAACAACCTGAAAAATCTCCTGGCCCAGCAAAGGATGTCCAACTGGGCTATGCATCCACCTTCTAAAATCCTCCAGAAGAAACCAGCCGTTGTTAAAGTAGGAGACGAGGAGAATATTCCGGCAAAAAAGGAATAATAAAAAAAACCGAGAATCGTTACGAGTTACACGTTGGTAGTTACTCGTTATTGGTTAATAGTTATTAGTCAAAGAACACGAGGGAAACGTTATTAGTTACACGTTATTCGTTATTAGGAAAAGATAAAGCCCAGGGATTTAGAGAGGCGCAAGGAGAGCAGTCGGAGTATTGAAGAGATCGAATATTGGAAGGCCTGCAGAAAGGAAATTTCTAAGGTTCATCTCCAAATTCGTTGAAAGCAAAAGAGCTGGTCTTTTCAGAATTTCCTGTGATTTAATGGGCCCGGAAGAAAAGCCATCTTGCTTGCAATCATGAGGCGCATATCTCTCCCCACCGGTGGCGGGGGTATCGGTTATTTCTTCGAAGCTCGCTTATCCCGCCCCCGCTGCGCTTTGCGGATGATCGACAGGGGGTTCATGGAAGCGGATATCCCGCCGATGCTTGCTGCGCAATCTGGCTTTCCTTCCGGGCCCTTGGCAGGTTTTAGTAAAATATTCGATCAACGAATTTGAAGATGAACCATTTCTAATAACTTATAACGTATAACCAATAACGAGTTTTTAATAACGTATAACGTATTCCCAGTCATTCCGGGTTATCATCCCTTCCCGGATCAGCCGGGGGGAGGGATCGGAGACATCCAGGACCGTGCTCCCCGGCCCGCCGGGTGTTTTCCCGCCGTCCAGAACAGCATCCAAACTCTTTCCCAAAGACTGAAACACTTCCCGGGCGGTTAAGATGCCTGGTCGGCCGGAGAGGTTGGCGCTGGTTCCGGTGACGGCCCGGCCGACCGCCTGGACAAGGGCCTGGGTTACGGGATGGGGGGAAAGGCGAACGCCGATTTTCCCGGTGTCGGCGGTCAAAAGGGGCGAAAGCTGGGGGGAAGCATGGAAAACCAGGGTGAGGGGACCGGGCCAGAATCTATTCATCAGGCGTTCCGCCAGGGGAGAAATCTCCTGCGCCAGCCCTTTGAGCCAGCTCTTTTCAGCAATTAAGAGAAGAAGGGGGTTGCCTTTTTCCCTCCCCTTGACCTGAAAAATTTTCCTGAGAGCGGCCTCGTTCAGGATATCTGCCGCCAGGCCGTAGAAGGTCTCGGTGGGGAAGGCAATGATGCCTCCTCCCAGGATTATCTGGGCTGCTTTCTTGATTCCCCGGGGGTCGGATTTGAGGATCGGGCAAACCATAATTAAAGACGGTGAAATGTGAGGGGTGAGTAGTGAGTTGAAACCTGAAACCCGCAACTCGCTTCTTAATTGCTTAGGAAATTATAGCAGCCCCTGCGTCCTTAGCAGATGAATAAAAAATGAACCGCAGAGCATTTTCTTCAAAAAAAACTAAAAACATGAATCTTTTTAGAAACATAACATCCTCTCTGCGTCCTCCCGCGTCTCTGCGGTTGGTGGTTCATTTTTCCTCTTGGGAAAAAATCAATTATTCGGAACCTCCTGGGATAAAAAAAGAGAACCGCTGAGCATGCAGAGAGCGCAGAGATCATTCTGTGAAAGCCCTTGGCAGCTTTGGCCTTCCGGACATAATAAGAAAGAGGGCCTCTTCCACCCTGCATCCTGGCCCCGAGCTTTTGGCCATTTTGACCTCTGCGTGCTCCGCGATCTCTGCGGTTAAGTTTTTTATTCAAATCCCAGAACCCTGGATCCCTTGTACCCTACCCTCTTCTTTTCTTCCTCGATGACCATCTGGCGGAGGAGCCTTCTCAGGATCTTGTTGGAGCTGGCCTTGGGCAGGGCCGGCCGGAATTCCACCTGGGTGGGCACCTTGTACTTGGCCAGGTTCTTCCGACAGAAGTCGAGGATCTCCTCTTCCGTGGCCGTCTGGCCGGGCTGGAGGACGACGAAGGCTCTCACCGTCTCCCCCCGGTACCGGTCAGGAATTCCAACGGCCACGGCCTGGGCCACCTTGGGATGCTCCGCCAGCACCTGGTCGATGTCCTTGGGGTAGATGTTGAACCCGCCGGCGATGATCATGTCCTTTCTCACATCCAGGATGAAAAAATACCCGTCCTCGTCCATGCGGGCGATATCCCCGGTGTAGAGCCAGCCGTCCCGAATCGTCCGGGCCGTCTCCTCCGGGCTATTCCAGTAGCCCTTCATGACCTGGGGTCCATAGATGCAGAGTTCCCCAACCTCTCCCGGAGGTAGCACTTTCTCTCCCGTCTCCAGGTCCACGATCTTCGCCAGGGTGTCCGGATAGGGAAGGCCGATACTCCCCGGCTTGCGCTTTCCAAAGACCGGGTTGCAGTGAGTGGCCGGAGAAGCCTCGGCCAGACCGTACCCCTCGGTCACCCGAGCACCGGTCAGCTTCTCAAAATCTTCCATGGTATCCATGGCCAGCGGGGCCGCGCCGCTGTAACACACCCGCAGGCTGGAGAGGTTATATTTCTCCGCACTCTTCTCCTGGGAAAGGGCCACGAACATGGTGGGGACGCCGGGGAAAAAGGTGGGGCGGTACCGTTTGATCGACTGCAGGGTGCCCATGACTTCAAAGCGGGGGATGATGACCATGGCTGCAGCCAGATAGATGGGCACGTTCATGGCCACGGCCATGCCGTAAACGTGGAAGAAGGGAAGGACCGACAGGACGATTTCCTTTCCCTTTCGCGCCCGGACCACCCAGCTCCGGATCTGCAGGGTGTTGGCCACCAGGTTTCCATGGGTCAGGACGACTCCCCGGATTCCTTCGCTGATCGCCCCGGTGTACTGGAGAACCGCCTCATTTTCGGGCTCAACGGGGACGACAGGGACCTTCTTGGAGGCGTATTTTTCCAGAAACGGCTCCAGGAGATGGATTCCCTTCTTTTTCCCGGAGGGGATGACCAATCTGGATCTTCCAGAAGGTTTCTTCACCCCCGCCCACTCCCGCAGGCAGGCCACGAGGATATTTTCGAGCGAACTCTGGCCGGCGATTTCCGCGATCCGCGGGAAGAGCGGCTCGGCGACGATGAGAGTGCGGATCCCGGCATGGTTCAGGAAATGGAGGATCTCCCGCTCCACGGAAAGGGGATTGAGGCTGACCACGATGCCCCCGACTTTCAGGATGGCGTAGTAGCCGATGATGAAGGGAGGGCTGTTGGGAAGGAGCAAACCCACCCGTTCCCCTTTTCTGACCCCCAATGCATTCAAAGCACTGGCCAGAGAATTCACCCTTTCCTGCAGTCCCCGGTAGGTGAATTTCTTCCCCCCGAAGGTCATGGCCACGTTCTGGGGAAAGGCTTCGGCCGACTCCTGCAGGAAATGGGGCAGGGAGGTCCGGGGGTAGTCCAGGGAAGGGGGTACCCCGTCTTCGTAGTTTTTCAGCCAAGGCGTCTCGACCATTTTTTTCCAATTTTTCACCGCAGAGATCGCGGAGAACGCAGAGAATTTTCTTGGTAAAGACAAAAAACAAAAATCCTTCTATGGATATGGACTCCTCTTTGCATTTGGATCCCATGGGGACCAAGACAAACGGATGAACGAAGAGGAGGCAGAGAGCGCAGAGGTTCTTCCTTGAAAGTACCTTGGCCGTTTTGAGCCTTTCTCCCCCTGCATCCTGGTGATGAGGATTTTTCCATTTCCACCTCTGCGGTCTCCGCGTGCTCTGTGGTGAATCATTTTTTCAGTTTTTTGTCGGCTGCTTTCACCTTGGCCGCCAGGGATGCTTTGTAGCGGCGCAGGGATTTCTTCAGCTCCGGGCGTTTTCCCGAAAGGATCTGCACGGCCAGGATTCCCGCATTCCGGGCCCCGGCCTTGCCGATCGCCACCGTTGCCACCGGCACCCCCCCGGGCATCTGCACGGTGGAAAGGAGGGAGTCCAGGCCCATGAGCCCGGACTCCATGGGCACGCCGATGACCGGGAGAAGGGTATGCCCGGCGATCACCCCGGCCAGATGGGCGGCTCCGCCCGCTCCGGCAATGATCACTTCGATGCCCCGGCCCTCCGCCTTACGGGCGTATTCCGCGGTCCGCTCCGGAGAACGGTGGGCGGAGCTGACCGCCATTTCAAAAGGAACCTTGAATTCGGCCAGGACCCCGGCGGTCTCCTGCATGACCGGAAGGTCGGAATCACTGCCCATGACAATGGCCACCAGCGGCTTTGGATTTTTCATTTCCTTCTACCACCTCTTTCCCATTCGTCTGATCGCCTTCTGGCCGATATCTTTCCGGTAATAGGCCCCTTCCCAGGTGATTTTGGCCGCGGCTTCGTAGGCTCGCTGGATCGCCTCCTGGATTCCATTCCCCAGGGCGGTCACCCCCAGAACCCTGCCTCCGTTGGTGACGATTCTCCCCTCCTTAAACGCCGTTCCCGCGTGGAAAACAAAAGCGTCCCCCGCTTCGGCCGCCTCCTCCAGCCCGGAGATGACCTTCCCTTTCTCGTAGGAACCCGGGTAGCCGCCGGAAGCCATGACCACGCATACCGAGGAACGGGCGTCCAGTTCCATTTTCTGACCGGACAGCTTCCCGTCGATCGTCGCCTCCAGCACCGGTACCAGGTCGCTCTTCAGCCGCATCAGGAGGGGCTGGGCCTCCGGGTCCCCGAAGCGGGCGTTGAACTCCAGGACTTTCGGCTTGTCATCCTTGATCATCAGCCCGGCGTAGAGGACCCCCTGGTATTTCCTTCCTTCCCGGGCCATTCCCCGCACCGTGGGGATCATGATCTTTTCCATGACCTCCCGGTGGCGGGAGAGTAAGCGCCCATGCCCCCGGTGTTGGGTCCCTGGTCGTTGTCGTAGATGGCTTTGTGGTCCTGCGAAGTGGGCAGGGGCAGAACGGTTTCTCCGTCGGTGAAGGCCAGAAATGAGGCCTCCTCCCCCTCCAGGAATTCCTCGACCACGACCTTGGCCCCCGCGGCGCCGAAGGCTTTTTGAACCAGGATCAGGTCCAGCGCCGACAGTGCTTCCCCCACCGTGCGGCAGATGATCACTCCTTTTCCCGCCGCCAGGCCGTCGGCTTTCACCACCAGGGGAGCCCCCCTCTCTCGAACGTATTTGGCCGCAACCGGGTGACTCGTGAAGGTCTCGGATTTCCCCGTGGGGATGCCGTACTTTTTCATCAGCTCCTTGGTGAAGGCCTTGCTCCCCTCGATCTCCGCCGCCTTCTGGGTGGGGCCGAAAACCCTCAACCCCCGCGCGCGGAAGATATCCACCATCCCCAGCGTCAGCGGAGCTTCCGGCCCGACCACCGTCAGGTCGATCCTCACTTTCTCCGCCCAGGCGGTGAGCCCCTTGAGGCCATCGGCGGATATGGGCAGGCATTCGGCCATCCGGGCGATCCCGGCGTTTCCCGGGGCGCAGTAAATCTTCTCGACCCTGGGACTCTGGGCGATCTTCCACACCAGGGCATGCTCCCTTCCCCCGCTACCGACTACCATAACTTTCATTTTCTTCTCCCAATCAATTCACCACTGAGGCACAGAGGACACAGAGAAAAATTAGATATAAATTTAAAACCTAATTAAAAACCCGTAACCATTCTTTATTCTTAAAATCCCTCATTCCCGCAAAACCTGTCCCCGCAGGTAGCAAGTGGGGAGCGGGAATCCAGAAAACAAATAAAAACTGGACTCCTGCTTTCGCAGGAGTGACGGCCTTTTTCCCTAGCCACCTGGTTTGAAACTTCCTAAACAGTTACCGTGTTTTTAACTTGGGAATATTCCACTCTGTGTTCTCTGTGTCTCTGTGGTGAATTTCTATTTCTTCGCCAGGTACTCCGAAATGGCCCGGTCGTACTTCGCCGTGAGGGCATACACTTTTTTGGCCAGGCGGAAGTTGGTCTCCTTGCTCACCGCGCCGCCGCTCTTCTTCATCTCGTTCAGGACCGGCTGGTAATCCGCCGGGTCTACGATCACGGTCACGTAGGGATAGTTCTTGGCCGAGGCGCGGAGCATGGAGGGCCCGCCGATGTCGATGTTCTCGATGGCCTCTTCCAGCGTGCAATTCGGCTTGGCGATGGTAGCCTCGAAGGGATAGAGGTTTACCACCACCATGTCGATGGGGACGATCCCGTGCTCTTTCATCTTTTTGGCGTGTTCGGGATTGTCGCGGATTCCCAGGAGGCCCCCGTGGATCTTGGGATGGAGAGTTTTCACCCGGCCGTCCAGCATCTCCGGAAAACCGGTGTAATCGGACACATCCATGATCTTCAACCCGTTCTCCCTCAGGGTCTTGGCCGTTCCCCCGGTGGAGAGGATCTCCACCCCGAAGGACTGTATCTCCTTGGCAAAATCGACAATCCCGCTCTTATCCGACAGACTGATGACCGCTCTTTGAATCTTTCCCATAAAAACTCCTCTCTCCAAATACGGAATGCAAAATAAAATACAAAACTTAACCACAGAGGTCGCGGAGCACGCAGAGGATACAAAAAGAAAATCCCGGAAGATCGAAAGGCAAAGAGGGGTCCATATCCATAAAAGGCTTTTCGTTTTTTGTCTTTACCGGGAAAAACTCTGTGATCTCCGCGTGCTCTGCGGTTGATTTTTTCTTCCTCCTCGGAGGGCGCAGAGACTTTTATAATTTCCTAATGCTTTTTACCCAACATTCCACCATTCCATTATTCCATTATTTTCTGGTCAGGGGGTTACCTGTCTCTCTTCCCGGTAAACGGCCAGGGCCTCCTTCGTCGCCCCCGGGGCTTGCCACTGGATGGGCCAGGGAGAATAGACCAGTCTGAGCGCCCGCTCCGTCCCCTGGGCCCGGTATTCGACCAGCCCTTTGAGAAAGGAGAAGTAGAACACATCCTCCGCGCTGTAAAGGGTGAAGAGAAAGCTCAATTCATAGAGGTCGCGGACCGCATTTTTCCGGTGGACATAGATTCCCCAGAGGAATTTTGACTCGCTGTCGCCCCGGGGAGTCCGGCGGTACTCATAAAGGGAGAAGAGAGGACTCCAATTCCTCTCAAAACCCTCGTAGTCCAGGGGAATCAGACAGGGCCAGTAAAAGTAAAGCCCGCCTTCCTTATCCTCCCGGTAGTAGAAGAAAGGCCACACCCGAATCCTCCTCTCCTCCTGCCCCTTTTTCTTCCAGACTTCGGTTTCATCCTTGGATAGAAGGAGGAAGCGCTCGGTCGACTTCCTGTGTTGATCATCTTCTTCCCGCACATACCAGTAAACCGGCCAAAGGAAGTAGCCCCGTTCCCGCCCTTCCCAGTACTTGCGGCCGTAGATGGGAAAAAGCCGGCGGATCTCCTTGTCGTCCCCCCGGGCGAACTGGAGGATGGGCCAGGGAAAATCCCACTGGTCGTAGTGATCCTCTTCGTCATAGACGTGGGTGAAGAGAGGCCAGAGCACGGACCGCTGCGTTCTCCGGGAAGAAGTCATGGACACATAGAGGGGGAAAACCATGTTGATTTCGGTGGGATCGTCGGTATAGAGGTACCTCTTTTCATGATGAAAAATAGGCCAGAGGAAGTAATACTTTTCATAGGAGTTTTCCTTCTTCACGTGGGCGGCCAGGGGCCAGAACTTGAACCCTTCCCTGCCGCCCCCCTCATAAAAGGTGAGGAACGGCCAGAAAACGGACTGGGCCCGGCTCTCGCCCACCCGGGAATCCATGTAAACGGGCCAGAGAAAGAAATTGATTTCATCCCTGCCGAACCGGTTCTTCATATGGCCGTACAGGGGGAAAAAGCCCCCGTAGGGTTTCCCTTTGTCGGTCTCCCCCCAGAAGGCCAGGAGGAATCCCCTTTCTTTTTTCTCCTCCTGGGTGAGATCTCTCGAGGTCGAGTAGAGAGGCATGAAGTAGGATTTCACTTCCCTCTCGGTCCGCTCATATTTTCCCAGGGGGTAGAGATACTCGGTCCGGGAGTACCTTTCCCCCTCTCCCTGCCAGTAAAAAAAAGGACGAAAAGCAAGATGGGACTCGCGCGTGTCCTTTCGGTAGGTGAAGAAAGGGCCGAGGACATCCACCGCTCTTCCTTCCCTCTCTTCATCCTCGCTGTAGATAAAGAGAGGGGCGAAATTCTCCCTGCGCGGACCGGGGCTCAGGGTGGCACACCCTGAAATCCACGACCCGAGCAGGAGAAAAACCAGCACCGCGGCTGTTTGGAATGCGAACCTCCGATTCTTTACGATGGCCGCCCCCTTACGGGATCACCAATCCCAGAACGACGCTCAGGACGGTAACCGGCGTGACCTCGCTGATCCCGTCGGCGGCTTTCTGCACCGACTTTACGGCTTTCCGGGTATCGTCATAGAGCTCCTCGTCCTTGACCAGTTTCCCGATCGTTCCTTCCCCCTTCTCGATCTGCTCGGAAACTTTTTTCAGGTTCCCCAGCGTCTCCCGGGCTTCGATCATGGTCGCCTTGGTCTCGTTGTACAGGCTATCGTCCTTCACCAGCTTTCCCAGGGTCCCTTCCCCGCTTTCGATCTGCGCGGAAACCTTTTTCAGGCTGGTCAGGGTCTCCTTGGCCTCGTTGTACAGGCTATCGTCCTTCACCAGCTTTCCCAGGGTCCCTTCCCCGCTTTCGATCTGTTTGGAGACCTTGTTCAGGGAGGCCAGGGTCTCCTTGGCCTCGATCATGGTCGCCTTCGTTTCCGTGTAGAGAGCCTCATCCTTGACCAGTTTTCCCAGGGTCCCTTCGCCCTTCTCGATGGTCTCGGTCACCTGCTTCAGGTTGGTCATGGTATCTTTCACTTCCGTATAGAGCTTATCATCTTTCACCAGCTTCCCCAGGGTTCCTTCCCCCCGGTCGATGGTCTGGGTGATATGCTGCAGGTTCACCATGGTCTCCTTGGCCCCCGTGACCAGGTCCTTGATGGACTTCTCCCCTTCCTCTCCCCCCAGGGCGTTGCTGAGCGACCGGGTGACCCGCTGGACATCACCCCCGATGTTGCTGAGCTGGGTGAGGACCCGGTCCACATCGGCGGAAGGGCCTCCTTCTTCGACTAGCCCGTTTGCCTGGATGAACTCGGCGCCGGTCCCCGGAACGATCTCGATGTATTTCTCTCCCAGGAGTCCCGCGGATTTCACGTAAAGCTTCGATCCCAGGGGGAGCTTCACATGAAAGGGCAGGAGCATGGTGACCTTGGCCTTCAATCCTTCCAGCTTGATGGATTCCACCCTGCCGATCTCCACTCCGGCAATCCGCACCGGGGAGTTCTTTTCCAGGCCGGCCGCCGATTCCACGTACGAGTAGGCCCGATATCCTTCTTCCCGGACGGCGATCCGGCCCACCCGGATCGTAAAATAGGCCAAGAGGATAATCCCCAGGAGAACAAAGATCCCCACTTTCGTCTCCGTTCCGATGCTTCTCATCCCTTTCCTCCTTCAGGTTCTCAGAGTTTCCGGACGATGTCTGTGCCCCGGGTAATCGGCCCTTCCACCTGCCCATGGATGAACTGCTGCACGATCTCGTTCACCGAGACCTTGATCTCCCCGGGGGTTCCCACTTCGATGATCTGCCCCTGGTAGAGCATGGCGATCCGGTCGGCAATCCGGTAGGCGCTGACCATGTCGTGGGTGATGGCGATGGAGGTGACGTCGAGCTTTTCGCGCATTTCCACGATGAGTTCGTTGATCACGTTGGCCATGATGGGATCCAAACCGGTGGTGGGCTCGTCGTACAGCAGGATGGCGGGCTCCATGGCGATGGCCCGGGCCAGGGAAACCCGTTTCCGCATCCCCCCGGAAAGCTCGGAGGGCATGAGCTTCTCCACATCCTTCAGCCCCACCAGTTTCAGCTTTTCCACGGCGATGGCCCGGATTTCTTCGTCCGACAGTTTGGTGTGCTGACGCAGCCCGAATCCCACATTTTCCCAGACGGTCAGGGAATCGAAAAGGGCATCCCGCTGGAAGAGCATACCGAACTTTTTCCGCACCTCGTTCCACTCCTTCTCGTCGAGGTTGGAAATCTCGGTCCCGTCCACGTAGATCTCCCCCCGATCATGGCGAAGCAGGCCGATGATGCATTTGATGAGAACGCTTTTGCCCGTCCCGCTTCCCCCGATGACCACCATGGACTCCCCGCACTTGACCTCCAGGTTCATACCCCGCAGCACCTGGTTCGTGCCGAAGGATTTATGGACTCCCTTCACCACGATCATGGGCTCATCCGGATTACGTTGGTATTTCTGGTCGGTCATTGATGTATTCTCAGCTATCAGCTTTCAGCAATCAACAAAACGGCCGTCATCGGTCGGCGGTCGGCGGTCATTATTTAGCACTCAGCACTTTTTTTAAAAGAACAGGGCGGTGATGAAATAGTTGGCGATCAGAATCAGAAGGGAGGCCATGACCACCGCCTTGGTCGTGGCCTTGCCAACCCCCTCGGCCCCCCCCTCGGTATGAAATCCCTGATAACATCCGATCGTAGCAATGATCATCCCGAAAACAACGGCCTTGAAGAGGCCGGTATAGATATCCTCCAGGTCCAGGTAATCGAAGGTGCGGCGGACATAGATGGTCGGGTTGCTTCCCAGGAGATTCACGCTGACCAGATAGCCGCCCAGAATTCCCACCACGTCGGCGAAGAGAGTCAGAATGGGCATAATGATGACCGAGGCCAGAAACCGGGGAACGATCAGATATTTGATGGGATTGGTGGCCAGGGTGTAGAGGGCATCGATCTGCTCGGTGACCTGCATGGTTCCCAGCTCCGCGGCCATGGCCGAGCCCACCCTTCCGGAGACCATCAGCCCCGAGAGCACCGGCCCCAGCTCGCGGGTCATGGACAGGGCCACCACCGTCCCCACGAAGGCCTCGGCGTTGAAACGCTTGAAACCCGTGTAGCTCTGGAGGGCCAGCACCATGCCGGTGAAGGCCCCGGTAATCAGAACGACGGGAATGGATTTTATGCCCACCTCTTCGACCTGTTTCAGCAGGTTACGGACATCCAGGGGGGGACGAAAGGTCCAGATGAAAATTTTCCCGGCAAAAATCATGATCCTTCCCGATTCCGCCAGGAACCGTAAAACCCACAGCCCAATCATGTCAAAAAGGGTGAACATGCCTCTATCCTTCCCCTTAACCTCAGCCTCGACCTCGGCCTTGACCTTAACCTCTCCGATATACCCTTGGTACCCTCTTACCGATCGCGCAAAGAACTTCGTAGGGAATGGCTTCGATCCATCCGGCCATCTCCGTCGCGGTGATCTCCTCCGCCCCCTGCCTTCCCAGGAGCACCACTTCGTCCCCCACCTTCACCCCGGGGACCTCACTCACATCTACCATAGTCAGGTCCATACAGACAATACCCGCGATCTTCGCCCGTCTCCCCCCGATCAGGACTTCGCCCCGGTTGGATAAACGACGGCTGTAGCCGTCGGCATATCCCACCGGGAGGACGGCGATCAACGATTCTTTCGGGCAGCGAAAAGCCCTCCCGTAGGAAACCGGGTCTCCCTTCGGCACTTTCTTCAGCGAAAGGACGGACGTCTTCCAGCAAAGAGCGGGTTCCAGGGGAACCAGGTCGCGCAGCGCCGGCGAAGGATGGCAGCCGTATAGCATAAGGCCCGGGCGGACCAGGTTGAACCGGGCCGGCTCCAGCAGGACGGTCGCGGCGCTGTTGGCCAGGTGGACGTAACGCGGTTTGATCCCTTTCCGGGCGGTTAGATCCAGGCAGCGGGTGAAACGGGAAAGCTGTTGCCGGGTAAAAGCCCTGTCCTTAGCCCCCGTTCCCTCGGCCACGGAAAAGTGGGACAGGAGACCTTCCACCCGCAACCTTTTCAAAGACGCCAGGACTTCGAGGGCCCTCTTCCATTCCCGCCAGGGAATGCCCAGGCGGCTCATTCCCGTGTCGATCTTCACATGCACGGAGAGCCGTCCTCTTTCCTTCTCGGCCCGGGCGCTGAAGGCCCGGGCGATTTCCAGGTCATAAATCACCGGCGTCAGGCGGTTGACCACGATGCGGTCGAATTCCTCCGGATAAGTCCCGGCCAGGAGCAGGATGGGGGCGCGGGTTCCGGACAGGCGCAGTTCGATTCCTTCCTCCGTGGTGGCCACCCCGAAGATGCGGGCCCCCGCGGACTCCAGCTCCCGGGCCACCTCCGGCGCCCCGTGGCCGTAGGCGTTGGCCTTGACCACCGCCAGGACTTCGGCCTTGCCCCCGGCCATCCTCCGCAGCTGCTGCAGGTTGTGCCGCAGCGCATTCAGGTCGATCTCCGCCACCGTCGGTCTGCTCATGGCCGCTCTCACTTCGTAGTCATGGTATAGACCCCGTCCCAATCCACGGGCGGGGGGTTCTTGGAAAGGGCATCGCACCGCTCCAGGTACAGCTTCGCCGGGCCGTCGTGGGTAAATTTGCTAAGCACCGCCTGGAAGCCTTCCCGGGCTCGGTCCCAGTTCCTCTTCCGGTATTCGGCCAGAGCGTCTTGGAAGCCCCCGGCCAGGGTCTGCTGATGGGCGGAGGCGGTCTTCACCGGGGAAAGAAGCTCGTAGATTTTTACCGGCTGATCCTTTCCCTTCACCCGAACCAGGTCCAGTTCCCTCGCCAGGAACTCTCCCTTGACCTTATCGAAAGTCATCTCGCTCACGATGATGTTGGTCCCGTAGGTTTTGTTCAACCCTTCCAGCCTCGAGCCGAGGTTGACACTGTCGCCCATCACCGTGTAGTCGAACCGCCGGTCGGAACCCATGTTCCCCACCACCATGGGGCCGGCGTTGACCCCGATCCCCACGTTCAAAAAGGGCATCCCTTCCGCGCTCCATTTCTTCTGCAGCCGGTGAAGTTCCTCCACCATTTCCAGGGCGGCAAGGCAGGCGCGCTTCACGTGATCCGGCTGGTCCAGGGGCGCCCCCCAGATGGCCATGATGGCGTCCCCCATGTATTTATCCAGGAGGCCGTCATACTTGAAGACAATGTCCGTCATCGTGGTAAGATATTCATTCAAGAACCTGACCAGCCCCTCCGGGGTCATCTGTTCGGATATGGAAGTGAAACCCCGGATGTCGCTGAAGAGGACGGTCAGGTCCTTCTTTTCGCCCCCCAGCTTGAGCTTGTCCGGGTTCTTCAGCATCTCCTCCACCACCGAAGCGGTGAGATAATACTGGAAGGCGCCCCGGATTTTCTTTTTCTCCTTCTCCTCGGTCATGTAGCGGTACCCGGTAACCCCCAGATAGATGAGCACCAGGTTGAGGGAGGGGTAGGTGAGGTTCATCCAGACTCCCGGGTTTTCGAAGAGAATTTTTCCCAGGACCAGGACCGAGAGGAATAAAGCCGCCCCCACCAGGGCTCCCCAGTGGGCCTTGAACCGGTGGAGAAGCGCCCCGAGAATGAGCCCCACAGCCACGACCACCAGGATATCCACCAGGGTGATCCAGTTGGGCCGGTGGAGGAAGTGGCCCTGGAGGATGGAGTCGATCACGTTGGCGTGGATCTCCAGCCCGGGGAAGACATGTTCGAAGGGAGTGACCCGCATGTCGTAGATGCCGATGGCCGTGGCCCCCACCAGGACGATCTTGCCCCGGAAGGCGTTGTCGGGGGTCCTCCCGTGGATCACGTCCGTCGCCGAATAATGGGGAAAGGTCTTCTGGGGCCCGCGGTAGTTGATCAGCAGTCTCCCCTCTTCACTGGTGGGGATGGACAGTTTTCCCAGGCGCATCTGCTCTACCCCGAATTCGGCGATGCGCAGGCCCAGGGGGGCATTCTCCAGGTATTTCTTCAGGACCGCCAGGGAAAGGGCACAGTAATGGCGGTCCTGGTACTTGATGACCAGCGGCGCCCACCGGACGGTTCCATCGGGGTCCGGGAAAATGTTGAAATACCCCGCTCCCTCGGCGGCCCGGGAAAGGATGGGAATGTTCACCGCAGGGTATTGGGCCTCAAAAAGGGGAACTCGGGCGGCCTCTTCGGAGGTGAACCGGACCATGTTGAAAGCCGTGAGGGGCGGCAGGTCTTTCGGCGGACTCTTCTCTTTCTTCCCGGGACCTTCCCGGGGAGAGAAATGGAAGAAGTAGCCGAGGATGGCCCGCCGGGAACGGGCCAGGGAATCGGCCAGAATCCGGTCAGAGTCGGCCCTCTTCAGCACCCCGTCCAGGTAACGCTCCAGGTCCGGGTTTCCCAGCTTCAGTTCGGCAACCTTCCGCTTTAGGGCGGTGAGGCTCATGAGCTCCGAATTTTGATCGGGTTCGGCCCAGACGATATCAAACCCCACCACCCCGGCCGACCCTTTCACCAGGGCATCCAGAAGCTGGGCCATGCGGGTCCTCGGCCAGGGCCACCGACCCAGTTCGTCCAGGGACTTCTCGTCGATGGTCACCAGGGCCACTTTATCACTGGTGGGAATCTTACCGCGGGAAAGGAAGCGCAGGTCCAGGGTTTTTAGTTCCAGGAGGTTCAGAAATGGGGGGTCCAGGTAGTAAATGCCCAGAACCACGAGGGTCAGCAGGAGGGCGACTTTAAAACCCGAAAGGTTGAGGAATTTCTTCAGAGGTACACCTTTCCGAAGGTTTCTTAAGAGTTTAGCAAATCCCCCCCTAAAAAACAACCGGATCGAATGCGGAAAGACTCAATGGGACACTGATGAACACGGATAAACACGGATTTCATATTTTCAAAAGACTGAATGGGACACAGATGAACACAGATAAACACAGATTTCATTTTCGTAAATGACTGAAAAACAAAAAACCTGACGGAGTGCGGATGAACTTAGCGCGGCTGCGCCGCAATCTAAATTGCATGCTTTGCGCAGGACCACAAACCAATCAGAAATCCCCCCCACACCCCTTTAGAAAAGGGGGGGCGAGGGAATGATCCGAGTGTATCCGTGTTCATCCGCGTCCCATAAAATCTTTTGTCTGCAGGTCCTTTTCCATTTTTATATCTGTGTTCATCTGTGTTTATCTGTGTCCCATTAGGTTCTCCGTATCCTGAATTTGTATAATATCTTGAAAACCTGCCCCCCCTGTGGCAGAATGGTTGCAAATGGAATCACCAGAGAGCAAAGCGGCGCCGGCCGAAAACCGGCCGGTCTGTTTCGGCGACGAGATCAAGTTCATCGCTTACCTGGAGAACACCGCGGCCGATTGCGAGTGTGCCCGCTGTCCCCGCGAAAACGACTGCGGGGAGTTCATCCTCCTCAAGTGCTCCCGGGAGCTGATTTTCTGAGGTCGCACCCTAGATCAAGAGCCGGGGCTCGGACCGCTGCGCTTGCCAAAATATGTGGCGGTGCCTCCTCAGCCCACGGAGATGTTACGATGCATACCGCCAATGTGGGGGCGATTCATGAATCGCCCCTACGGATCTTACGAAGGCGTAGCTTTGGGGCGCGCGTTCCTTTGCGGAATCCGGCGGATCGCTGTCGAAGGAAGCTTTTACCCACCGATTTTGGCGGCGCACATCGGTCCGACCCCCGGCTCCACATGACGATTTATTCGCCTTACTTTCGAGACATAACGATAGCCGGGAGCTGAAATTCCAATCCTTTGCGAGAGCCGACGTAGCTCAGTGGTAGAGCAGCCGATTCGTAATCGGCTGGTCGGGAGTTCAAATCTCCCCGTCGGCTCCATCTCTGAGGTCCCTTCTTTCATCCTCCTCTTTACAATGAACCCGATCAACCGCCTGGACCCTGGGCTCCCGGTTCAGCGCTTGCGGGGCTTGGCCTGTCTGGTGGGGACTGCTTTCCACGGGTCATCCGGCCAGGGATGTTTCGGGTACCGGCCTTTTAACTCCTTCTTCACCTCCTGGTATCCACTGTTCCAGAACCCCTTGAGGTCCCGGGTCACCTGAACCGGCTTGCCGCCCGGGGAGAGGAGGTGGACCAGGACTTTCACCCGCCCGCCGGCCACTTCGGGGGTGTCCGCCAGGCCGAACATTTCCTGCAGCTTCACCGACAGCACCGGGATGTCTCCGGAGGCGTAATCCAGGGCCACGCGGCGGCCGCTCGGAACGGCCAGGGACGTGGGGGCGCGCTCGCCCAGGAGCCGCTGCTGCTCCCGGGAAAGCTGGGCGCGAAGCGGTGGCAAAAGGTCCAGGGCGCCCAGCTGTTGCCGGGTCCGAATCCCCTTGAGCCAAGGCAGGAGCCAGTCTTGGGGAGCGGAGAGGAGACGTTCTTCCGACAGGTCCGGCCAGTTCTCCCCGGGAAAAGTCCTCCTCATGAGGCTGACCCGGCCCTGGAACTGCCGGGTTTCATAGCTAAAATCGATCCTGGCCGAACCCGAGCGGATCGCTTCGCAGATCAGGGGGGCCGCCTCTTCTTCCCCGGGCGGAAACGGCCTGACCGATAACTGCACCGCCCCCAGCCGCTCTTCCTGGGTGGAGACGATTCTTCCCTCCCTCCTGTCCCATTCCACCCTGCGCTGGGTTTCCAGGCGGGCGCCCATTTCATCCCGGAGGAGATCCTCGCCCACGGGCTCGGCCAGGTGCACCATGCCTTCCGCTTTTTCGCCGGCGTCTACATGGACCGCGATGATGAAAGGGCTCCTGGAAAGGCGGCTGGCGGGAGGAAGTTTTACCCCCCTTCCCTGGCTGAGGAGGAAGCGGCCCTTCCCCTCTTCGCGCCTTTTCCCGATCCGGTCGGGAAAAGCGCCAAGGAGGAGACGGGGAAGGATGGTGCCGGGCTCTTCCCCGGCGGCTTTCGAATCTTTCCTCATCAGGCTAAGGAGTTGCTGCGACGCCCGGTCCACCGCTCGAAGGGCCCACGGGTCCGCATCCCCGGCGGCCTCTTGCCTCTTCCGCCACCGCCGCAGAACATCAATCCTTGCGCTTAGGTCTGATCCCTCCCCGTGGACCCGGGATCCGGATGGAGTCCGGCGAAATATGTCCCTCTCGGAAAGAAGGGCCGAGAGGTCAGCGCCGAGGCGTGTGCATCCCAGTTCAGCCGCTCTATGCAAGAGCCGGGCAAGCCGGGGGTGAAGCGGCAGCCGGGCCATCGACCGGCCCGCCGGAGTCACCGCGCCCTTGGCGTCCAG
>Ga0111180_1021_pt1 | contig 22054 bp, 17 predicted proteins | sample DeeMarSWOR324_28_FD_80237 | JGI IMG/M metagenome (GOLD analysis project Ga0111180, IMG submission 80237) | Deltaproteobacteria bacterium SM23_61
CGCCGCGGATAAAACCGACCCCGGAGCTTACAACCTCCCCCTTTATTTGGCCTTTGCCGACCCCATGTACAACTCAGGGCTGATTCTCAGCCCGGCGATGAGCAAGGGATTCCGGTTTGTGATCATGGATGTCTCCTACACGGAAGGGGACCGGGTGATCGAGCTGAACTCCCCCGAGGAACTGTACGACATCGCCGCTTTGTTGCGGGATAATCAGCGCTTCGTGGTGGAGGCCATCTATTCCCGGACCACTGAGGAGATCGTCGTTTCGGTGAGCACCACCCGGCTTCACAACATCGCCGGGAAATACACCGGGAAGGACGACCCGGTCATGCTGGTGCGGGTGCAGGGCGCCTTCCCGGCCACCGGGGAGGTTCTGGCCCCTTTCAACATCGGCCATTATGTCGCCGGCTTCATGAGGGGAAGCCACACCGGCCCGCTGATGCCCGTGCGCAGCAATTCCAGCATCTCCTATTTTGACGGCCCCCCGGTGGTAAGCTGCCAGGCCTTCTGTGTAAACAAAGGGATCTTCACCGAACCCGCTGACGCTTTCGATCACCCCTACTGGGATTACGTGCGGAACAGGGTCTCCCAGAAAGCCACCGACATCCGGGCCCAGGGTTTCTCCGGGGCAGCCATGCTCCCCTACAGTGAACTTGAATACGGAGGGATCGTGGAGAAGATGAAGAAGCTGGAAACCAAGTTCAAAGTGCGGGGCTGACCGGCTTTGCCGGATTCCACAGGAGGTGATTTATACTGACAGGAATTGGAAAAGTATATCCTCGTGCAATTCGCATGGTAACGAGAACGTTCTCCAGAAAAAGAGGGTCGGAAATAAGAAATAGAAGGGGTTACATGCCCCAGTTCATATCCCTGTAAGTTTTTTCCGGCTTCAACTGGTTCTCCGCGTACTGATCGGCGACCCGGGCGGGAGGCTGTTGCTTTTCTCGGGAGCGGCGTAGAATCTCCTTCACCACAAGGTAGATGTTGGCAATGACTTCCCGGCCATCCCGCTTGTCCATGACGGGGTAGGCGGTTTGCCGGAACCACCACTGGATCACCGCCCCGGCATTGGCGATATAATCCGGGGCATAGACAATCCCCCTACCATAAAGCGAATTTCCGTCCTGCTCGTTCCCCAGGACATTATTGGCGCTGCCGGCGACTATCTTGCACCGGAGGCGGGGAATCGTCCCGGAGTTTAACACCCCTCCCAGCGCGCAGGGTGAAAAAACATCGCAATCCACTTCGTAGATTTGATCCGGGGATACAGCCTCGACCTTCAGGTCTTCGACGGTCCTTGCCAGCGCTCCTGGGTTTACGTCGGCCACCACCACGCGGGCTCCCGCTTCCACCGCGTATTTCGCCACCCAGAAGCCCACTTCCCCGACCCCCTGCACGGCCACTTTTTTCCCCTTGAAAGAATCAGTCCCGCTCACTTCTTCCAGGCAGGCCCGCATGGCATGGTAAACTCCGCAGGCAGTGGCTTCGGACAAATCGCCCACCCCTGCGGCGCTTTCATCGGCCACCCATTGGGTCTCGGTCCGCATGATTTCAAGATCTTCAAGCGATATCCCCAGGTCTCTTCCGGTGAATCTTCTTCCGTTTAGGCTTTCGATGAAACGGGCCACCGTCTTCAAGGCCAAAACCCGATCCATTTCCTCCACATCCATGATCACCGTCTTGCCCCCTCCGCAGCTCAAACCGGCGGCCGCAGTCTTGTAGGTCATGGACCGGGCCAAATTCAGAGCGTCGTAGATCGCCTCGTCTTCACTCTTGTATTTCATAAAACGGATTCCCCCGACCGCGGGCCCCCTCGTGGTGTCATGGATCACGTTGATGGCCAACAGCCTGGCTTTTTTGTTCTGCAGGATGGAAACTTCTTCGTAATCGTGGGCTTTCATGATATTCGCGGCTATCATTTCTCTCTCCAGCCAGGATCTCGGTTTCCTGAGAACGCAGGGACCGATTTCCAAGGATTCATACCCAGCCTTTGTTCCAGAACTTCGTAATTCTGCCTATAGGTGATAAATATGAAAAATCTTGAAACTTGGCAAGAACTCTTTTTTTGGCCAACCCGCCCCTGAAATCCCCCACTTGATATTTGCTATCCCATTTGGAATGCGATAGACTTTCTTACCCTGTTTAACCTTTTCCATAGCATCCTCCTGTGAGTTTTCCCTTGTTCATGAAGCCCCGGGAGGGTGTTATGGCGCAACGGTCAAACCTTTTCAAGTCGCACTGCTAAAACCGGTGTTTTACCGAAAGAGAGAACTATCCATTGTTCTATGAATGACCATTATGACATCATCCTGATTGGCTCAGGAATGGGGGCACTGACCGTAGCGAGCCTGATGGCCCAACTGCGGGACAAGCGGGCCTTGGTTTTGGAGAAGCACGACCGGGCCGGAGGGTACACGCACGATTTTAAGCGGGGTCGGTACCACTTCGATACCGGTCTTCACTACCTCGGCAAAATGCGGGAAGGCTCAATCACCCGCCGCATGATCGACTTGATAACCCGAGGTAAAGTGGAATGGGTCCCCATGCCCGATCCCTTTGATAAGTTCATTTATCCAGACCTTAGGTTCGACGTCTACGCGGATCCCAAGCGCACGATTGCGGGGCTGTGCGATCTCTTTCCCGACGAATCCCGGGCCATCCGGCGCTACTTCAAGGATGCCAAAAAAGCAGGGGCAGGCCTGGCCATGGAGATGAACCGGCGCAACGGCTGGTGGGTTATGCGCGGCATTGCCGCCCTTGTTCGATCTCTCCTGAGGCAACCCATCGGACTGACCACCGGGGCATACCTGGACACCCACTTTAAGGACCCCCGACTCAAAGCCCTGCTGGCCTCGCAGTGGGGCGATTACGGCTTGCCCCCGGGGCTGAGTCCTTTCGGACTGCACGGCATGATCGTCAATTTTTACTCGCAGGGTGGCTTTTACCCTTCCGGTGGCTCGGGCAAAATCGCCGAAAGCGTGCGGGAGACCGTCGAAAGCAAGGGCGGCCGTTTCCTGCTTCGCAGGGAGGTAACGGGTATCATCATCCGGAACGGACGGGCCGTGGGGGTTCGGGCCAGGAAGGCCGGGGCCGGGAACAAAGGAGAAGAAGAGGAATACCTCGCCCCGGAAATCATCTCTAACGCAGGCACACTCGAGACCTACTTAAAGCTGGTACCACTCGATTTTCCGATCCCCTTCCGCTCCGACCTGGAACGCTTTGCCCTGAAACATCCTCCCACCACCAACCTGACTCTGTTCCTGGGCTTCTCTAGGGACCCGAGTCAATTGGGTTTAAACGGGGCAAACCTATGGATCTACGACGGTTTTGACCATGATGCCATCTTTGCCGAAGGTTTAGCTTGGCTCGAATCCGGGCAGCCGCGACACGCCTGTGTCTCTTTTCATTCACTAAAGGACCCGGATGCACAGGCACACTCGGCCGAGATTCTCAACTTCACTACCGACTACACTTTCTTCTCCCGGTGGCGCCACCAGCCCTGGAACCGGCGGGACGCGGAATACAAGAAGTTAAAAGAACGCATCTCCGAAGCCCTGATCGCTTTCGTGGACGGTTTCTTCCCGGGATTCAGCGACATGGTCGAGTACAGGGAACTGGCCACCCCGCTGACCAATGAACACTTTACCGGGCACCACCGGGGAGCGGCCTACGGACTTTGCTCCGTTTCTGAACGTTTCAGCTCCGGCAACATTGCCTGGACACACCCTAAAACCCCCCTCCCGGGCCTTTACCTGACGGGGGCAGACGCCGGAGGACTGGGCGTGACCGGCGCGATGATGGGAGGATTCATGTGTCTTGGTTACCTCCGGGACGGTCTCCGGATGCCCAACATCTTTCGGGCGGCATCGCGGTACCGGTAGTTAGGCCGGGGGAGCAAAATCGGGCGAACCCATTCATCCTCAGCACTGTCGCTAAGAGGCTGGGTGTCAGGCCTGCCTTTTGAATTCAGCGTACTATTCCACATGGAAAGGCCTTACACTGAATTTCTATTAGGCAAGCTTAGATATTGATTGCTTCCTCTTCGGTTCAAAAAATTTCCCAGAAGGTGTAGATTCCAATCAGTAATCGAGGTTTAGATATAGGTCTCATTCCTTGAAAAACGGCGGGTGTCTTGGCAGGCTTCCTAAGTGGCACGATCTCTTCAAGCGTGGCCAATAACTTCCTCCTGGAAGCAAGAATTGACAGCCATCCCCAAAGATGTAGGTTTTCCATAATGTGGATAGAATGGAAGTTTTAAAATATATTCCGGGTTATGACGCTGACTCTTTATGCCGATCAGTATAAAATGTCAGGATAAAAAACAACAGGAAGTGCAAGTGACTGATTATGCCTGGTTTGTCGCAGAATTATCGGCCACGCCGATGTGGTTTCATACGAACCGGGAACGAGTGTGCAATGTCCTATGCGCATAAATCTAATTACCCCTAAACATTTAAGAGAGACAGAGCTTTTTCCGTATCAAAGGCAGATGATTTATGGGAAACTTCTTTGCTGCCTCTTGACGCTTGCCATTTTGCCCGCTTGCATGGCCACGCAAAGGAGGTTGGCGCCGGAGATACTCTTCGCCATTCGGAAAATGGTCGTTGTTCCAGTTCAGCCTCCTCCTTTAATATTGGGACCGGCCATCCTCGAAGCTCTGGGTAATGTTCCAATAATGTCTGCGTACCCGCCAGAAGGAGCCGCTGCCCTTACAATTATTTCTGGAATTGCGGTTCTCACCCAACTATCAAAGTATGAGGAAAAACGGGCAAATGCGTTAAAGGTCCTTGAAGAATGGTACACGAGTGATAAAGCTTGGATCCCAACTAGAGTCCTCGCACACGAGGCAGCCAGTCAGATTTCTAAAATCCTTTCTGTCGAAGTTATCGTTAGTAAGGAACTGCATACCCTTTCCGCTGGGCATAGGAAGGAAGCCACCTTGTTTATGGAGAATTGGTATGCTCCCTTGAGAGCGTGGTATAAGCAGGATGTTTCGACAGTGAACATCGAAAAGTACCAACTGCAAGGGGTAGACACCCTGTTAGAGGTTGGGATTCTTAATTATGAAATTTTCCGAGGATGTTTTTTAATGCAGGTTTTGACCAAGATGGTGAATGTTTCGTCTGGTAAAGTGGTAGCAAAGGCAAGGAGCATTGTCGAAAATCCACCTCCGATTGGGTCCCCTGAAGAGTTGTTTCGAAATCAAGGTGAAAGATTCAAGAAGATTTTTATGATCGAAGGAAGGAAACAACTGAATGAAAACCTAAGGAAACTAGGTCTGTCGTCATAGTATTTAATTCAAAATTATCAGTCTGGTACAGTATATACCAAACAATCTGTGACGGATCCTATATGATAAAGCGTTAGTCTAACATTCTTCAAGGCCAAAACCCGGTCCACTCCCTCCACATCCATGATCACCTTCTTGCCCCCTCCACAGCTCAAACCGGCGGCTGCAGTCCTGTAGGTCACGGACCGGGCCAAATTCAGAGCGTTGACATTATTTACCGGATCTCTTCCACAAAGCGCTCGGCATCCTCCGGGCCCGTGACGGTCCAGACCGGTCTCCCCGCGAAGGGGGTCCGGTCGACACAGGCGGTCGCGCACCCCGCGATAATCAGGATCCCTTCTGTATCCTCATCTTCATAGGATACAAATTCGACTCGATCCTTCAGCTGCTCTTGGATCCATCCGGCCGTCCGGACACGGTCATGCAGGGGATTGCAGCCGCCGCAGTATTTGAGACCGATCCGGCGCTTTTCATTCATTCTCAGGGATTCCGCTCAACTTCTTGGCGGTTTTCTTCTTCAAGTCCATATTGACCTGACGGGCGATCATGATCCGCTGAGCCTGGGGCGAACCGGCCCCGTGCATGGATTCCGTCAGATAGCCCACGGCCGCCGTCCCCAGAGTCAGGTTCTCGATGAGCCGCAGAATCCGCATACGGTATTCTGTGGGGACCTTCGGATTGCCCTTGTAGTACTTCTCCATCCATTTGCCGATTTCCGGCGAGCGGAAATCCTGTTCCGAGGGCAGGGTCACCATGAGGCCGCCGGCGACATCCTGGGCGAGGCGGGCGATCTCGAAGGGAAAGCGGGTCACATTCTGCTTGCAGACATTGGCCAGGAGCGTGTGGACATAGTACGTGCCGCTGGGTTCTTTGTGCCCTTCGGCGGCGCAGGCCAGGGAGCCGCAGAAGAGGGTCTCATTCAGGTGATTCATCTCGATGATCTTGTCTTTCACATGGGAGGCGCCCTGCACCCCGTTGTATTCGGCGATGCACTGCGTCGCCCCGATGAGGACGTCGCCGACCCCCGCCTTGCAGGCGTAACTCTGGCGGTGGTACGAGGCGAACTGCTCGACGAGCTGGCCGGCAAAATCCCATTCCTTATACATGAAGACCCGCTCCCAGGGAACAAAGACGTTATCGAAGACGACGAGGGCCTCGTGGCCGCCGTAGAACTGGTTTCCCCGGTCCATCATGCCCGGCTCCAGCTTGCGGGTGTCGCAGGACTGGCGCCCCAGAATGTAAGTTATGCCTTGGGCATCGGAAGGGAGGGCGAAGCAAATCGCATAATCCTTGTCGTCCTGGCGCAGGCTGATGGTGGGCATGACAATGATTTCGTGGGAGTTGACCGCGCCCGTCTGGTGGCATTTGGCCCCCCGGACAACGATGCCGTCCTTGCGCTCTTCCACCACGTGCAGGAACAGGTCGGGATCGGCCTGCTGGTGCGGCGGCTTGCTGCGGTCCCCCTTAGGGTCCGTCATGGCGCCGTCGCAGGTGAGATCTTTTTCCTGGACGTAGGCGAGAAACGCCAGAAAGCGTTTGTTGTATTCCGTGCCGTACTTTTTGTCGATATCGTACGTGGTCATGGACAGGGCGTTCAGGGTGTCCATGCCCACACAACGCTGGAAGCAGCAGGCCGTCAGCGATCCCAGGAGCCGCCCCATCTTCGATTTTTTCACCAGGTCTTCCGTGCTCTGGTGGATGTGGGTGAAGCGGTTGATCTTCCTGCCCGTCAGATGGGATTTAGCCGTCATCAGGTCCTCATACTCCGCCTGGTGGGCGCATTCATAGGTCGCCGCCACGGCGTTCATGGACGGCCGGATGATGGGATCGTCGACGACGTTTTCCACCTTCTTGCCGAACATATACACATTGAGTTTCAGCTTCCTTAAACTGTCTTCGTACTGTTTTGCGTTCATCATCGCCATGGGACTTCCCTCCTTTTTTTATTGGCGCCCCCCTCCGTCTCCTGACGGCCGGGCTGGCTTTTCCTTCGTTTGAACGAATTTTCTATTTCTTTTTGGGCTTAAAGGGCGGATCTTTTTTCTCCAGGAACGCCTCCAGGTTTGCCTTGTACTCCGGCGTCTGCTCAAATCGTTTCAAAATTTCAACCGACGCCGGCAGCGCCAGGTCGATCGGAAGATTTCTGCCCGTCTCGATGGATTCCTTCAGGTAGCGGATCGAATCCGGCGAGCTTTCACAAATCTGTTCCCCCATCCGGGTCGCCTCATGGAGCAGCTCCTCCCGCGGGACGCATTTTAAACACATCCCCAGACGATAGGCCTCGGCACCGGTGATATAATCACCCGTGTACAGGTACCACCGAGCGACGCCGGGGATGATCCGCGGCAGCAATTGGGGGCCGCCCATGGACGATAATCCGTACTTGGCCTGGGGGATCCCCATTTTGGCATCGTCAGCGCATATCATGATGTCGCACGCCAAGGCGGAACTGAACCCGCCTCCCAGCGCATAGCCCCAAACTGCGGCGATGACGGGTTTTCTGATTTTGACCTCGCGCTTGTGGATGGTCGCGGGCTCGGAGGTGATGGCCTCGCCCTTCCACAAGTCGTGCCCGGCGCAGAAGCTTTTTCCTTCACCGTAGAAGATTGCAACCCTCAGGTGCTCGTCTGTATTGTAGTCGGCCCAAACGCGCTGCAACTCCGCGAGGGTCTCGTTCGTATACATATTGTGCTTCCCCGTGTTCCAGGCCACATAGGCGATCATGTCCCTCTTTTCGTACTTGATTCCCTTCAATCCCATCTCCTGGGTCATATCCATTTCGTTGCCCCTTTCCGTTCATAACGATTTTCCCGGATACGTTGGCCGATCGAAACTCAGCCCCCATGCAAAATGATCGCCTCGACATGGTGACGGAGCGATTCTTCAACCCTCTGGATCGGGACCCTTTTTTCTTAGTCGGCAAGTCGCCCTTCCTGCGCATCCCGGCTGGCCCGGGTTCTGGAGGCGATCAATCCGGAAACCCGCACCCTTTTTGCGCCGGATCTCTTCATGACCTGAACTGCCAGCGGTGCATGGCTCGCGATTTAGGCGGCCTTTCCTTCGACCCTTACTTTTCATTTTACCATCCTCCTGAAGTTCGTTGAAGGCGTCTCCGGAAATTGCACCGATCCTGCCATTACGCATCCCGGGGTCCAACCTTGCCGATTCATCATTATCAAAAAGATGATCCCCGCTTGGAAGCCTTTGAGGCGCCCTGCCTCTTCCTTTTTAAGGCCAAAATCAGCCTGGCATAAGCTCGTTGAAAATCGTAAGGCCGGGTGGGGCTTTCAGGGAATGAATCTGTCTTCGGGCAAGGAACGGGGGAATTTGTGCCGGGTTCGAATGGATCCTCCGCAGAGGAGGCTGCTCCGCAAGCGGCCCTGGAGCGCCTGGCCTTCGTTGGCCGCGTGGCGGAAAGGGCAGTGGTTATTTCGCTTCGGCCGGGTCGTCGAGCAGCGGAAGCACGAAGTGCATGGTGTCCGCCAGCAGGGCCGCACAACCTTGCTGTGCCGCGCTGCCGAGGAAAGCCGTTGCTTCCTCCGGCCTCGTAAAATCGCAGCGAGAGATGTCCCGGCAGTTGATCGTGCCGTATTTCTCCCGGGTGAGTTCATGAAAGAAATCGTACACCCGAAGCCCCAGCTTGCCGCAGAGCTGCCGCTCGCCACGCTTGACGGAACCGTACTTGAGACCGATCGCCCCCAGAGCGCCCAGCAGGATGCCGCAGGTCCCGCCCCTGAGGTTCAGCCCGCCCGGAAGCACAGTCGCCATCCGCGTGATCCGCTCATCCACCTCACCCAGGTACTCTTGTGCCATCTGCACAACCGCTCCGGTTCACGTGTAGCCTCCGTAGAAATAGTCCTTTGCCCGATCGGTATATTCTTTCAGGTTTTGATCCCTTTCAGTCACGGGCGAAGGTCCTCAAGGATGGAAAGAGCGAAAGATCCCAACCCTTTCAAACCCAGTTTGTTTTCCCCGGGGGTTCCCGATCGATAAACACTCGTTTTGGGTTGCGGTGAATATACAAAAAAGGCGATCTGGGTGTCAAGGAATTTTTGGCCCAACCTCCCGGGTTTGGTGGGATCCTTCCCTGTTGCTGGTAGCCTCATCCATGATTGATTTTTGCCGCTTGGGTTCTGGCGCGCATAAGGAAATGATCATCCCCGGCGTTTCAAAAAGTCTCTACATCACCGCCTTGCCCGGGAGAGTTTGGGGTCCAGGAGGTCGCGGAGGCCGTCTCCGAGCAGGTTAAAGCCCAGCACCGCCCAGGCGATGGCCAGGCCGGGGAAGATGGCCAGCCAGGGAGAGATTTCCATGAAGGTCTGGGCCTCGTTCAGCATCCGCCCCCAGCTGGCGTGAGGGGGCTGGGTCCCCAAGCCGAGATAACTCAGCGCCGCTTCGGCCAGGATGGCGATGGCAAACTGGACCGTGCCCTGGACGATGAGGGGAGAGAGGATATTGGGCAGAATGGTGCCCCAGATGATGGCCCCGTTCTTCTGCCCCGCGGCCCGGGCCGAGGTCACGAAATCCCTCCGCCACACCGAAAGGGAGCTTCCCCGGGTGAGACGGGTGAAGATGGGAATGTTGAAGATACCGATGGCCAGCATGCTATTCACCATTCCCGGCCCGATGATCGAGGTGATGAGGATGGCGCTGAGCACCGCCGGGAAGCCGTAGAGCACATCCATGAGCCGCAAAATCCCTTCGCTTTTCCAACCTCTCCAGAAGGCCGCCAGCGACCCCAGCAGGATCCCGAAACCCATGCCGATCCCCACCGCCACCCAGCCCACGACGAGGGAATTCATCGCTCCTTTCATGACCCGGCTCAGGATGTCCCGGCCATATTGGTCGGTACCCAGCAGGTGCTCCGCTCCGGGGGATTGGAAGCGTTTGGGCATGTTCATCCGGTTGGGATCGTAGGGGGTGTAAAAGAAACTGAGGCCGGCGGCGACCAGGATGGCCAGGACCAGGATCCCTCCGATGATCAGGTTGACATTTTTCAGGCCCCGCTTCATGTTCTCAGACTTTCTCGCTTCCCGCGCGAATTCGCGGGTCCACGGCGCCGTAGATCACGTCCACGGCAAAATTCACAAGCACGATGAAGAAGGCGATCAGCAGGCTGACCCCCTGAACCACCGGCAGGTCCCGCTGGCCGATGGCCAGGAAGATCAAGCGTCCCAGGCCGGGCAGGTTGAAGACATTCTCGATGACGATGGCCCCGGCCAGAAGCTCCCCCATCTGCAGGCCCACGATGGTGACCACCGGGATGAGCGCGTTGCGCAGGGCGTGTTTGTAAACCACGACTCTCTCCGCAAGTCCCTTGGCCCTGGCGGTTCGGATGAAGTCCTCCCCCAGGGCTTCCAGCATGCACGAACGGGTGAGGCGGGCAAGCACCGCGGCTCGAATGAGTCCCAGGGACAGGGCGGGCAGGAGAAGGGATTTCAGAGCCCCCAGGGGGCTCTTCATCCAGGATGTAAACCCCCCCGCCGAAAACCATTGGAGGTACACCGCGAAAAACAGGATGAGAAGGATCCCCGCCCAGAAAGCCGGGACCGCCAGACCGATCTGGGAAAAGACCATGACCCCGTAATCCCCGGGGCGGTTGCGGTGGAGGGCGGCATAAATTCCCAAAGGGATGGAAAAGACCACGGCGAAGAAGATGGAGAGAAGGGCCAGGGGGATCGTCACCGCCAGGCGGGACAGAATCAACTCACTGATGGGCACATCGTAGGTGATCGAAACCCCCAGGTCTCCCCGCAGGACCCCGCCCATCCAGTTCCCGTACTGGACCGGGAGGGGAAGGTCCAATCCCAGCTTGTGCCGCAGGGCCTGGAGGTTTTCCGGCGTGGCCTGGATTCCCAGAATGAGCTGGGCCGGATCTCCGGGAATCACCTGGAGGACGACAAAGATCACTCCCGAAACCAGGAAGAGAGTGGCAATTAAAATAAGGAAACGTTTGATGAGGAGAAAAGCCACGGGATTTATCACCCCCACCCCAACCCTCCCCCATCAAGGGGGAGGGGAATCTTTTTCTAACCCCATTCCCCCTCCCCTTGCGGGAGGGAAGCTGTCAAAAAATTCAATGGAGAAAGGCAAAAGCCTCTCTCGTTGTCCGGGGGAGGGGCAAATTTAGGTCGCCAAAACCCGGCGGGAGATGCATTACCCTCAAGCACTTCCCCGAGTTCCGCCGAGCGACGTCGGCAACCTGGGAATATTTTTGTAAAAACTAAAGAATTTACTCTCCGGCTCCAGTGAGTCAAATATCGAGCCGGCCACGGAGAAACCACCGCCTGTTTTGGCGGCCTGGATTTGCCCCTCCCCCGGACATGCCCAGGCCCCCAATTTCCCGCTGACTGAATATTTTTACAGCTTGAGGGGAGGAGGGGATATGGGTCCTTATTTCTGCAAATAAACCTCAGTTGCATCCACCACGATGGTGGGATAATCCTTCCACCAGTTCATCACTTCTTTCTTCATCGCCGGGAGCGCGGGGTAAACGAAGAGGTACACGTTGACGAAATCGTCGGCCAGCATCCTCTGGGCCTGCCCGTAGAGCTTTTTCCGGGCCTGTTCGTTCATCTCCGCCTCGGCCTTTTTCAGGAGTTCCTGGAACTTGGGGTTGCTGTAGCGGAAATAGTACTTCGGGCGGGCGTAGATCTCGATATCGAAGGGCTCGGCATGGCCGATGATGGTCAAATCGTATTCCGCATTCTTGAATACCCTGTCCACCCACTGGCCCATGGGGATCACTTCGATGATCAGCTTGATGCCCACCCTGGAAAGCTGGTCGGCAATGATTTCCCCGGACCTGCGGGCATAGGCATAAGGCTCGGGGAGTTTGAGCACGGCGCCGAATCCGGTCGGATATCCGGCCTCCGCCAGGAGCTTCTTGGCCTTCTCCGGGTCGTAAGGATAGAGCCCGCTCAGGTCCACGTAATTGGGGTTGGTGGGGTCCATGTGGCTTCCGATGGGGGTGCCGTAACCCGCGACCGCCCCCTGGATGACCGCTTTCCGGTCCACGGCCAGGGTGATTGCCTGACGGATTCTGCGATCATTGAAGGGTTTGCGGGAATGGTTCATGGCCATGATCACATCGGTCGTAGTATTGCCTATTAAGACTTTGAAGCGGCTGTCCTTTCCCAGGGCAGGAGCATTTTCCGGAGCAAGGTCATAAGCGATCACATCCACGTCTCCAGCCCGGAGAGCAGCGAGTTGAGCACTCGGGTCGGAGATGAACCGAAAAGTGACCCTGTCCAGGTAAGGAATCCCTTTGCGGTAATAGTCTGGATTCTTGACCATAGTCACGCTGTCCCCGCGCTTCCACTCGACGAATTTAAAAGGACCCGTCCCTACCGGCGCGCTCTTCAGCCGGTCCACGGAATGCTTGGAAACGATGACCGCATCGCCGCGGGCCAGGTTAAAGAGGAAGTTGGAATCAACCTTTTTCGTCCTGAATTTTAATGATGCCGAATCGACGACCTGAACGGCTTCAATCGCTTCGTAAAACATGCGATAGGGAGCGGCGGTCTTGGGGTCCCGCAGCCGTTCAAAGGTGAATTTCACGTCCTCCGCCGTGCAGGGGCTCCCGTCGTGGAATTTGATCCCGGAATGGAGGACGAAGGCATACTCCCTCCCGTCCTTGGAGACGCTGTAACTTTTGGCCAAGGCGGGAACGACTCTGCCGTTGCGGTCCACCTTGAGGAGACCTTCCAACAAGTTATAATGGACCACCCGCTTAATCGCCGCCGAGGGGTTCGTCGTGGGGTCCAAGCCCGAGGGCTCCGCAGCCAGGGCGATGGTGAGCGTACCGCCCCGCACGGGATTTTGGGCCATTGCATCGGAAGACAAGACTCCCCAAATCGCGAAACAGATAATGACTGACAAAAGGGCCGTCCACTTTTTTCTTTTTACTTGAATTTTCATTTTAGAATTTCCTCCCCCTGTCTCGCTGTGCATAATACAAATTCACGTTATCCTTTTTTGGCTGTACCCCGTCCCGGGCAACCCGACGGGTCGCCTCTACTTTTCTCCATGCTCTCCGCTCTATGCTCTTGACCATTTCTTACCCTGCACCCCGCGCCCCGCACCCTGCACCCTACCCCCGACACCCTACACCCTTTCGTACTTGATTTCTCCCCCCACGATGGTCATCTCCACCGGGATATCTTTAATCTCCCCCGGGTCGACCTTCCTGGGGTCTTCTCCCAGAACGACCAGGTCCGCCAGCTTGCCGGGAGTAATGGATCCTTTGATGTTTTCCTCGAAGGAAGCGTAGGCCGAAGCCCTGGTATAGATGGAAATGGCCTCCTCTACGGTAATCCTCTGCCGGGAACCCAGTGTTTCTCCGGCGGAGCTCTTTCGGGTCACGCAGCTCTGGATGGCCAGCAAAGGCTCGTACGGCCCGCAGGGGCTGTCCGAGGAGCCCGACACGGGGATGCCGTAATCCAGAAAAGAACGGTGGGCGAACATCATCTCCACCCGCCTGGCCCCGTAGTGGGGAATCATCTTTTCCCCATGGTGGTAAATGTAGGATCCGAACGGAGTGACCAGCATTCCGAGCTTTTTGATTCGTTTTAATATTTCCGAGTTCACCACGGTGCAATGCTCCAGCCGGTGGCGATGCTCCTTCCGGGGAAATTCCTCGAGCGCTTTCTCAAAGCCATCCAGGGCCATTTCGATGACCCGGTCCCCGTTGGCATGGACGCAGACCTGGAAACCCGCCTCATGGCCCTGGCGAATCAAATTGTGGAGGGCCTGCTCCGATTCCAGCGCCAGGATTCCCCTGTCCTCGGTGCCGATGTATGGCTCGGACAGGTAGGCGGTGCGGCCGGCGATGGCCCCGTCCGCCAGGATCTTCAACCCACCGATCCTCAGCCATTCGTTTCCAAAGCCGGTCCTGAGGTTCAAAGCCCGAAGCTGGGGGAGGTACTCGATACTGATGAGCATGTAAACCCGCAGCTTCAACTCCCCGGTTCTCAGCGCTTCCTGGTAGGTCTCCAGGGTCTTCGCGGAGACGAGAGCATCGTGTACGCTGGTGATTCCCGAGGCCAGGTAGCGGTTCCCGGCCAGGCGCATCCCCTTGATCCGATCCTTCAGGGAAAAGGGCGGAATGATCGGCGGCTGGCCGGTAGTCCCTTCAAAAACGAAGGCGAACTCGGCCTGTTCATAGAGGGCACCGTTGAGTCTTCCACTGCCGGGGTCGCGCCCATAAGCCCCTCCCTTGGGGTCTGGGGAATCCTCCCGGACACCGCCGATTTCCAGGGCTCTGCTGTTCGCCACCCCCCAGTGACCGCTGATCTGCTGGATTAAAACGGGATGGTCCGGAGTGACTTCATCCAGGTCCCAGCGGGCCAAGATTTTCCCCGGCTGGGTTTTGGTATCGTCGTACCCGACTCCCCTGACCCACTCCCCGGGGGGCTTCCGCTCGGCTTCCTTCAGGACGGCCTTCTGAATGTCGGCAATGGTTTTGCAGCGCTTCGGGCTGCAATCGATCTGTAACAAGTCGGTCCCGTACTGGGATAAATGCTGGTGGGAGTCGATGAAACCCGGCGTCACCGTCCGCCCCCGCAGAGCGATCCTCCGGGTCCTCCTGCTTGCCAGCCCCTTCACTTCCTCGTCACTGCCCACCTTCAGGAACCGTCCATCCTTGATCGCCACGGCCCGGGCAGCAGGTTTCCGGGGATCCACGGTGATAATGTTTCCACCCCAGAGGATGAGGTCGGCAGCAGATTCCGAAGCTATCGGATGGGATTTTCTTGTGTTGGACATTCGAGCACCGATCATTCCGAGAGATGATTTAAATCGTTACTCGTTACTCGTTACTCGTTACTCGTTGCTCGTTGCTTGTTGCTCGTTGATCGGCTGAATTTTTTCCATTATGTTATATTCGCAATAATTCAGCAAGGCTAAAAGCCGAAAGAAGCGGATTCCAGCCGCTAATACTTCACCTCCACCAGAAAAAGCCCCTGGGGCGGTGCGGTCCTGCCGGCCTGGCGGCGGTCCCGGGCACGCAGAACCTGCTCAAACTGTTCCGGGGAGCGTTTCCCCTTTCCCACCTCCACCAGGGTGCCCACAATGTTGCGGACCATGTGCTTCAAGAATCCGTCGGCTTCGATGGTGAAGTGGAGGAAATCGGGTTCTTTCTCCGACCACCCGGATTGAAACACTTCCCGGACCGGGTCTTCGGTGTCCGCTTCGGCCCCCTGGAAGGAAGTAAAGTCTTGTTTCCCGGGGAGAAGACGGGAGGCCTCCTTCATCGCCGGGAGATCCAGGGCCCCGGAAACATGCCAGGAATAATTCCGGAACAGGGCGGAGGGAACTTCGCGATGGAGGATGACATAGCGGTAGGTTTTCCGCTTGGCCCCATACTGGGCGTGGAACTGGAGGTCGACTTCTTCGGCGGATTGAACGACGATATCCGGGGGGAGAAGGCTGTTCAGACCCCGATGGAAACCCTCGACCGGGATGGTGGAAGGGGTTAGGAAGTTGGCCACCTGCCCCAGCGCATGAACCCCGGCATCCGTCCTCCCGGATGCGGTCAGGCGGACGCGCTGCCGGGTCATGACCTCGATTTTTTCTTCGATGACTTCCTGGACGGTGAGGCCGTTGGGCTGAACCTGCCACCCGTGGTAATTCGTACCGTCATACTCGATGACCAGCTTGATATTGCGCATAGAGTGGTCAGGTCATTTTTACGATCATAGCCGCACCCATTCCCCCGCCGATGCAGAGCGTGGCCAGCCCGCAATGGGCTTTGCGCTTCTTCATCTCGTAGAGCAGAGTGACCAGGATGCGGCCCCCGCTGGCCCCGATGGGATGACCGAGGGCCACGGCGCCGCCATTGACATTGACCTTTTCCAGGTCCCAGCCCATGGTCCGGTTCACGTGAACCGCCTGGGCGGCGAAAGCTTCGTTGGCTTCGATCAGGTCCAGGTCTTTCACCGTCAGCCCGGCCTTGGCCAGGGCTTTCTGGCTGGAAGGAATGGGGCCGGTCCCCATGATTTCCGGCCCCACCCCTGCGGTGGCATAGGCCACGATACGGGCCATGGGTTCTATTCCCAGGGCCTTGGCTTTCTCGGCGGACATGACCACGACGGCCGCCGCCCCGTCGTTGATACCCGAGGCATTGCCCGCGGTCACGGTTCCGTCTTTCTTGAAAGCAGGTTTCAGCCCGGCCAGGGCCTCCATGGTCGTATTGGGCCGAGGATGCTCGTCCACCTGAAAGGCCACCGGGTCCCCCTTTTTCTGGGGGATCATAACCGGAACGATCTCCTCCTTGAAACGCCCCCCTTTGATGGCCCGGCCGGCCTTCTGCTGGCTGCCCAGGGCAAAGGCATCCTGATCCTGCCGGGAAATCCCGAACTTGGCGGCGATATTTTCCGCAGTGATGCCCATGTGATAACGATTGAAGATGTCAAACAGACCGTCGTGAATCATCCCGTCGATCAAGGTTCCATCGTTCATCCGGTATCCCCAACGCGCTCCGGGCACGTAGAAAGGGGCCTGGCTCATGGATTCGATCCCGCCGGCAACCACAATGTCCACATCCCCGGCCTTGATAGCCTGGGCAGCCATCATCACCGATTTCAGGCCCGATGCGCATACTTTATTGATGGCGGTGGCGGGGATTTCCTTGGGAATCCCCGAACCGATGAGCACCTGCCGCGCCGGGTTCTGCCCCTGGCCGGCGGAGAGGACGTTCCCCAGGATGACTTCTTCCACCTGTTCCGGTTTGATCCTCGCCCTCTGGAGCGCTTCCTGAACGGCAATTTTCCCGAGCTCAATCGCGGGGATATCCCGCAAGGTTCCGCCGAAGGTTCCGACCGCGGTACGAACCGCACTGGCAATGACCACATCTCTCATTTTTTTCCTCCGTGGTTTATGTTTGGGACTCCATGAATGGCTCCACGCCTTTGGAAAAGCCCAGATCGCGAGGCGCAAGTCGTAAGGCGTGAGAGGGTAAGATTTCTGTTCCCCCTTGCGCTTTCGCGCCTTGCGCCTTACGGTTTTTCCGAAATCTTGGCCAGCTTTTTGGCCAGCTTTTTCTTCTGCTCGATGTTCCCGGAGCGCATGTACATCACCTTCTGGGCCTGGGGGGACCCGGCGCCGTGCATGGACTCAACCAGGGCCGTGCCCCCGGTCATGTTCTCGATGAGGCGCAGGAGACGCATCCGGTCTTGCGTGGAGACATGGTTCACCCCCTTCATGTACTTCTCCACATACTTGCTCACTTCGGGATTCTTCAGGTCATCCTCGAAGGGCAGGGTGGCGATGATCCCGCCGGCAAGGTCATGGGCCAGGCGGGCGACCTCGTAGACATTCTTGCTCACGTTTAACTTGGTCGTATTGGCCAGCAGGGTATCGGGCTCCCAGTTTCCCGCCTTGGTCTTGTGTCCCATGGCCGAGCAGGCGACGCTGCCGGTGTAAATCGTCTCGGCCAGGTGGGTCATCTCCGCCAGCTTGTCCCGCACATGGGAGGCCTGGGACGTCCCCTGGAAATCTGCGGCCAGGGCCGTGGCCCCCACCAGGATATCGGCCAGACCGCCTTTGCACCCCCCGTAATTCTGCCGGTGGAGAGAGGCGAACCGTTCCACCAGCACACCCGCGAATTCCGTCTCGCCGCACATGAAGACCCGGTCCCACGGCACAAAGACATCTTCCAGGACCACCAGGGCTTCCCCGCCCACCAGTCCGAATTCGGGATTGCCCGCATCCATTCCCTGCTCCACCTTCCGTTCTTCATTGGTCTGCCGTCCGAAAATCATGGTCACCCCGGAGGCGTTGACCGGAACGGCACAGGCGATGGCATAATCCTTGTCCTCCGGCCGCAGGGCCTGGGTGGGCATGATCAGAAGTTCGTGGGAGTTTACGGCTCCGGTCTGGTGGGCCTTGGCCCCCCGGATCACGACTCCTTCCCCTGTTTTCTCAACCACATGCGTGAAGAGGTCCGGGTCGGCCTGCTGGGTTGGCCCCTTCGACCGATCCCCCTTGGGATCGGTCATGGAACCCACCACCATAAAATTATTCTCCTGGATGTAGGTGATGAACTTCTTCATCCGTTCGTGGTAGGAGGTCCCGTGCTTTTCGTCGATCTCGAAGGTGACGCTGTAGAGGGCGTTCATGGCGTCGAAGCCCACGCAACGCTGGTAGCAGCTCCCGGTTTCATGGGAGATCAGGCGGAGCATCTGGACTTTTTTAATCAGGTCGTCCCGGCTCTGGTGAACGTGGGTGAAACGGTTGATCTTTTTCCCGGTGAGGTGGGATGTGGCGGTCATGAGGTCTTCATACTCCGGCTTCAGCGCAAGCTCGTACGTCTTGGCGGCGGCGTTGATGTGGGGCACGAAGGCCGGGTGGGAGGTCACGTCCTCCACCCGTTTTCCCCGGTAATAGACCACGGGATTCAATTTCTTCAGGCTGTTGATATAATCTTCTTTGGTCTTGATCATCTCCCCCACCCTTCCTTCTCAACTGAATTGGAATGTTGGAAAACTTGATTCATGGAACAATGAGGAATTGGAATGATTGAAAGTTGGAATAATGGAATATTGGGTTGGAAAAAAATTTTTTACCCATTATTCCAACATTCCATTATTCCAATATTCCATTCTTTTATTATCTTCCCTTCAGGATGTTACTCGATATGACCAATCTCATGATTTCCGAAGTGCCCTCGTAGATTTCCGTGATCCGGGCATCCCGGAAGTGGCGCTCCACGTTGTATTCTTTGATATAGCCGTATCCTCCGTGAACCTGCAGGGCCTTGGTGGCGATCCGGCTGGCGGCTTCCGAGGCAAAGAGTTTGGCCATGGCCGCCTCTTTTTCGTAACGCTTCTTCTGGTCCTTCAGAAAAGCCGCACGCAAGGTGAGCAGGCGGGCGGCATCGAGCTCGGTGGCCATGTCGGCGATCATCCACTGGATGGCCTGGAACTTGGAAATGATCGTTCCGAATTGCGCACGGGTTTTGGAATACTCTACGGCGGCTTCTAAAGCCGCCCTGGCGATTCCCAGGGCCTGCGAAGCAATGCCGATGCGGCCCCCATCCAGGGTGTTCATGGCCAGGTAAAACCCCTGTCCCACCTGGCCCAGGAGGTTTTCCTTGGGAATGCGGCAGTCCTCCAGGATCAGCTCCGCGGTCCCCGAAGCCTTGATTCCCAGCTTTTTCTCCACCGTCCCCACGGAGAAGCCCGGCGCCTTGCAGTCCACGATGAAGGAACTGATTCCCTTGTACCCCTTGCTCTTGTCGGTCATGGCTGTGAGCACGCAATAGTCGGCCACGTTTCCGTTGGTGATGAAGTTTTTCTTGCCGTTGATCACCCACTGGTCGCCCTGGAGGATGGCCGTGGTTTTCTGGGCGGCGGCGTCCGAACCGGCCTCCGGCTCGGTCAGGCCGAAGCAGCCCAGCTTCTTCCCCGAGGCCAGAATGGTCAGGTATTTCTGCTTCTGTTCTTCGGTGCCGAAGTTATTGATGGGATCGCAGACCAGGGAATTGTTCACCGACATGATGACCCCCACGCCGGCGCATCCCCGGGAAATCTCCTCCATGGCCACCACGTAAGAAACAACGTCCGCCCCCCCGCCGCCATATGTATCCGGGATGGCAATCCCCATCAGGCTCAGATCGGCCATTTTCTGGATGATCTCCGTGGGGTGGCGCTCGGTCTGGTCCAGTTCCTGGGCCTTGGGTTTAATCTCCTCATCGGCAAAGTCGCGGGCCATGGTTTGGATCATTTTTTGCTCTTCGGTCAATTCAAAATTCATCCCTCCACTCCTTTCCTCGTTCGTCTTTTCGGAATTTAAAGAACTTAACATTTCAAAGGGTTCTGACAAATATTTCTTTCTGTAGCCGGCGCTATTGTAATAACTTCCCTCCGGAAATGTCAAAGGTAATTTGTCTCTTGTTCGCCTCACTTTTGGTCCATTCTTTTCTGCGAAAAAGCAAGCTTGTAGGCCGGGCAACGCCTGGAATTCAATCTATCTTCTGTCCACTCGGCGAAACGTGAAAGGGGGCGGTTGGTTTGTCTTTTTTGGCCTTTCGGCTTCTGGCTGGGAGTAGGTAGGGGGGGAAGAATGACGACCATCAACCTATGGCAGCCATGATTCCCTTGGATCGGCCTGCCCTCTTCGGTAAAGCCGGGCGTCCATAGATGGATAATTCCCCCAAAATCTTCTTAGATTATTGAATTTTTTGGTTTTTTGGACGATAAGGCAGAAAAGAAGTCAGGCATTCCGGGCAAGGTCCAGGCGGCCTGCAAACATTTCCCTTGACAAACACAGGAAACTAAAGGTATTTTTTAGCAGGGCCGTTAGGCATGGACCTTGCATAAAAATTATTAAAAAAATTATGGGGGGCACCGATGGGACGCAAGGAGAAAAATCTGATCACCGCACTGGCTTTTCTTTTGGCGATAGGGCTCTGGGGGCCAGTGGGCAAGACGAATGCCCAAACTGGGCAACCCCTGGCCCTCTCAGGTAAAATGGTTCAGGACCGGGTTCGAGCCTGCGGCTTCGTCACCTCCCAACCCGTCCCCTACCTGGGAACCATCGTCGGCAGCCAGGATGCCAGCGGCCACCTGAGCGAAGGGGATTACATTTATATTCGATTGGAACCCGGGAAAAGGGTAAAAACCGGGGATCGTTTGACCATTGCCCGCTTATCCAAAGAAATTAAACACCCGGTCACCAAGGAAAAACGCGGCCATTCCGTTTATTTTCCCGGCCGGGTGGTCATTCTCGACGGAGAAGGGCCCATCGTGCCGGCCATAATCGAAAAATCATTCGCCACGGTGGTCCACGGGGATTGGGTGATGGTTCCCCCGCCTTCGACCTCGTCCGCGTTATCCATCCGGATGCGGGATGGACTTCGGGGGGTCATCCTCGCCGCCGCCGAGGAAGAGGAAAACATATCGGAAGGGGAAGTCGTCTATATCGATCGAGGACTTGCCGACGGGGTCATCGTGGGGGACCTCTTTTCCATCTATTCGTTCCCTTACTTCACCAAAGAGGCGTCTGACAACAAGAATGACTTGCCTCTATGGAAGTCGGGGGAAGGGGTGGTGATATACGTAACCCCGGAGGCCTCAACCTTGCGGCAAGGGGAAGTAACCACCGGTGTCTTGATTCCCCCCGGCGAGCGAAGCGCCGCGGATTTCGCGGATTCAGGGATTGTGGCGAAAAGCTTTCCACGATCCCTTTTTTATTGATTTTTCTTCCCATGCCGGCAAAGGATCTTTATCATTGGGTGGCGCTGTCCATGGCTCCTGGAGTGGGGAGCGTCCTTTTTAAGCGCCTTACGGAGGCCTTTGGAAACCCAGAAGGAGTCTTCCAGGCCAAGGCCAAAGACCTGGAACAGGTTGAAGGGGTCGGCCCCAGGGTAGCAAAGTCCTTGAAGCGATTTTACTGGAAGCCCCAGGTCGACAAAGAGCTGATCTCGGCGGGAGAAATCGGGGCCCGATTGGTAACCTGGGCAGATGAGGAATATCCCTTCGCCTTAAAACAGATCTACGATCCGCCGCCCCTGCTGTATGTGCTGGGGGCGCTGAAACCCCAGGACCGAAGGGCTGTGGCCGTAGTCGGTTCCCGCTACCCCACAACCTACGGGGAAATGTTCGCGGAGAGAATCGCCTTGGGCCTGGGCCAGCGGGGGGTTACCGTGGTCAGCGGGTTGGCCCGGGGGGTCGATTCCGCGGCCCACCGGGGGGCCCTGGCTGCCGGAGGAAGGACTATCGGGGTCCTGGGATGCGGGATTGATCTGATCTATCCTCCGGA
>Ga0111180_1054_pt1 | contig 22000 bp, 18 predicted proteins | sample DeeMarSWOR324_28_FD_80237 | JGI IMG/M metagenome (GOLD analysis project Ga0111180, IMG submission 80237) | Deltaproteobacteria bacterium SM23_61
AGGGTGGCTTCATCGGAGAAGCCCCCTTCGGACCATGCACTGCCGTCTTCGACCCCGTGGTAATAGCTGATCTCCCTGCCGAAGTCATACGCCCGGCCGTCCTCGCTGATCAGGGCCATGTTCAAGTAGAGCCAGGTATTGTTCAGGGGAGCCGCGGTGGTTTTTATGACCACATTGGAGGGGCGTCCGGAGATATCAAACAAATCGGTTACGATCGCCTTTCCCTTATCCCTCTGCTCGAAGGTGAAGCGGTTTTCGAAGACCCGCTTGTTCTGGGAAAAAAAGAAAAGGGCCAGGTGGACGAAGACGGCCACCAGGAAAAAATAGCCGATGAGTTTCCAGAGGGAGGCGGTCTGACCCGCATAGGGAGACGGTTGGTTGGGGGCGACTCCGATTCGAGCCGGCATGGGAGAAGTGAGCTTGAAAGCCCTCCACAGGGTCTCCGGCTCCATGTACTCCCCGATGGCCCAGTCGGTTTCCTGGGCGCTCTGTTCCTTGCTCAGGATCAGGGGGGGAGCGATGTAATCCGTGTACCGGCAGGTCTCCCCGGCTTGAACTTTCCAGTAAAACTCCCCCAGCACGTACACCACCCTGGATTCGGCGGTTTGGAAGTGGAGGAAGGTCTTGCCCAGGTATCTCACTCCATCCCCCCTTTTCCTCGGGATGTGGGTGGTGGTTTTCAGGAAATTCCAGTGGCCGTTGTACTCGGAGAGCCAGCGGAATCCCCTGTAGGGGTTGAAGAGGAGATACTCGCTCCACTCGTAATCCACTCCTTCCACGGTAACCGCCCGACGCAGGTATCCAATGACTTCGAACAGGTCTCCCCGGAGCCTGCCCCTGCTTCCGAGGGGGATGAGCGGCTTGTGTTTGATCCTGGATTGAAAAGTGGAGATGACCCGGAGGTTCTCGTCGGTGAGGTCGATGACCGAGGCGCAGGCTTCGCAGGCGACGGATTCTGTCCGTTCCATTCCGCGCAAGGGGATGGGACTTCCGCATGCCGAGCACTTCAGGGTTTTCACCTTCGGAGCGGCAGGAGCTGGCGCTGGCACGCCTGAGGAAGGTTCAGTCATGGCGTCGGGCTTACCATCCATCGAATTCTTTCAACCCGGATAGATGCAATTCTTCGAATTCTGCATATTCCCCCATATAAATTAAGGGAGGATCCTCGCTGTAATCCAGCGTGGCAAACTGCCTTCCCGGCCCTGCCAGGTCGGCTACCGGGGCTTCGTAACCGGGGCCGATCTCGAAGGGAAGCTCTCCTTCCCCCCCGATGCAGAAAGCTTTCTCCACGTTGATCACTTCATAGGAGGCCTTCCGCAGGATTACCGCTTGCCCTGGGTGCAACGCTTCGAATTTGGGAATCCCTTCCTTGACCTCGCTCAAAAAGGATACCGCGTAGATCCCGGCGGCTTCTCCCAGCCACCCGCTGCGCTGGTCATTGAAGAGGAGGTGCCACTCGTTCCACAGGCCCTTTTCGAAGCGCAGCTGAATTCTTCCCACCACGGTAAAAGAGTCTCCCCGGTACCTGCCTTCCGCTCGAAGCTGCAGGGGAGATCCGTCGGCCTGGAGCTGGGCCATCTTGCCCACGTTCTCCAGGTCCAGGTCGTGGCGGACCAGCGTGGAACCGCAATACTCGCAGACCGCCAGGACCGAGGCCGCGGACTGAAAGACAACGGGCGCTCCGCAGGAGGGGCAATGAACTTCTTTTTTCATTTCATGTCGGGACGCGGATAAACGCAGCACGGCTGCGCCGCAGCTAAAAATTTTTTATTGGACACAGATGAACACAGATAAACACAGAATTTATATTCTTAAAAAAATTAAAGACAAAACACCTGGGACGCGGATGGACACGGATCAATACAGATAAAGATTTATGACAGAATCTTAAAAAAATTATTAAGTCCTAGATTTCCGTCTCGCAGATCTCGGCGCGCTCTGCGGCCTCTGCGAGAAATCATGTCTTTTGGTAGACCCGCAGATACTCCTGGACCCGGACCTCTTCCGCCCCCAGGGTTGCAGTTAAAATCGATTCCCATTCGATGGCCGGCCGCTGGGAGCAGCAGAATACATTCAGGCAGGCCGATTGGAACTCGGGAAAGGTGTGGATCGCCAGGTGGGACTCCTGAAGAAGCCAGAATCCGGTCATTCCCCCGGTGTGGGGAAACTGGTGCCAGATACAATCTCCCAGGGGCTTTAGATTCATCCTGGCAATGATGCTCTGAAAGAGGCGGGTCAGAATCTCCCGGTCACGCAGGGATGCTTGGGGACAACCGTAAACTTCCAGCAGCCACTCGACTCCTGCCAATCTAGATTCCTTTTCTCGGGACTCTACACTTTTTGTTCTTCCTCCCCCCATGCAGGGGAAGGCTCCTCTTGTTGTCCAGGGGGCGAAAAAAGTTGAGGCCTCCCGGCTATTTGGCGCGATTTTAACAAATCAACCCGAAACGGTCAAATCATTTAGGAGTTTTGAAGCTCCGGTCCTCTGCTCTGCGCTATGCCTTTTTCCCCGTCTCTGTGCTCCCTGTTCTTTGGTTCTTTTCAGTCGCTGCTTTGCGGCGGGGGGATGGTCCCCACCAGTTCCCGGCAGATTTCATCCATGGCCCGCATCATGTTGATCGGGCGCATGGAAAAGCCCACCTGGAAAAGCCCGACCGCCAAGGCGATGGGGTCATAGACGATGCGGACCGTATGATCTCTCCGGGCATCATGGGCCCTCCAGAGGACTTCTCCGGTTTTCGTGTCCTTCATCTCCAGGGACAAACCCACGGCCAGCTGAGAGTACAAAAAGGCATAGTAGTAATCAAAGTGGGTCACCTCGCCGAAGATGACCGCATCGGCCTTCAGAAGTTCCCCCCACCTTTGGGGAGGAAGAGATTTCATTTTTTCCCAGGTATCCAGGCCCTCTCTCTGCAGGGTTCGGTCAATCCTGGAAATCTTGACATGGTCGAATTCCAGCTGGGCGAATTGGCCGAAGAAGGCCCGTCGCATCCTTTCTCCGATCGACTCCGGCTGGCTTGGGTCTTTCCGGCTGAGGAAATGGAAGAGCTCTTCGCTGCCTTCAACCCTTCCCTCCCCTATTCGGCTCCGGAACGGGAGGACAGCAACCGCTTGGGGAGGATTCTCCAACAGGGTTTTGGAAACGAAGATCTTTCCCTGGGGGTCCAGTTCATAGACCCGGTCCACCATGTTCTTGGTCCGCACCGGCGTGCAACTGCAAAGGAATCCCACGAGCAGCGGTAGGGTTAAAACCGGGAGAAGCTTCTTAGGGGATCGGAAGATGCTCACGTTATAAAATATACCACGACAGGAGCAAAAAAGATCATCCTTCGCAGGCGGCCAGCCCGCTCCCGCCGAAATGCTTGCGCAGAGTCTCTCCCCCGTATTCAATTACCTTCGATTGCCCGGAGGAAAGATCGACTTCCAGAATCCGATAGGAGAATCCAGCCACGGTGAGCATCCTCAAAAAAAACATTCACCACAGAGGCACAGAGAACACAGAGACAAATACTGGAAAATTGGAATGATGGAATATTGGAATATTGGAAAAACCGATTGTCTTGCCCACTATTCCATTTTTCCATTATTCCATTATTCCCTCTCTGCTTTTCTCTGTGGTCTCTGTGGTTAAAATTTGCAGGGAATTTAGCCTCCGGACAGGATGGGCATGATGGCCACGCGGTCCTCATTGCGAATCAGGCTGTCCAGATGACCCACTTTCTGGTTGATGAGGATGGTGATATTCGTTTCCGGAAAAGAGGCGGGCAAGATCTCCCTCAAAGCTACAGGCTTCTCCAAACTCATCTCTTTTGCCCGGACGCCGACAATGTCTGCCAGGTATCCGAAAAACTTGAGCTCAGCCAACTTACCCCGGGATCTCCTTTTAAACACCCTTTAAGCCCAGATTTTCCAAGGTCTTTTTCAAAGGGATTCCGTTTGGATCCCATCCCCGAAGCTCGTAATACCAGGAGAGCATCTGTTCGTATTTTCCCCTGTCGACCTTGATCCCTTTCATCTTTCCACCCGAATGGGGTTCTTCAAACCAGCGATCGGGGGGATAGTCCCATTTTCGGCCGAAAGAAGGGACCTCCCTGATCCAAAAGGCCCGGATCAGGCTATAGATCCGGTCTCCGAGCCTGTAAATATCTTCCCAGCTCTTTCTTTCTCCCGTAATCGCTTCCAGGTATTCAGGGTACCAATCGAGGCCAAAACTGACCTCCACCCAGGGAAGCCGGCACACGGTTGCCGATTCAAAGAATCCCCCGCGGATTCTCTGGAACTCGATAAGTTTCTCGACCTTTGGCTTGTTATAGGAGAGGCGATCGTTGGCGATCTCCCAAGAGATGATCCAGGCATCTTTATGGTGGGCTCCAATCGGGGAGGTCCCAAAGGCGAGGGCCATACCAGGGCACGCCTGGCAATTGTAAGCGGAGATCTCCAGTCCCTTCACCTGCATGGCCCACTTTTGAGAGCCCTTCCCGATGGCCTCGGAGGCAGCCTTGACGCCGTGAGAAAAGAGCTTCCCGAGCCCCTCTCCCCTTCCAATCTCCACGGTCAGCTTCTGAGCCGCCTCAAAATCTCCCCATTTGATTTTTTCGTTTATGAGTCCTCTCTCCGAAGCCTCCATGAGAAAGGCGATACAGCTCCCCAGGGAAATCGCATCTAAACCCCATTCGTCGGCCATCCGATTCAACAGCGCCACCTTGGGCAGGCTCCCCAGGCCGATGTTCGGTCCGAGCATGGCCACGTTTTCATAATCGAGTTCTGCCTCCTGATCGCTCGAATCCTTGATGATATGCCCGCACTGCATGTTACACAGGGGGCAGCCCTTGCGCCCCGCATGCAGTTTTTCAAGCACGTAGCCGTCCATTTCCTTGGAGAACTCAAAGACGCCTTCCCTGTAGTTATAAGTAGGAAGGCAGGCATTCTCATTGGCCCAGTCAAAGGCCTGCATGGTCCCCTGTTTCATCCAGAAGTCGTAGCTCCCCTTGGCCTTGATCTCGTCATATCCCTTTTTGCCCATCTCCTTAAGCTTGTTATCGTCGAAGTTGCCGACACTCCCGGTCCCCTTTATGACTACGGCCTTCAATTTCTTGGATCCCATCACCGCGCCCATCCCGGGCCGTCCTCCGGCCCTTCCTTTCTGAGACATGACGGTTGAAAAACGGACCAGGTTCTCCCCGGCAGGCCCGGTGAGAAGAATTCCCGAATTCTTCCCATGTTTCTTCTCCAGGAGGTCCTGGGCCTCAAAGGTGTTCTTGCCCCACAGCTCGGGAGCCTCGACGACCCCGACCTTCTCATCCTCGATCAAAAGGTAGCAGGGCTCCTCGGATTTTCCCTCAACCAACACGACATCGTACCCTGCCTTTTTCAAGTGCACGGAGGCCATCGTTCCAATGTTTCCGTCCCCGTACCCCCCCGTTAGGGGGCTCTTCGAGGCAATCACCATCTTTCCTGAACTGGGAATCGACTGGCCGGTCAAGGGACCCGTGGCGAAAATGATCTTGTTCTTCTCGGACAGGGGGTCGGCATTTCTTACCTCATCCCACAGGAGCTTGACCGCAAACCCCCGCCCCCCCAGAAAATCTCTCTTCAGGGAATCGGAAATTTGCTCCTTCGATATTTTTCCATCCGAGAGGTTTACCCTCAGCAGTTTTCCAGCATACCCTTTCATCGCTCATTCTCCCATCTTGTTGTTGTCATTCCGCAGGAATCAGAACATTAAGAATGCTGGTTCCGAAAAGTCGACCCTCCGGCGAAAGCCGGAGTCCAGGGTATTTATAGTCCTTTAAAAACTTCTGGATTGCGGCTTCCGCCCCTCACTTGGTTTTATTTCGCTTTCCGCCGGGGCTCTGTCGAACCAGCAATACGACCCCAGCCTTCTCCGCGGTATCCAGATAGGAAAAGCCGCTCCCGTCTTCCCGTCTTCCGCTGCTGAGAACCTTGAGCCCCATCTTCTTGAGTTCGGCTTCCGAATCGTCCACATCATCCACCACAAAACCGAGGTGATAGACCCCTTCTCCCTTCTCCTCCAAGAAATCTTTGTAGGGGCTCTTTCCCTCGCCCGGCTGGATCAGCTGAATCTGTATGGGGCCGATCTGAACCACTTTGATTTTTAGGTTATGGAAACCAACCTTATCCGGGACGTCGAGCTCGATATATTCTTTCAGAGGCGGGTAATCTTCAAAAGGGCCAATCCCGATCGAAGTGTAGAACTTAATCGCCTCATCCATATTTCTCAGCACAATCGCAATGTGATGAAGACTGGAAAAAGACGATTTTGGATTTCCAGCGCTCTTTATCATTTCCTCCCTCCCTGGAACACCCCCAAAAGCGGATGGTATTATGCTTTAGCCTTTTTTGGCTTGTCAAGGGAAAAGATTCGCAAAAGAGGGTTACTACTGGCGGACCGGATCGGAGGCCATTTTGATTGACCCTCTGGGGGGCCTCCACCTATACTGGTTTTATCCCTTTTTTGAGCTTTCTGCCGATCCAGGAGAGTGTATTTGGGATGCGGGGGAGATGCCGATGATCCATCATGAAAGAATTCAAAAGCTCAATGACCTGCCCCTTCAGAAAGGCCGGTTCGTTCTTTACTGGATGCAGGCCTCCCAGCGGGCCGAGTACAACCACGCCCTGGAATACGCCGTCCGGCAGGCCAATGAGCAGAAACTTCCGGTGCTCGTCCTCTTCGTTCTCACCGACCGTTTTCCGGAAGCCAACCTTCGACACTATACTTTTATGCTCGAAGGATTACAGGAAGTTAGAGTCCGACTGGAAGAAAGAGATATTCTCTTCCTCGCGGTCAAAGGGTCGCCTTCGAAAGAAGTGTTGAGGGTTGCCCGGGAGGCCTCCCTGGTCGTCGCCGATCGGGGGTATCTCCGGGTTCAAGGGGGATGGCACGAGGAGGTAGCGGAAAAGGCATCGTGCCCGGTCATCCAGGTGGAAAGTGATGTTATTGTTCCGGTTGAAGCGGCCTGTCCAAAAGAAGCGTATTCCGCAGCCGTGCTTCGGCCGAAAATCAATTCTCAACTGCGCAAATATCTGGTTCCTCTGGCGAAGACCCCGGTGAAACGGACCCTCGGTCGTCTGGATTTTCCAGCCTTGGACCTGAAAAAATCTATCCCCGGAATCCTCTCTTCTTTTTCCATCGACCGATCGCTCAAGCCCGTGAGCCGTTTTCGGGGAGGGGCCTCGGAGGCGAAAAGGCTGCTGGCGGATTTCATCTCCCACAAATTGAAGGACTACGGGGAACTGAGAAGCGACCCCTCCCTGGACTGCGTTTCCCACATGAGCCCCTATCTCCATTTCGGCCAGATCTCGCCCCTGTACATCGCCATGCAGGTGCAGGAGGCAGGAAAGATTCCTTCCAAAACCAGGGAGGCCTACCTGGAAGAACTGATCGTCAGGCGGGAACTGGCCATGAACTTCACCCAATACAACCCGACGTACGATTCCTTCCGGGCAATCCCCGACTGGGCAAAAAGAACCTTGAAAGGCCACCAGAAGGACAAACGGGAATACGTTTATTCTCAGGATGAACTGGAGAAAGGGCGAACGCACGACCCCTACTGGAACGCCGCCCAGAAGGAGATGATCGTCACCGGGAAGATGCACAACTACATGCGCATGTACTGGGGAAAGAAAATTTTGGAGTGGTGCGCCAGCCCCGAGGAGGCTTTCCGCATCGCGGTTTACTTTGCCTGGTGCTTCGGCAAGCACGACCGGCCCTGGGGGGAGCGGAAGATCTTCGGCCAAGTGCGCTACATGAACGACGCCGGTTTACGCCGGAAATTCAAGATTGACGATTACGTGAAAAAAATAGCGTCCCTGGAGGAGGGACCCGTCACGCGTCTCGCGCGATCTGCCCTTCCCTTCCCAGATCAAAAGGGATGAACCTGTCGAGCGGGCAGCAAAAATGGATTGAAATAGGAAACAAAGAATATGTCAACTATGAATCGGACATTGACTGGTTGCGCTTTTTTATTCCTCATCGTTTCAAGCTTGGCTTTTTCTCTGCTCCTGCCCCTCTCCGCTTCGGCCCAGGATGATGCTCTTCGATGGATCGGGGGCGAAATAGGAAAAGCCAGGCCGTCTTTGAATTACCAGTTTCTTGGCTACTCAACAGAGGAGGTCGCCTCCCAGGGCAAGGACTTCAAGCTGAACGAACATCGACTCTTTACTCTTGTGCCCTTCCTGCAGAGCTCCCAGAGGGATGCATCGGCATACCTCAACCTCCGGGCCCAGGACGTGGGGACGGCCGCAATCATGCCCGACACCGGAGAATCCTTTCCCGATGAATTATGGAATATCCGACTGGGAGGGCAATATCGACAGCGCTTTGAGAACGGATGGATCGGGGGAGTCGCTTTGGGTTTTGGGTCCGCCAGCGATAAACCTTTTGCCAGCTGGGACGAGATTCTTCTTGACGTGAATCTCTTCGCCCGCGTCCCGGATGGAGGGCGCAACGCCTGGCTCCTTTTCTTGAATTATTCCAAGACCCGGGAGTTTCTCCCCAATGTCCCGCTTCCCGGGGTCGGGTACTGGTATGAACCAAATGATCAAGCGCGCCTGGTGGTGGGTATTCCCTTCGCTTTCCTCAACCTAAGGCCGGTAAAAGAAGTATCTCTATCCTTTTCCTACTTTATTGTCCGGTCGGTCCGGGCCAGGGTCACCTACAGTCCCCTTAAATCTTTGAACCTCTACGGCAACTTCGAATGGAGAAACGAGAGCTACTACCGGGCGGAAAGACAGGATGATAAGGACCGGCTTTTCTATTATGAAAAGCAAGTCTCCGCCGGTATCCAGGTTTCCCTGAACCGGCAGGTATCCCTTGATTTTTCAGGGGGATATGCCTTCGACCGGTTCTACTTCGAGGGGAGGGATTACGAAGACCGGGACCAGAACCGGGTGAGCATCGGCAACGGTCCATTCGTGGCGCTGCGGGCGGGGGTTCGCTTTTAATCCTTATTTTGCCAAGCGAATTTTTTCGCCCCCTGGACAGGGTGGGCGAGAAAGAGAAAGGGAGACGGTGTAGGGGTTCCCGTGGTTCAGATCTTCTTAGCGAGATCTCTCAGCGCTTTTTCGTAAGCCTGATACGCGTCCCGCCCGAAGAGGACGAAGCGGACCAGCTGAATATCCGGATGGGCCTTCAGATAATCCATCACCGTCTTGAGGGCAATGGGCGCTGCTTCTTCCAGGGGATAGCCGTAGGCCCCCGTGCTGATGGAGGGAAAAGCGATGCTCTTCAGCTTGTTCTGGCTGGCCACTTCCAGGCTCCGGCGGTAGCAGTTGGCCAGAAGCTCGGGGGCTTTCTTGCCGGCGGAATGATAGATCGGGCCGACGGTGTGAATCACATGCCCAGCCTTCAGGTTGTAGCCCTTGGTTAATTTGGCTTCGCCGGTTTCACACCCGCCCAAGGTTCTGCATTCCGTAAGAAGCTGCGGCCCGGCAGCCCGGTGGATGGCTCCGTCAACCCCTCCGCCCCCCAGTAAGCTCCTGTTGGCCGCGTTGACGATGGCGTCGGTATCCTGGCTGGTAATATCTCCCTCTGCGAGTTCTATCCTTGCATTCCCGACTTTGACTTCCATGGCCTCCTCCTTCACAGCCAGCGGACGGACGGCGGTTTGCGCTGCACCAATTTCCGGAATTTCAGAACCGGATAGCCCACAGTGCAGCAGGTAAAGATTTTGTTCTCCTTGGGGATCTCCAATTCCTTGACGATGGAAGGATCCCGCTCGGCGGCGGAGGTGAAATAGCCGTTGATACAGGTTCCCAGCCCCATGGCATGGGCCTGGAGCATGATGTGGGCCATGGCCAGGTGGCAGTTCTGCGCCGAAGAGTTGTTTTCCGCCAGGGCGTGAATGACGATCAGGGCCGGGGCGTCGCGGAAGATGCGGTCCTTACCCGCCTGGTAGTAGTCCCAGTTCAAGCGGAACCCCCGCATGTGGGTCTGCAGCCAGGGGGGAATGTTGACCCCGGGAGCGCTCAGCATCTTGTAGAGATTTCCGTAAAAGACCGCTGTCCTTTGAGCGAGGGCGCGCACCATCTGCCGGTTGTTGATCACCACGAATTCGAAGTTTTGAGAATTATGGCCCGAGGGGGCATAGCGGGCCATGTCGATCAGTTTCTCCAACGCCTGCCGGGGAACTTCCTTGTCGGCAAAGACCCGGCAGCTGCGGCGGGAGCGGAGGAAGGTTCCCAGGGTTTCAGCAGAGATCTTCAGGTCCTTCGGAATGTCGGGAAACTCCCCGGGATCCAGCTCCCGGATGGATATGGCCTCTGCCGGGCAGAAAGCCAGGCAATGGCCGCAAAGGGTGCAGTGTTCTTCATCGACGGTCCGGACCTTCCCCCCTTCGAGAACAAATATGGCCGGGCAGGCCGTGGCGCAGTCCCCGCAGGCGATGCATTTTTCCTGGTCAACCTGAATTTTAGCCATGCGCGGTTTTCTTATTTCTTTAGATTTTTGGCGATCGTTTCATGAATAGTTCTGGAAATCTTTTCATCCCCGAAGAGGCCGATGCGTACCTTGACCATGGTCACATCCTTGCCCAGTTTCTCCAGGGAGATCTGCAGATCTTTGCCCTCCTCGGTTTTTCCTTTTATGACCCGGTTCTGGTCCAGGTTGTCGATGGACTTCTCCGTGGTCCTCACCCTGAGCTCATCGGCAGCCGCGATGGAAGCGTCCCAGGTCCTTTCCATGGGCGCGGCATAGGCCTGCTTCAACTCCCCGCCGATGTACTCCGCCGTTCCAATTCCCGCGGCAGCCCCGGCTCCTGCGGCCACAAAAAAAGTGCAACCCGTACCACCCGTTGCCAGGAACAGAAGCAGAATGATCCACAGCCCTCTTTTCCAATAAGCCATTGAAACCTCCTCAGGAAAAATTGAAATTCGGAATGCGGAATTTGGAGTGCGGAATTTAAACAGATTTTTTTGTTCTTAATTCTCTATTCCGCATTCCACATTCCGCATTCTTATAAGGTAACCCAATTATTTGGGGGCTGGCAATGTCGCTCCCCATCCTCTCGCAATGATCTGCGGGACATCCACGTTGTCCAGAAGTCCCCGGAACTTCTCCGCCAGCGGACCGTCGGCGAAGATCATCACCGGCGTGTGGGTGTGGGTCCCCACGGCCCAGGCGGTATTCGTCTCTTTCCCGAAAAGATGGGCCATCGAGGCGGTGGGGCTGACTGCCGCGCGGACGAAAACCTCGCTGTACCCCTTCGGTGCAGGGAAGGCTCCTTTTGCATCCCTGGAGAGCATGGCCGCGGCCTCTTCTTCGGAGATTTTGAAAAGGCTGTTCTCTTCCACCTCTTTCTTAAAGGCCGCCGGGTTTCCCTGGCTGTCCCGGAACATTTTCAAGAAGGACTTCTTTTGCCCGGCCATCTTTTCGAATATGGATCTATCGCCAAAATTGTATTTTGTCTTCCAGGTCTCCCCGCTGGGCAGCTTGACCGGCGACGGAGGGTTGTAGTTGCTGTAGCCAATCGCCAGGCCTCCCGTGTCGTGATCGGCGGTCACGATCACCAGAGTGTCCGGATTCTTTTCGGCAAAAGCCATCACCACCCCGATGGCCTGATCGAATTCCAGCACCTCGTGAAGAACGCTGGCCACGTCGTTTCCATGTTCCACCCAGTCGATCTGCCCCCCCTCCACCATCAGGAAAAATCCCCGGGGATTTCTTTTCAGGATTTCCAGGGACTTTTCGCTCAGTTGGGAAAGGGTCGGGACCCCGGTCTGGTGCCGGGGCTGCCGGTCGATGGCGCTGGGAAAACCGGACGCAGAGAAGAGTCCCAAGAGCTTCTCCGTCTTTTGGGCATCCAGGGCCAGGAGCTCCCTTTCATTGGCGACCAAGGAATAGCCCTTATTCCTGGCCTCGGCGATCAGGTCCCGGCTGTCTTTCCTCCTGGACCCTCCCCACCCTGCTTGTTTGTCGATGCCCTTCAGGTCGGGGTGATCTTCCACCTTCGTTCCGGCGGGAATAAAGTGCCGTGCCCCCCCGGATAGGGCCACAGCGAGGTCTCCTCGCTCGACCAGCTGGACGGCAATCTCGTTTTCCATACGCCGGTGGATGACATGGGCATAAAAAGCGGCGGGGGTTGCGTGGGTCAGGCGGGTGTTGCTGATGACTCCGGCTGATTTTCCCAGTTGCCGGGCAATATCCACGAGGGTTTTCATCGATCTGCCATCATGATCTTTCCCGAGGATGGTATCCCGGGTCTTCACACCCGAGGCCAGCGCAGTGCCTGCGGAGGCGGAACCGGTGACCACCGTGCCATACTGATAGGTCAGGCAGTAACCGGTATTCCCCGCGGCCATCAGGCGCTCCATGTTCAAGCGCTTGTCCATCCCGTTCATGAAGCGGTTATAATAGACGGCCAGCCCCACGGCTTCAGGACCCATCCCGTCCCCGATGAGGAGAACGACGTTTTTGGGCTCGGCGCCCTGAGCGGGAAGAAAACAAGCCAGGGAGACGAGCGCCAGTAGCAGAGCCGGAAAAATTCTTCTCTTCGTTCTCATACCAATTTTTTTTCAGAATATCTTCCCGCACGGAGGGGCTTTGGGCCTGATTTTGAGGTCTTTATACCACGCCCCTTGGGCCCCTGCAATCGGTTTCATTTTTGGCTGAAAGCGGATCGCGAATAGCTTAATGGCTGATTTTTTTCCCCCAACGTTCCCAGGACCCAGTCCAGCGTCACCCGGGCCACGGAGTAGTCCCTACGGGCTCGGGCCAGGTTCCCTTTGGCCTGGATGACGCTCAGCTGGGCATCGTCCACCTCGAGCTTGGTTTTCACTCCGTATTCGTAACCCCGCTCCGCCATGTAAAGAAGTCTCTCGGCCTGCCTGACGGTCCCGGAAATCGCTCTGACGATCTCCTCCGCCTCCCGGCAGGCGTTGACCGCATCCCGCACCTGAAGGGCGATGGAGTCCCTCAGCTTGGCTTCATCGATCTTCAATGATCTGAGGTCGCTCTTTGCCTGGGCGGTTTTTCCCCGGCTGCGCATCCCATCGAAGAAGGGGAAGGTCAGAAACACTCCCGCGCTCCAGACCTGACCGTCTCCCCTGGCCTCATCGATGTAGTTGATATCCCGATAGCCGTAAGAAGCTTTCAGGTCCACGCGGGGTTTATCCTCCGCATCATAAATCTTGACCAGCTCGGCGGCAATGCCGATTCGCTTCCGCAGGTCGGAGAGGTCGGGACGGCTCGTCCAGGCCGTATCCACCCCTTTTTCGTAGGAAGGATAGGGGGTGATGGTCTCTTCGAAGGTACCCTGGGCATCCACTTCTTCCCCCTCCAGCCCCAGGAGGAAGCGGAGTTTTTCCCGGGTCAGGCGGATCTGGTTTTCCCTCCGGATGACCTCCGGGCGGGCGTTTTCCACGGCCACATCCGCGGCCAGGACGTCATAGTCCGTGGCCACTCCGGCGGCATGCTTGCGGCGGGTCTCACCCTGAATCCGGACTTTTTGGTCAAAATTCTGCACCGCCAGGGCATGGATCTCTTTGGCCAGCAGCACATCGTCGAAGGCCGAGGATACATCCCGCAAGGCAGCCTGCTGGAAAATGCGCAGTTGGTCCTCCGCAGTTGCCAGGCCGATCTTGGCCGCCCGGATGGCCGCGCCCACTCTTCCAAAACTGTAAATGATCTGGGTAACTCCCACCTCCGCCGCCCAGGTTTCCTTTTCCGCCGGGAAGAGTCCGCGAAAGGCCTCCTGGGTGGCATCATCCCGGTCCCGGAGGAATCCCGCGGAAAGCTGGAGCTGGGGAAGCGCGGCGGAACGCTCTTCCACGTAACGCCCCATCACGCTGTTCCGGTATTCCTGGGCTTTCTGGATGTCCTTGTTCTTCTCCAGGGCGATTCGCAGCCCCTCTTCCCGAGTCAAGACTCTTACTCCCTTTTCTTCTCCCAGGCCTGAAGGAGGAGATAGAATTCCCAAACCCAGGAACCCAAGAAACCCGACAACCAAAACCTGCCTGAACCCAAAAACATTCAATGGCGATCGTCGCTTCATCCCTCAGACTCCTTTTTTCCTTCCCATCGGCGGCGGATCCACCCGCCCACATCATCCAAAACCGTGTACACTACCGGAACGACCAGCAGGGTGAGCAGCGTCGAAGTAATCAATCCCCCGATGACCGCCCGGGCCATGGGAGCCCGGAGTTCCGCCCCCTGCCCGAGGGCCAGGGCCAGAGGCAGCATCCCGAACATCATGGCCAGGGTGGTCATCAGGATGGGCCGCAGCCTCGCCCGGCCGGCGGTGATCAGGGCCTCCCGCCGATTCATTCCCCGCGCCCTCAGGGTCTTGGTGAAGTCCACCAGGAGAATGGCGTTCTTGGTGACCAGGCCCATGAGCATGATGAGTCCGATCAGGGACATCATGTTGATGGTCCCCCGGGTGAGCCACAACATGCCGGCCATACCCACGATCGACAGGGGAAGAGAGAACATGATGGCCAGTGGGTCGATGAAGGATTCGAACTGGGCGGCCAGGATGAGGTAGACGAAGATGACGGCCAGGATCAGGGCTTCGGCCATGTAGCCGAAGGACTCGGCCATGTCCTCGGCCTCGCCGGAAAAGACGATCCGGTACCCCGGAGCCAGGCTGAGTTTCGCCCCCGCTTCCTTCACCTTTTTTACGGCCGTGCCCAAGGGAAGCCCGTCAAGATTGGCGGTGATCACCACCTGGCGGGTCAAGTCCTGCCGGTTGATTTCCGAGGGAGTGGTGCTCATCCCGTAACTCGCCAGGTTATTCAGGGGAATCAGGGCCGGCAGGCTACCGGGTCTCTGTACGGCGAGCTTCAGCCTTCCCACCTGGCCGGGGTTTTCCCGGAGGTCCTGGGGCAGCCTCACCCGCACGTTGACCGCGTCCCCGTCCTCATCCTCATAGGTGGAGACCGCTTGCCCGCCTACCAGGGCCCCCACGGTCCGTACGATATCCGCGGTCATCACCCCCGCGTCCGTGGCCTTTTCCCGGTCCACGGTGAGGCGAAACTCGGGAACGTCCTGTTCCAGGGTGACTTCCAGGTCCACGATTCCGGGGATCTTGTAGATCTCTTTCTTCAGTTGCGCGGCATATTGCTTGAGGAGGGTGATGTCCTCGCCCCGGATGTTCACCACCAGGGGTTTTTCGCTGCTCCCTCCCGCCCATTCCAGGATGGCTGGCAGCACTCCGGGGATCTTTTCGATCCGGGCTCTGAAATCCCGCTGGAGCTCCGCCTGATTGCGCTTCCGCTCTTTCCGTTCCTTGAGTTTTACGAATACGCGGCCATCGCGCACCGTTCCCGTGTCTCCGGCCCCGATGGTCGAGTAGGTATGTTTCACCTCGGGAATTTCTTTCAAGGCTGCCTCGATCGCGGCCAGACGGCTCCGCGTCTCTTCCAGGGAGGCATCCGGTGCGCTCTTGAAATTGAGCTGAAACTCCCCCTTGTCGAAATTGGAGAAAAACTCCGTTTGCAGAACGGAAAACACGCCCAGTCCCGCCAAGAAGGACGCCGCGGCCAGGAAGAGCACGGTCTTGCGGTGATCGAGGGCCCACCCGATCACCGACCGGTATCCGTCCGCTGTGCGGTCAAACCAGTGATTGAAAATATCCAGGATCCGGGCGATGAAGTGGCGCTTCCCGGCGCGCTGAATGTCCGGGTCCACCCAGCGGGAGGAAAGCATGGGGTCCAGGGTGAAGGAAACGAAAAGGGAGACCAGGACCGCAAAGGCCACGGTAATTCCGAACTGGAAGAAGAACCTCCCGATGATTCCTTTCATGTAAGCCACCGGGACAAACACGGCCACCACGGACATCGTGGTGGCCAGGACCGCCAGACCGATCTCGCTGGTCCCTTCCCGGGCGGCGGTAAAATGGTCCTGTCCCCGTTCGAGGTGGCGGACGATGTTTTCCCGCACCACGATGGCGTCGTCAATCAGGAGCCCGATGGCCAGCGAGAGGGCCATGAGGGTCATCACGTTCAGGGTCATGCCCAGGAAGTTCATGACCGTGAAGGCGGAGATGACCGAAATGGGGAGGGTTAAGCCGGTGATCACCGTGGAACGCCAGGAGTTGAGGAAGCAGAAGACGATGAGGATGGTCAGCATTCCGCCCAGGATCAGGGTCTCTTCCACGTCGCGCACGGAATCCCGGATCATGATGGAGGCGTCCCGGACCATTTCAACCGTGGTGCCGGGAGGGAGCTCCTTCTGCAGAACTTCGATCTCCTTCTTGACCCGTTCCACCACCCCCACCGTGTTCGCCCCGGACTGTTTCAGGATGTCCATCCCGATGGCGGGAATACCGTTCACCAGGGCCAGGGACCGTTGTTCCTCGATCCCATCACTGACTTGCGCGACTTCCGCCAGGGGGATCGGGCGTCCTCCCCTCCGGGCGATCACCATGCTTTTGAACTGCTCCACCGCATCGGGTTTTCCCGAAACACGCAGCGTGTATTCCGTGCCGCCCCGGTTCAGCCGCCCGAGGGGGGTGTTTACGTTCTCCGACTGCAACCCGGCGATGACTTCATCCACCCCCATGCCCAGGGCTTCGAGGCGGAGGGGATCGATGTTCACCTTGACCTCGCGTTTGGACTCGCCCACCAGGTCGATCTTTCCCACTCCGGAAATGTTCTCAAAGCGCTTCTGGATCTTCTTTTCCACCAGGGTGGTCAGGTCCCGCGGGGAGAGGTTCTCCGACCGCAGGGCCAGGGAGGCAATGGGGAAGGAGGCAAAATCCAGTTTCTGGATGATCGGCTCCTCGATGCCCCCGGGCAGGTCTCCCCGGATGGCGCTCACCTTGGCCCGCACTTCCTGGGCCGCGTCGTTGACCCTCACTTCCAGATGGAACTGGATGACCACGGTGGAGACGCTCTCCCGGGAGGTGGACATGACGTGTTTGACCCCCGAGATGGGGTTGACCGCCTCCTCGATGCGCTTGCTGACTTCCTTCTCCACCGTTTCCGGGGATGATCCCGGGAATTTGGTCACCACGGAGACAACGGGAATTTCCACGTCGGGGAACATGTCCACGGCCAGCCGGCGGTAGGAAAAAATTCCCAGGGTGACCAGGGCCAGCATCATGACCGTGGCAAAGATGGGCCTCTTGATGGATAGGTTGGAAAGAAACATCTTATTATTTCTCCCCGTTGATCCGGGTCACATTCACTTTGCCCCCGTCCTTCACGTTGAAGCCCCCCCGGCTGATGACCCGGTCCCCGGCAGCCAGCCCCGATGCGACCTCCACCTGGTCGCCGAAGCTGCCCCCGGTGCGGACTTCCCTTCGCCGGGCCACATTCTGATTTACTGTAAATACCTCTGCTTTTTTTCCCGCCACATCCCAGCTGAGAAGGGCGGCCCGGGGGATTTTCAGGACCCCGGTGCGTTTTCCGGTCAGGATCCGGCCCTGGACGAAAAGTCCGCCCTTCAGCTGATTCTGCCGATTTTCCACCTCGGCCACGACCTTGATGGAACGGTCGGCCTCGTTCACCACCGGGTTGATGAACATGACTTTTCCGGCAAAAGACTTGCCGGGAAAAGCATCGGTTGAAAAATGGAGGGGTTGGCCGATCCGGAGCCTGCCCATTTCAGCGGAGGGCACCGTGACGGTAAGCTCCAGAATCCGGGTGTCCACGATGCGGAACATGGGCTTGGCCCCCATCTCTCCCACGAAATCGCCCACGTTCACGTTCCGCAGGGAGACCATGCCGTCGAGGGGGGAACGAATCAAGGACTTGGAAAGACGGGTCTGGGCATAGAGGACGTCTTCCTCGGCCACCTTGAGCTGGGCTTTCGCGGCTTCGACCCGGGCCTTGGCGGCTTCCGTTTCCGTGCGGGCATCATCGAAATTCTGCTGGGTGATCAAACCCGTTTCCTTCAGCTTCTGGGCCCGCTCAAACTCCCGGTTGGCCCGGTTCTGGGAAACCTCGGCCTGGAGAATACTGGCCTTGGCCACCTCCACAGAGGCCCTGGCCTTCTGCAAGACCACTTCCGCCTCCCGGGTGTCCAGCTTGGCCAGGGGATCGCCCTTCTTCACCCGGACCCATTCGGTGACCCAAACCTCGGTTACGATCCCGGTGTACTCCGACCTCACGTGGGCCCCGAACTTATAGGAAAGGGAGCCGGTCACCTCGATGGCCCCGGTGACCTCTGAAGCCCTGACCCTCGTCACCTCCACGGCTACCGGAGGGCGTTCGGCGACCTTGGGGGCCTGCTTTTTATCCTCGGCCTGGGTGGAGCATCCACCGGCCATCACCCCCAGAAAAATGATAAGGGCGGTCCAAGCACCATTTCTGTTTCTTCGTCTCACTTCCGTCTCCCCTTCTCCGCTGATATTCCTTGAAAGATGAGTCTTAGAACCCGGGCGAGCCCCTCACGCCCTAATTCCAGCTCGATGTGACCCAGGTGGACTTCTATGGCCACATTGATCGCCCCGAGAATGGCCCAGGTCATATCCTCAGGGTTTCCCTTCCTGAATTCTCCTTTGCGGATTCCTTCCTGAATGATCCGCCGGACGGCTTCCTTGAATTTCAGATGGTAGGAATCGAAGTCAAAGAAGGGCGCTCCCTGCTGGGGTCCGTAATAGATGGAATACATCACCCGCGCCACTTTGACATTTTCCATGAAGAGAGTATAAAGCCGGTCGCAGAGGCGAAGAAGTTTCTGGGATGCGCTTCCCCGGTCCCCTTCCGAGCCGGCGATCAGTTCCTCCAGCCGGGAAAAGGCCTCTTGCATGAGTTCCAGGTAGATCCCTTCCTTGTTGCGAAAGTAGTAATACAAAACCGGTTTGGTCACCCCGGCTGCGCCCACGATCTCGCGGACCGTGGTGGCGGCATACCCCTTCCGGGTGAAGAGATCGGTGGCCGCGGCCAGAAGGCGGTGGCGGACGGATTCGTTTCCCGGTTCCTTCCCGTTTTTCCTTCCAGCCATTCTCTTATCGCTTTTCATGGTCCTGGCTCGACCCTCTGGACAAAGAAATTCCCCCCCTTCCCGGACGCCCCGAACCTGGGACCGACCGCGAAGTGAGGGGGTATGGGCTTTTGGAAGAGATTATTTACCTACCGGTAAGTATACTAATCAGGAGCCCAGGGGTCAAGAAATTTTTCGGGGAGGAAAAAGCCGGTCGAACTTTATTCTTTCAGCTTTTGTCAGGAAGCGGATGAGCTCCGTCTACCTTCACGCTGCCTTGACCCAGAATCCCCAATACCTCTTCTTTTTTCTCCCAGGGAACGCGCAGGCAGACCCCGCAGTCGGAGCTCAGGTGGCGGGGAACGGGGATCAGCTTGTGGAGAATCCCCTTTTGCTTCACCAGTTTCTCCGCCCGAAGGGCGAAATGGATGGAAGGAAAGAGAATAACGCCCTGGGCCATCTTCAAGCTTCCCCCCGGGCTATGCGCTGCACCGCCCGTAAGGCTTTTTCGACTTCTTCTGCCCGATTCAAGTAACTCAACCCGAAGCGCACAGTTCCTTCGGGAAAAGTTCCCAGGGTGCGGTGAGCGGCAGGGGCGCAATGAAGCCCCACCCGGCAGAGAATCCCGAAGTCTTCATCCAGCCTCAGGCCCACTTCGGAAGGCGCCATCCCCTGGATGTTGAACGAAACCGTGGCCAATTGTTTTTCCGCCGTTCCGGGCCCGTACAACTTTACGCCGTCGATCTCCCGAAGGCCCTGGAGGAGCTTTGCGGTGAGCCGTTTTTCCTGCTGGCGGATTTCCTCGATCCCCACTTTCATCACGAATTCCAGCCCGGCCAGGAGACCGGCCAAGCCCAAGGCGTTCGGAGTTCCGCTCTCGCACAGGTCGGGCAGGAAATCCGGGTGTTCTTCCTGCTCGGAACGGCTCCCCGTTCCTCCTCTCTTCACCGGAACCAGCTCCTTCTCGTCCACCCTTTCCCCCAGGACCAGCCCCCCCGTCCCCTGGGGCCCGAAAAGGGCCTTATGACCGGTAAAGGCCAGGAGATCGATCTTCTCTCGATGCATGTCGATGGGAATGGCTCCCGCTGACTGGGCGGCATCCACAAAGAAGAGAACGCCTTGCTGGCGGCAAACTTCGCCAATCTCGGCCAGGGGCTGCAGGGTTCCCACCACGTTGGAGGCGTGATTCAGGACGAGCATCCGGGTATCCGGCCTGATGGCTTTCCTCACCTCCGAAAGGTCCAGGAAACCCTCCTGCGAGCACGGAACAATGCTAACCTCCAGCCCTTCCTTCATCATGGCCCTCAGCGGGCGCATGACCGAATTGTGTTCCATGGAAGAAGTAATCACGTGATCCCCGGTCCTGAGCAGGCCTTTCAATCCCTGGTTGATCCCCTCGGTGGCATTCAGCCCGAAAACAACCCGGGAGGAGTCTTTCAATCCGAGGAGTCGGGCAATTCCCTCGCGGGCTTCAAAGACGACCCGGCCCGCCTCGATGGCCAGCCGGTGCCCGGAGCGGCCCGGGCTGGCTCCGATCTCATTCGAAAAATGAACCATGGCCCGGGTCACTTCTTCCGGTTTGGGAAAAGAAGTGGCCGCATTGTCAAAGTAGATTAACCTTTTTCCCATATCACCCAAACTACTCCTTGATCCGTATCCGCAGACCCTCAAGGGATTTTCAGAATTTGGACGAGCCCAGAGGAGGGAAAAATGGATACCCGGGATTCTGCCGCTACCGCTTCATCATCGTGTTGGGGAGCCACAGGATGATCTCCGGAAAGATGACCATCAAGATGAGCCCCACGGCGATGAGCGCCATAAAGGGAAGGACCCCTCGAATGATGGTGCTGGTGTCTATGCCCATCTCATCCGGGATGATTCCCCGGAGGAAAAAGATGGCGTAAGCAAAGGGCGGGGAGATAAAAGAGAGCTGCAGATTCACCACCACCATCATGGCGAACCAGAGCCGGTCGAAACCCAGCGCATCCCCGATGGGGGTGACGAGCGGAACCATCACCAGGACGATTCCGATCCAGTCGATGAACATACCGAGGATCAGGAGGATAAACATGATGAAGGCAAAGATTCCCCATTTGCCGAGGGGAAATCCGGTGATCATATTGGTAAGCACATCGCCGCACCCCAGGCTGAGGAACATCCCCGTGAACATGTTGGCCCCCACGGCGATGAAAAGAGCCATGCTCGTGGTATGCATGGTCTGAAAGGTCGTGTCCCAGACATTCCTCAGATTCAATTTTCCGTAGCCGAGGGCCAATAACATCGCGCCGAGCGCCCCCATGGCGGCCGCTTCCGTGGGCGCGGCGATACCGAAGAAGATGGTCCCCAGGACCGCCAGGATCAGGACCACCGGCGGGAGCAAAGATGTGAAGAGGAGGGTCATTTTCTTCCCCCAGGGGACCGTCCTTTCCTCCCGGGGCATGGCCGGTCCGTCTTCGGGAATGAGGGCGCAGCGGATGGCGATGTAGCCGATGTAAAGGCTGGCGAGGAGGAAGCCGGGGACGAAAGCGCCCATGAAAAGCTCGCCTACCGATATGTTGGCCGTCGGTCCGTACACCACCAGCATGACGCTCGGCGGGATGAGGATTCCCAGCGTTCCCCCGGCGCAGATCGTTCCCGAGGCCATGGCCTTGTTGTACTTCCGCCCCACCATCGCCGGAAGAGCGATCAGCCCCAGCATGACCACGGAGGCGCCGATCACCCCCACCGAGGCAGCGACGATCACCCCCAGAAGCAAAGTGGCGATGGCCAGCCCTCCTCTGAACCCCCCCAGCAGAAGGTACAGGGATCCGAAGAGCCTCTCGGTCACCCCGGACCGTTCCACCATGATCCCCATGAAAACGAAGAGCGGGAAGGCCAGAAAGACGTATTCGGTGATGATCCCGTAGAGCCGGAGGTAAAACATATCGAACACCCCCGTTCCCCCGAAGAGGAGCCCCATGACCATCGAGACTCCGCTCAGGCTGAAGGCCAGGGGGTATCCCAGGAGGATGCCCAAAATGATCCCCCCGAACATCAAAACGGTGGCTGTTTCCGGGCTTATGGGAATCATGGTTCTTTCGCCTTGACCAGCATGAACAGATCGCGGATGAAATTGGC
>Ga0111180_1084_pt1 | contig 21954 bp, 14 predicted proteins | sample DeeMarSWOR324_28_FD_80237 | JGI IMG/M metagenome (GOLD analysis project Ga0111180, IMG submission 80237) | Deltaproteobacteria bacterium SM23_61
CATGCCCGGCCCGGGGGCTAGGCCGTAATTCTCGGCATGATGAGCACGAAATCTTTCATCGGACTTTCTCCACCCGCCAATCCTCCCTTCAAACCCCGGCCTCGCCCCTGGTCGAAAGAAAAAGGATCCTAAAAGTGAAGACGGGCAGGGATAGGCATATTTCTGGAGGTTTATTCTTTGGCGGAAGTGGTTGCCGTTCGGATGAGGTTCTCGAGTTGTTTCTTTTGCTCGGCAGATACGTCGATAAACTTGACCCCCACGCGGAAACAATACTGGGTTTGCCCGGGAATCCGGTTGTACCACAGAACCTTGGCTTTCAGGGTGAAAGGGCCGCCATCCCCGGAGGCCGGCAGGTCAAGGATGAGGGGCGTTTCCCCCTCGAAATCATCGTCCAGCATGAGGTGGTAGCCGTCGATCAGGGTCTGGCCGGTTTCCAGGCAGGCTCCCTTGGCCGAGAGGTTGGTCAGAAGCGCCGGCACCTTCCGGGTGAGAGGTCTTTTTTCGGCGGCGTCATAGACGTGGAACTGGGTATCGATGGAAGCGGCCTTTCGCTTTAGGCTTCGACGTTCCAACAGAGTCTTTTCCCCACAAGGAATTTTTTTCAGGCGAATTCTTACATACCTTATCCGTCGGCGATGAAAATGTCAAGGTGGTAAAAAAGCGGGTTCGGATGAAGTCACCAAGGCAGGGCTTTTCGCCCCACCACTTCATGCCTGATGTACCACTTCTGCACTGCCTCCACCACCTCCTCCGGGTGTTCCGAAACCCGCAGATGGTTGAAATCCCCCTCGGAGATGAACCCCTTGGACAGCACGGTGTTTCTCAGCCAGGCCAGGAAACCTTCCCAGAACGATCCGTTGAACAGGATTACAGGAAAGGGTTTGATCTTGTGGGTTTGCATGAGGGTGAGGACCTCGGTAAGTTCATCCAGCGTTCCCAATCCGCCGGGCATGATGATGAAGGCGGTGGCGTACTTCACCAGCATGACCTTGCGGATGAAGAAGTGGTTGAAGGTGATAGACTTGGTGGAGTACGGGTTCGGAAACTGTTCCTCGGGAAGCTGGATGTTCAACCCCACCGACATGACTCCCGCCTCCCGGGCCCCCCGGTTGCCGGCCTCCATGACGCCCGGCCCCCCTCCGGTAATGATGGAGAATCCCAGTTCTCCCAACCGCCGGGCGATCACCGCAGTCTGTTCATAGAGGTCATCCCCGGGTTGGATCCGCGCCGACCCGTATATGGTTACCGCGGGCTCGATGCCCGATAGTTTATCAAATCCTTCCACCATCTCCCCGATGAAGCGGAAGATACGCCAGGATTCCTCTTTGGCCAGATCGTTGATTTCGTATCCGATGGACATCTCACCCTCCCCGGAAGAGGCAATGCCGAGATGGCCCTTGCAGTCTAATCAATTGCCGCCGCCAAGTCAATCGGCAGCCGATTTCTTGCCCACCCCCCCAATTTTGGAGAGAAGGCCCTTCTTTGGGGAGTGGAGGGGGGAGCGATTTTTGATCAATTTTTTTTCTCTTTTTTCCCCCTTTTTTCCGCTTTTTTACTTGATTCCGGTATTTTTATTGTTTATACTTTTTATTGTTTTACCAATTCATCTCTATTTTAACGGAGGAAGAGAATGGCAAAGAAACCCATGACCAAGTCCCAGATCGTAGGTTATTTCGCCAAGAAATTTGAGGTCTCCAAGAAGGCGGCCGCGGCCATGATCGACGAATTGGCGGCGCTGGCCGTTGCGGAAACCAAGAAGAGTGGCGCTTTTGTCCTTCCGGGGGTCGGAAAGCTGGTCAAGGTGAACCGGAAAGCCCGCATGGGCCGAAATCCGGCCACCGGTGAAGCCATCAAGATCCCGGCCAAGACCGTGGTCAAGATGCGCGTGGCCAAAGCCTGCAAAGAAGCCATTGTGGGCAAGAGGTAACCTTCCCTCCCTTCAAGAAATCAGGCCCGGGAAGGGCCTCGCCTCCGGAAACACTGCACCGGCGGAATCCGCAACCCGAAAAGTGTGGGGTGTGACGGTTTCCTTGCCTGTTTTTCGCCCAGGAAGGGGTTACGATCGTCGTAGCCCCTTCTCCTTTTTCCGGTCCATCATCCTGATTGTCAATAGAATCTGAATGCAGTTCTTCCCCGGCCCAGCTTGCCCACCTCAAGTTTTTAGTGATCGTTGGGGGTCAGGCTGAAGGAATTCGGATCATCAGGCTCGGCGGGATCATCGTTTCCGAATCACCTTCCCGCTTATCCTCCGCAAAGAGAGGCCTGCGAGAAAATAGCGCCAGAGGCAGGGCTGAGCCAAATCCTCTTCCCTTTCGAATCTCCCCGGGACAGGCCCAATCCAAGGAAAGAATAACTGCCTCAGAATGATGGTCCGAATTCCTTCAGCCTGACCCCCATGGCCTAGCCCCTCTCTTCCTGGTTTTTCTCGGATTAGGGTTCCTTCCTCAAAAACTGGGGGCGGGCACGCACCGTCCGCAAGTTGACAAGGGAAACGATCGTATGGCATGATGTCCTCCTGAGACCGGGATGGGGTCTCGGTCGTGGCTCTTTTCTCCCCCCCCCAAAAAAACCAAGGTCGACAAAGGATGGTAGGGATGAAAAAATACATTGTCCATCCCCGAGAATTACCGACTTATTCCCCACCCGCCCATTCCAAAACCACCAACCGCCGGCTCCTCGGTCCGGGCCCGTCGGGTTCGGATCGCATGGAAGTCATTCTCGGAAAAATCGAATCCGGAGGCCAGGCCGATCCCCATTTCCATTCGGACTTGGAACAGGCCTTTTTCGTCCTCCAGGGGAAAGCAGAGGTGGAGATAGAGGGCCAAAAGGCCATGGTCGGGCCGGAAGATTTTGTCTTTCTCCCCCCGGGAGCAGTCCACCGGGTCACTCCCCTGGAAGGGCCTCCCCTCAGGCTTCTGATCCTCTATTCTCCGCCCCTTTCTTTATCCAGGAATCCTTTTGAGGAAAAGAAATGAACCGCCACCGGCAATCCCGCCTTTGGCCGTAATCTCCCGCTGAAGCCCCAAGCAAGGGCCCGGGCGAGGTGGCGGAAAAGTAGTATTTCTCCCGGAAATAACTTAAAAAATGTTTGATGACGGGCCTAAAATTGCCGATACGAATAGATGAAGATGGGTATCCGTCGTCGGCCCCCCCGTTTATAGATATGAAATACGAAGAGCTCTCCCATTTTCTTCAGAATATCGGCAAAGACCCCTCTCGCCTGATCTTCGAGGATGAGCTGACGGGCGTCTACAACCGTCGCTTTCTGCTCCAGTATTTCCAGTACAAAATTGCCTGGGAGTCGGTCCCGGACCACCCATTGTCGTTGATCATGATGGACCTGGACTACTTCAAGAAGATCAATGACACCTACGGCCATTCGGTGGGCGATCAGGCCCTGGTCTTTCTGGCCAGGGTACTCAGAGAGGTTTCGGGAGACGAAGGCCTGCCCATCCGCTATGCCGGAGATGAATTCATGATTCTCCTGCCCAGGAGCGGGAAGCAGTCGGCCATCGAAATGGGAGGTCGTCTTCTGAAGCGGCTTCACACCGAATCCATGCCTCTCGCCGAGGAGGGAAAAGGCCAGCTTCGGATCACGATCAGCATCGGGATTGCTTCCGCCCCCGAGGACGCCCAGACGGGCCGGACCCTGATCCAGAAGGCGGATACGGCGCTCTATTACGCCAAAAAGCAGGGGCGGGACCGCCTGGCCAACGCCGGGGCCATTCCGGCGGAAGACGTGTTCGCCAAAACCGCCCTGTATCAACTGCAGGGAGAAAGCATCGCCGGACGGAAGGACGAGCTTGCCCAGGTTTCCCAATGCCTCCAGTCTTTCAGCCAGGGGAAGAGTCACTTCATCCTGGTCGAGGGCGGCTCGGGCATGGGCAAGACCACCTTCCTGGAGACCATCCGGCGCAACCTCGCCAAAGATAAGAACCTGCCCCAGGCCAAGGTCAGCGGGAGTATCCAGGAAATGTTCCGCCCCTATTACCTGGCCACGAAATTCCTGGTGGAGTTGCTGAATGAACGGGAGGATAAAGGCGCCGGAATCCTGGAAACCCTGGATCCCAAGGAGATCTCCCATCTTGCCCAGATTCTCCCCCATCTGGGAGGCTCCCCGGAATCTGCCTCCCTGGAAGACGAGAGCACCGCCCGCGAGGGTCTCTTCAACACCCTGGTTCACTTCGTTCCCCGGGTCGTCGACAGCCAGCCGTTGATCCTGCTCATCGACGACCTGCATTTTGCCGACGAGGCCTCTCTCCTCCTGCTGCGGCACGTGATGCTCCGCGGGCATATTCCTCTCTTTATCTGTGGCACCGCGGCAGACCCCCTGCCCATTCTCCTGGAAGGGCACCGGGTCCCCCTGGACAGTTTCTACAAAGCCCATCATCAGGAGTTGAGCATCCACCGGCTCAAATTGATCCCCCTGACCGCTGCGGATATCGCCGAACACCTGGAAAGAATCTTTCCCGGGGTGAAGATTCCCGGTCCTTTTGACCGGGACCTGGAACAGATCACCCAAGGGAATCCCCTCTTCCTCGGAGAGATTCTCTGCAAGCTGGTCCTGGAGCAGAAGATCACCCTCTCCGGCCAGCAATGGGTCATCGCCCCCCTGGCCCAGGACGATCTGCCCAAGTCCCTGGAGTCGATCATCCGGCAGAAAATCCAGAACCTGGATGAGGAGAGCCGCAAATTGATCTACCAGGCTTCTACCTTCGGCGAGGACGTACCCTTAAGCCTCTTGACCGGAAGCACCCAGATCATGGAGTCCAAGGTTCTGGAATTCGTCGATCAGGCGGTCAGCCAGGGTCTGATGAACCTTGATTTCCAGGTCAACGACCAGAGCCTCCGCTTCCGGGGCAAGCGCATCCTGGAGATCATGGAAGAGGAAATCCGGCCGGAGGAGAAACGGGAGCTCCATGATCGGGTCGGGAAATACCAGGAGACCCTCTTCCAGAAATTCCTCGTTCCTTCCGCCGCCCCCCTCATCTACCATTTCCGGCGGGCCTCCAACCTGGAGAAGGCCAGGACCTACGAGCAATTCGAAAGAACCCAGAGTCTCAAGGTCTTCAACGCCGCCGAGGCTTTCAACTATTCGGGGGAGAGAAGAAAGGAGCTTCCGCCCCCCGGAGACCCCCTCGACCCGGAAAGTCTGGCCCAGGTCCCTTCCCTCATCAAGTACCTGCTCACGGCCCTGCGCAACATCCAACTCTATCCCCTGGGAAGCGAATCGGTGATCACCGGCAACCGCCAGGTGAGGGAAGCGGTCGAGGCCATTCTGGAAAAAAACGAGACCCTGTCCCTCTTCCAGGTCCGCAAGGCGCTGGTGATCAACGGGCAGAAGGTGGATTTGAGCGAACTCAAATATGTGGGCGAGGAACTGATCAAGCTCTTCGACCGCCTGGAGGTCCAGGGGATCATCTTCCGGCGGGGCATCCCCCAGAGGGAAGTGAATGTCTGGTTGGAGGCCTTCGGACGGGCCAAACCGAAGGTGATCGACAAAGATTACTGGCATACCTTCTCCGAAGAACACCACCTGGAGCACATCGAAATCAAGCAGATCCGCTATACCCTCCGGGTGGATGCCGACAGTCAGGTCCTCCAGATTCTCCAGCCGATCCCGGGAAAGGTAAGGTCAAGGGATGGCTCGATTCTGGCCGGGGTGCAAAAGCTGGAGGACGAGGATTTGGCCCAGGTCCCGGAAGTCCTCCGAGCCATCCTCAATGCCGTCCGGAATATCAAACTCTATCCCCTGAACAGCAAGAATGTATCCGCCTCCATCGACCAGCTGTATGAGGCCCTCCATGCCCTTCTCGCCCGGCAAAAGACCCTGGTGCTGGCCCAGGTCAGGGGCCTTCTGGTGGTCAACGGGGTCAAGATCGATCCCCGGGGGATCGAGCCCCAGGTGGACGGTTTTCTGAAATTCCTCGACACCTACATGCTCACCAGCCTGACCTTCCTGGATGCCATGACCCTCCAGGAATTGAAGAGCTTCATCGGCGTGCTGGGCCAGGCTCCTCCCAGCGGATCGGATACCGAATTCTGGCCGCGGGTGGCCAGAGAGGAGAGGATCAAGAACCTTCTCTTCGATCGGGTCTTCTACGAGACGCGGGTCACTCCCACCCAGGGGTCTGAGGATCTGGACCAGCTCGTGGAAATCGTGGGCGTGGAGGGATTGGACACCGAACTTTTCGAGCCCATCCCGGAAGAGCAGCTGGAGCCATTCCTCAATGATTTAAAGGCCCAGGTGGCCGATCTTCTGGCCGACGGAAAAGAAAAAGAGACCTTTCAGCTGCTCCGCCGCCTGTTTGTGAACTTCCCCGATCGGACCATCGTGACCCGGGAGAAGATGATCGAGAGCTGCCGTCGGATGCTGGAGGACCTGACCCCGGCCCAGCAGAACTACTTTGCCAAGCTCCTCTCCCATCCATTGCTCAGCATTTTCCAGGAGGAAAAGGACCCCAAGGTCACCCGGGAAATCTCTTCTCTCCTCCACCGGATGTCCACTCTTCTGGTCCAGTTCGTCCAGTACCCCCTGGCCAGCCGGATTCTGCTGAACCTTCAACAGCGGCAACGGCAGCTGCAGGAGGCCAGGGATCCCTATTCCCAGCGCCTCGCCAAAGTTCTGGAGCGCAAGCTGGACCCGGGAGTTCAAAAACTCCTGCTCTCCGATTTAAATTCCGAAGAACCCTTCCGCCACCAGAACGCCGTTCTTTTACTGGCGGGTCTTGGAAAGGCGGCCATTCCGCTTCTTGTGGAGGCGATCAAAAAGGCTGAGGATCTGAGAGTCAGGACCCTGGCCGCCAGTCTGTTGGCCAAGGCGGGAAGTGATGGAGCGGCCCTGGTCAAGAAAGAGGCCGTCTTGGCAGGAACGGCGGAGGAGCGGGCCCGCATTCTGGACGTGATCGAAATCGTGACCCGCGATTTGAAGGCCGAACTGGTCTATGCCCTGGGGGAAGAAAATTCCAAGGTTCGCCAGGCCGCTTTTCGCCTGCTGGAGCGGATGAACGACAGTCAGGCGGTGGAACTCTTGCTCGAAAACGTCGAGGGGAACGACGCGCGTCTGGCCCTGGAATCCGTCGAGTGCCTGGGAAAATTAAGGCCTTCTGCAGCGGTGGGTCGTCTTCTCTCCCTTCTGGAGAACCAGAAAAAGAGCGATCTGCTGGTTGCCTGTTGCCGGGCCCTGGGTCAGATTGGAGATCCGGCCTGTATCGAACCGCTGCTGAAGATTCTAACGCAGCAGGGACTCTTTTCGCGGCTGAAGAGCGGGTGGAACGATGTTCGGGCCACCGCCGCCTATGCCTTGAGTCAAATCCCACATCCCCGGGCGGCGGAAGCCCTCATCTCTTTAGAAAATGATTCCGACCCCCGGGTCCGGGAAACAGCCCAGAAGGTCCTGAAATCCTTCCATTCCCGAAAGCCCGTCCCTAAGCCAAGAAGCCATCCCCTCAGGCGGGACGGCTCCCCGGCCAAATCCAAGTGATTGTCTCGCGTTCCTAGTTCAGCGTCTCAGAAATACGTTGAGTTCGTCATGGACGCTGGCGCCCGGAGCCGAGCCCCGGACCGCTGCGCTTGCCAAAATAGGCGGCGGTACCTCCTTAATCCACGGCGATTTTACGATGGATATTGCCAATGTAGGGGCGATTCATGAATCGCCCCTACGGTTCTTACGAAGGCGCAGCTTTTGTACCCGCATTCCTTTGCGGAACCCAACGGATTTCTGGGGAAGGACGCTATGACCCACCGGATTTTGGCGGCGCGCATCGGCCCGCCTCTCGGCTCTACAATGCCGGTTTCGGGTTCCGGGTTTCGTCTTTTAACGTGCAACCGGGAACCGGCAACGCGCAACTGTCTTTAGCAGCTGCATGACCCGCAGGATTTCTGCATGTTCGAGGTAATCTTATACCCCGATCCCCGCGCTGTCTGAATGTATTCCAGCTGGATGGGCTTCACTTCCTCGTAGAGTTTTCTGTTGATGGCAAATGAAATTCCCGCTTCCTTGAAGATTTCATCATCTGCTGTCGGTTCATCCAGAACCATGCCCAAGGAGGGCCCAGATCACCCCCCCGGAGCCAGGTAAATCCTGATGGTGGGAAGAGTCTCCCGGTCCTTAAAATACTCCTTCAGCATCTCTGTCGCTTTGTCCGAAACCTGAAACATTCTTTCCTCCTGCAAAAAATTTTCCTCATTTACGCCCTAGGATTGCTGCTCACCCTGTTTTCAGTTTACCAAAGATTTGATCTTTTTCATCATCTTATTTCGATGCCGGTTTCACTCGAAAGGATTCGCTCTGATTTTGAATCGATCAATTCTTTTTTCCCAAAACATGCTGGTTCAGGACCAGGCAGGAGAAAATCCCAAACAGATTTCAGAGCCAAAAAGGACAAAGGGAACAAATGGGGTATTTTAGGATTTTCCCGGTAAATGGACAAGCCTTTCGTTCAGCATTCCCTGTACGGATGGCTGAAATTTGGAATTTCCGCGGTTTCTATTTCGTCCTAAAGGATTGAAAAGGGCTGCCGATAATTTTAGAGTAGGTTATTTTAAGGAGGTCCCGGTCATGTCCCTTGCTCTAATGGCAGCCCTGTCGGCACTCGATGCTTACGGCCAGAAGGTAGACGTAACCGCCAACAATATCGCCAACCTAAACACCGACGGGTTTAAAAAAAGCCGCGCTCTGTTGCAGGAGACCGATTCTTCCGGGGTGATCGTTTCCGTCAGCAAGGTGAACACCTCGGGAGCCCCCATTCTTTCCGAGGACGGGACCGGAGAAGTCCGGGAATCTTCCAACGTGGACCTGGCCGAAGAAATCGTCAACCTTAAGACCGCCCAGCGCGGTTTTGAAGCCAACCTGAAAACGATTAAGGCAGAGGACGAAATGCTGGGCTCCCTGTTTGATATCCTTGGGTGAGGGGGGCACAGACATGGACGAAACAAGCCGGGAAAGGCAGCTGAGGGACAGTTCCAGCTATATCATTCTGATCATCTTGCTTTTGGTCGTTACCATCTTCTTCTGGAAAATGGTATAAGGCTGACTCCTTTATCGATTCCTGCAAAAATTCCTCCCAGCCGCTCGAATCAATCGCTCGAATAAAGTCACCTTGCAACCCGCCAAACCCTTTGTTCATCCGCCGAACCGGTAGTATTCGGTCACCAAGAGCTGGTTATCGACCCTTCTCACCCCTTCCAGGCCGGCCAGGGCCCGCTGGCATTTCTCTTTTTCTTCCCCAGAGCCAACCGCCCCCCGCAGGATGATATCCCCTTTTTCAACATTTCGGATTGCGGATTGGGGATTTCGGATTTTTTTAAATATCCCTATTCCGCAATCCGCAATTTGATGTTGAGCCTTTTAAAATAATATTATACCATTTCCTCGAGTTTATTTCTTTATTGCCGAAGGGCCGGAAAGAAGACGCCTGGACTCCGGTTTTCATCTGGGGAAAACTTTTCCCCCGACCAGCAAGTCTTTAACTCCGTGCTCTTTGCTCCCCGCTCCATGCGTTTTTTTTCGCCATGAAAGACTTCAACCTTCACTCCATCACCGGCCTATCCGGCTTGGAAGCCGCCCGGCGACTGAAAACGGAGGGATACAACGAACTCCCTCCCACTCGACAGCGCGGCATCGGGGCCATTGTGCTGGAGGTGACCCGGGAACCCATGTTTCTCCTTCTGGTCGCCTGCGGGGTCCTTTACCTGGGAGTGGGAGAGCTGAGAGAAGCGTTGATGCTCCTGGGTTTCGTTTTCGTGATCATGGCCATAACCATCTACCAGGACCGTAAGACCGAGCGGGCTCTCGAGGCTCTCCGGGACCTGACCAGCCCCCGCGCCCTGGTCATCCGGGGTGGCGAGCAAAAACGCATCCCCGGGCGGGAAGTCGTTCGCGAGGACATCCTGGTGCTGGCCCAGGGAGACAGGGTGCCGGCGGATGCCGCCATTCTCTGGAATGAGAACCTTCTGCTGGACGAATCTCTATTAACCGGCGAATCCGCCCCGGTGCGCAAGGCCCCCTGGGATGGGGTCAGCCCCATTACCCGGGCCGGTGGCGAAGACCAGTCCTTTGTCTTCTCCGGGACTTTGGTTGTCCAAGGAAACGGAATTGCCCGGGTCATGGCAACGGGGGCGGCCACGGAAATCGGCAAAGTGGGCATAGCCCTGCAGAAGGTTGAGACCCAACAGACTCTCCTGCAAATCGAAACCCGGAAAGTTGTCCGCGCCGTGGCTATTTTCGGCCTGTCCCTTTGCACGCTGGTGGTTGTGGTTTACGGAATCAACATGGGAAACTGGCTCCATGGGCTTTTGGCCGGGATCGCCTTGGCCATGGCCATGTTGCCGGAAGAATTCCCGGTCGTCCTGACCATTTTTCTGGCCCTGGGAGCCTGGCGGATCTCCAAAAACCGGGTCCTGACCCGACGGGTTCCCGCGGTTGAAACCCTGGGTTCGGCCACCGTTCTCTGCGTGGATAAGACAGGAACTTTGACCCAGAACCGCATGTCGGTCCGAAAAATCTTCGTCGCGGGAGAGTTTCTCGAAGTAACCCATCCTTCCCCGAAAGCGCTGCCCGAATCCTTTCATGAAGTGATTGAATTCAGCGTCCTGGCCAGCGAAAGAAATCCCTTTGATCCAATGGAAAAGGCCCTGAGGCAACTGGGGGAACACACCCTGAATAACACCGAGCATCTCCATGATGACTGGACGTTGATTCACGAGTATCCCCTTTCCCGGGAGCTGCTGGCCCTTTCCCATGTTCATAGATTGCCCAGCGGGGAAAGGTACGTGATCGCCGCCAAAGGCGCCCCGGAGGCCATTGCCGACCTGTGCCATCTGAACCCTTCGGAGGGCCTGGAATTATCCCGGGCCGTACAGGCCATGGCCGGGGAGGGATTGCGGGTCCTGGGCGTAGGCAAGGCCTATTTCCAGAAGGCTCCTCTCCCGGGGGAACAACACGACTTTCAGTTCCAATTCCTCGGCCTGGTGGGACTGGAGGACCCCGTCCGTCCCACGGTGGCCGGGGCTCTCCGGGATTGCTACACCGCGGGAATTCGGATGGTTATGATCACCGGAGATTATCCGGGAACAGCCCAGAACATAGCCCGTCAGATCGGGCTTACTCCCAGGGATGAGGTCCTTACCGGGACCGATTTGGACCGGATGAGTGACGCCGAGCTGCAAGTCAAGGTCCGCACGGCAAACATTTTTGCCCGGGTCATGCCGGAACAAAAGCTGCGTCTGGTGAACGCTCTCAAGGCCAACGGGGAGATCGTGGCCATGACCGGCGATGGGGTCAACGACGCCCCGGCTCTGAAATCCGCCCACATCGGGATCGCCATGGGAGAGAGAGGGACCGACGTGGCCCGAGAGGCCGCGTCCCTGGTGCTGCTGGACGACGACTTTTCTTCCATCGTCCAGGCGGTCCGGCTGGGGAGGCGGATCTTCGACAATCTCCATAAGGCCATGGCCTACATCCTGGCCATCCATGTCCCCATCGCCGGAATGTCGCTCCTGCCGGTGCTTTTAAAATGGCCTCTGGTTTTATTTCCCGTCCATATCGTCTTTCTGGAGCTGATCATTGATCCGGCCTGCTCCATTGCCTTTGAAGCCGAACCGGAGGAAGAGGATATTATGCACCGTCCTCCCCGCGACTCCCGGAAACCCCTTTTCAACGGGTCCATGGTGGCCCTGAGCCTGCTGCAGGGGTTGAGCGTCCTGGTGATTCTCCTGGTCGTTTTTCTCATCTCCCTGTATCGCGGCCAGGGAGTCCAGGAGGCCCGCGCCCTGACCTTCACCACCCTGGTGGCAGCCAACCTCGGTCTGATTCTGACCAATCGCTCGTGGTCGAGGACCATCTGGGCCACCCTTCGATCCGCCAACATCGCCCTGGGCTGGGTCTTCGGAGGAGCCATCGCTCTCCTCCTGCTGGTCCTCTATGTGCCCTTCCTGAGGAAGCTCTTCCACTTTACCTTCCTTTACCCCGGCGATCTCCTGATCTGTCTTTTTGCCGGGGTATGCAGCATCCTGTGGTTTGAAGGGCTGAAAGCCTTAAAGAGACGTTCCCATTCAAATCTCATCCGTTAGTCCAGTGGCTCCCGCACCTCTTCGGCTTTCGCTAAGAACCAAATCCGGGTTTCAGGTTGGGGGCTTTATGGGCAATAACTATACATAGGCATCTTTTCCTCTGAATAAAATTTTTACCTGCTGCCCAATTCATGCAGCCTTGAATTTCGGCCATCCCAGCTATGCGTCACTGTAGGCTTGATTTATGATGGAATGAACATCCAAAAACCATATATTCCGAATGAGGATATGATATCTATATCCAAAGTTTTGCGATGACCGGGAAACAGATGGAGAAATAGCAGTAATCGATAGCTTGGCTCCGAAGTAGTCAGAGGGGAGCGGGAGGAATCGGTGAGCCCGGGTGGGCCTCAAAACAAAAGCCCGCCATTCCTTAGTGAAACGGCCATTAATCAAACCCAAGATATTATGCTAAAATTTCCTTTGATCCATAATTTTCTTTTTGTATATTTCATTTAGGAAAAGGGCGTTCTTATCAATTCAGTTCATGTGCCCGAATTCAAGTTCATTGCACGCCGGACCAACAGATTCCTAGATAGAGAGAGAAGTGGATGATATCCGGAAAGTCCATCCTTGCGCGGATGGTCGGTTCCCTATTGAAGTTGGGGGGGTTCTTCCTTATTCTTGAACCCATTTGGATGCTTCTGCCCTTTGCTGGATTTCTCTACGGATCCGTCCTGCACATTGAAGACCTAGGCCGTAATCCTTACACCTCCTGGCTGGTGCACTTCGTTTTTCCCGTCCACACCCTTTTTCCAGTTGGCCTGATTCTTACCGCAGGAGGATTCCTTCTGTTTCTGGTTGGGGCGTTTCAGATCTATTCCGCCAAGCTCTTAAAGAAGGGATTGGTGGATTGGGGCATCTACAAGAAATTCAGACACCCGCAATATCTGGCTTTGTCCCTCTTCGGTGTGGGTATCATCCTCACATGGGGCCGGTTCATTACCTTTATCGCTTTCTTCATTATGCTGAGGCTCTACCATCTCCTCGCCAAGAGCGAAGAACGAAAGTGCGAGGCAGCATTCGGCGAACGGTATAAGCGGTATCGACAGAGGACCTATTTCCTCTTTCCCGGCGAGGCGATGCTTGCCGCCCTTGGTAGAAGGTTTCCATGGGCTAGTCTGCCAAGATGGATCGTTCTCCCAGGTTCTTTTCTTCTGGTGCTGGGAGCCGCCATCGGCGGCGGATTGGTGATTCAAGAGATCAAGTCGAGTCTGAGGAAGACAATTCCCGTCATCGAGGGAACGCTCACGTTGTCCTCCGAAATGAGGCCTGCCATCCGCCTTTTGATGGTGAAGGGCCCGGTGCTGCAGGCTTCGCCTTTTGCCGGGGAGCGTGAAGAAATCATGAAAAGGCTTTTTGAGGCATTTCGTTCCTCCGAGAAAATCCGGACATCGGTGGAACAGTTGGACGTGAGCAAAGAATTTACGGTGCTGGCGTTCCTAACGCCGGGTTCCGACTGGCACGAGCAGCACCATCGATTATACCGAACGACGCGAGTCAACGTTTTCCTTCTGGTGGTGAGAACCCCCGTGCCCTATAAGGGGGACAACTTCGGCGAATTCCGCAAGAACTGGCAACCGTTCAAGGTCATCCACGCGTACGATATGTGCTACGGGAGAATAGAAGTGGGACAGGACCCCGTGGCGGGAGAGGTCATCACAATAGGTCCTCCGTGGGGCATGGCGATCGAGCCATTTAGAAGAGAAATGGAGGAAAGAGTGGACTTCTTCCTGAGCGGCCTGTAATCGCGGCCGGGCCATATCGCCATACCGCGAAACCCCTCCGATGTCGCCCACCTGTTGGACCCCGGAATTTCCTTATCAAGGCTGTCCCCAAAAACGGGGAGAGGGAAATAACGGCATGCATTCGCATCTTTATCTCAATACTTTTAGAGGGCTTTTTCCCAATCGCTAAATATAAGCCTCTAATTGAAATGGGGAATAATGCTTGAAATTTCGATTGGAGGTAAAAAAAATTATGAAGGGCTCTTTCAAAAAGGAGGCAATGGCGGTCAGTTGAAGATATCGTGCCAATCTCAGCACTTCGCGAGAATTCAAGGAATGAAAAATATATGGAAACCTCCATTCCCGATACAAATCTGCCTCGTCTGGCAAAATCTATCAGCTGCAGAGTTCAGAAGAAGTCCTTGTTTTTCCTCCAAAAATTCCCTATCCGGCCATATTCAGCAAGTACACGTACAACTATTCAAATTGAGTTATATTCGGGGATTAAGGATTACCGATTTAAAGTTTGATTCAAATATTTGATTGATGTACTTTTTGAGATAGCGGAAGAAATTACAGAGCAGGACATTTTTGACCCTGCCTTGGCAATCGGGCTCTATTCGGCTTTTTCAATAGTCAATGTCTACCACCGGTTTCCGTATGCTGGCTTGTATGCCGCTAGGTTCAATCAAATGAATTTTACTTGGTCAGCCTTTTTGATTTACTCTCTGCTTCAGCTATGGCTCTTAGAAATTTATCTACCCACTTTGCCCCTTCCTCTCCATGCCTATCCTCGACAACCTTCCTGGCTGCAGGAATAGTTATTTTCCGATACCTGGCCAACTCCTCTACAGTCGGGCTATAAATTTCCATCTTCTCAGCTATAAAGGAGAGGCCCTTTTCTGTAGCTTGGGTTGCTCGGATGATTCCCCTGCCTGCCACGATAGCAGTCTTTGCTGAAACAACGACTATTTCCTGGAGCTTTGATGAGAGCTTCCTATACCAATCATCGTTGATTACCCATACATAAGAAGAGTAAAGGTGATTGGAAAGAGTCATATACTTCTGAACTTCGTATAATTTTGCAATAAGGATGGCATAAATCGGGGTCATCTGACCATCCGCAGATCCTCTTTGCAAGGCAGTATATAACTCAGACCAGGGAGTAAGAACTGGCTCTGCCCCAAGGGCCCGGATAGCCTCTACATGGAGAGGGATGTTCATTGTCCTTATTTTAAGACCTTTTATGTCTTCCGGCAAACGGATCGGGCGCTTAGAGTTTGTAATGTAGAAAAATCCATCATAATCCCCAAATCCAAGCACCCGAAACCCTGTTTTCTTCTTGATATCTTCAGCCATCTCTACTCCAAACCAGCCATCGAAGATATCGTAGGCCACAGCATAGGTTGAGTAGGCAAACGGCAGATTCATTACATCATACAGACTATATAAGCGTCGAAAGCTGTAAACGGAAGCAATGTAGCTTTGGATTTCTCCTCGTTTCACCTGCCCCATAAACTCTCCCTCGTTCATCCGATTGGCGCTGGAGTCTATCTCAACTCTCAGCTCTCCTCGAGCTTGGACTTCCACTAGATTCTTGAAAACAGCAGCCATTTGAGCAGTATGGGATTCAAAGGAGTGGGGTTTCAAGTGACAGAGCTTGAGCACCTCAGCACTGAAAGCGTTGTTCCCCGCAAATAACAATGCAGAGGCCACAAGGCAGAAAAAAGCCTTCGAAATTTTAGGGAATTTTAACATAAGATACCTCCAAAGAAATTTCTGGTTTAATTATTAAATTTTCTCAAAGAAAGTCCCTAAAAAAAATCTTATGATTTTTGAAGGACGAAATCAAAAAAGCCTCCAAATGATTAAAAAATCTCCCCTAGAGGCTCCATACTGGGATCTTCTGGAAATCACATTTCATAATCGAGTCTAAAAGATTGAGTTTGGGTTGGTAGGTTTGCCCTGAAATCCCATAATTGATAAGAGCTAACTCCTTGTGAATTGGAAAGTGAACAAAATTTATTTTATCTACCTCTTTTTGAAATCTAGTATTGTGGGGCAAGGTCTAAAGATCACTCTTTCAGGAAGAAGCCGTTGCTTCTCAGGGAAAATCCGCCTCCAGGCAAATTGCGAAAGGTACACCTACTTTTCCACAGCGAAAAGTTCCTTTGCCGATCGTTCATTACGGGTTGAAGTAATGTCCATGGATTAAAGATATAAACCCCATATCGTAACCGGTGTTGATGCGCTGGAAATGATAGACAGATAGCTTTTTGAATAGCGATCAAGAAATAAGCTGCTGAAGAACTCACCTCTTTCAAATTCTAAACTTCCTTCAGCGCAATTCGTCTTTCAAAAGTTGAAGAACATGATCGACTTCGGAGGTACGCAAGCGATTCTTACTCGTACGATAAGCTTGCATATTCAAAACCTTCAAGCTCTCAGTTCCGCCCTTGGTATAGGCCACGACGTCTTCTTCCTTTTTAATGAGGCCTTGGAATAACCCTCTTTCCACCGCCTCAACCGGGCTATAAGCTTTTGCATGGAGAAAAGTTTCCACGAACCATTGCGTTGGTATCGCGGATCGACCTATGAGAAACATCCAACTTGGAACAGGGATGCCAATCATCACTTCGTTCATCTGAATTCGGTAAGGACCATCAACCGCAAAACGAAGATCACATGAGAAAGAGAGCATGGCCCCGCCAGCCACAGCATGTCCGCTGACACCAGCAATTGTGGGCACGGGAAGTGAAAAAACGCGCAGCATTGTGCGCGCGAAGACCTCAGCCAAACCCTTTACTTCGGCCGGGGAAAGCTTCGCTATCAGCTTTAGATCGAGTCCTCCAGAGAAAAAGCCCGGCCGTCCTGTGATGACAACTGTCTTGGCACTATCATCTTCCAAACGATCAAGCCTATTGTTCATCTCCTCAAAAAAGACAAAATCCATTGCGTTTGCTTTCCCGTCATCCATTCTGATGAGGGCCACCCCATCCTGCAATTCGTATTGAATTTTTTCCATCGGTTCTTCCTCCAGAAGGGATTAAGTTCAGGAATGATAATTTTTTGAATGCCCGATTTGAAAAGGAGAATACGGTAAGACATCCTCAAAGGGAAATCTTAAGCCCTTTGGAGGTTTCACTTGACCATCTTTAGATAACCCCACCTTCTCATCATATGCCTCAGAAGGTTAGAGGTTTTGTTGTTGGGTTTACCAGGCTACAGGAGGGATAACAACCAGCTAAAAAATACTCTTATGAGAAAGGGTAGTCAAGGCAAAATTTGGTAAATTTTGGCTGAACCTGGCTGATCCTAAAATGACAGAGATGGTGCCACTTTATTCGCTTGGCCAAAATTCAAGAGATGAAATGTATATCTAAATCTCGAATCCAATTGAAATCTACACCTCCTAAATACATTCTTCAACCGAAGTTTGTAGGAAGGAACTCACAATAAAGGTATCATGCCGCGATCCACCCATCGGGCAAATTTTGGATATGAACCTATTATGCTTCTTGAGGTACCCTTCGCGGGGAAGGTGACTTTGCAGTTAATTCCGGTGCCCTTGTAGTAGGATGATAATGCTTCAGCCAATGATCTCTCCCAAAATAATCCCGGTCGCCTTCACGAAATCCTCGCCCGAGAGCTTCTTTCCCCCCTCCATCTGCAGTTTTTCAGCAATGATGCCTCCATCAGCCACAGCGATAACAATTCCCTGAGGGACATATTGCAGGATTTCTCCCGGGCGGGATGGTTTGATATTTTCACTGATAATTCGGGAATTCCAAATCTTTATCTTTTTCCCCCGCCAATAAGTCGTAGCTCCAGGATGAGGATTACTCCCGCGTATTAGGTTATGCACATGATGAACAGATTTTCCAAAATCAATGATCACGTGTTTTTCTTGAATCATAGGGTGGTAAGATGCCTGAGAATTGTCCTGTTTGATTCTGGGCGCCTTTCCTTCCCCGATCATCCGAACGGCTTCCACTATCATCCTCACCCCAATCGGGTATAGCCGCTCGAAATATAATGAGGCCACAGTATCTTGGGGGTAAATGGGAACCCTTTCCTGAAGGATAATATCTCCCGTATCTATCCATGCATCAATATAATGAATGGTTACACCGGTTTCTGTCTCGCCATTTATGATCGCCCAATGGATCGCACTCCCTCCTCTATACTTCGGCAACAGAGAGGGGTGATAATTTATTGCTTTGTATTTTGGAATGTCGATCATTGCTTCCGGGATGATCTCGGTTACAAAGGCCAACACGATCAATTCAGGCAGACGGCTTTTAACCCAATCGATAACTTGGAGATCTTTCAAACTAGAAGGGAGCAAGAGTGGAAGTGCGGCTTCTGTCGCGAAATCCTTTGTCGGGTTTGCCTTTGCCTGACCCACTTTATCAGGAGTTGTAATAACCCCAACTAAGTCCTCCCCCTGTTTCAACAGGGCTTTTAGACAATCTTTTCCGAAAGAATCACGGCCAATGAGGAGTACCCGCATTTTCACTCTCCTTCTTTCCCCTGGGCTTGAACTAGAAAATGAGGATCATCTCCTAATTCGTTGGAAGCCAAAGATCTGTTATTTCCAGAATTCCCTGTGATTTCAGGGGCCCGGAAGAAAAGTCATCTTGCTTGCAATCATGAGGCACAGATCTCTCCCAACCGGTGGCGGGGGAATCTGTAATTTCTTTGAAGCGCACTTATTCCGCCCCGGCGGCGCTTTGCGGATGACCAACAAGGGGTTCATGGAAAGCAGATATCCCGCCGATGCTTGCTGCGCAATCTGCCTTTTCTTCCGGACCCTTGGAAGGCTTTCATGAAAAATTCGGTCAACGAATTTGGAGATTAGCCGAAAATGATTAATCTATCTATTTGTCTTTATTCAGAATTTATTTCTATGCCCATTCACATCTTAAATTTCCTATTTGGTCCCTTTCCAGATAAATATTTTCTCCGCTAACCAGGGGGTCTAAATGTTTTTCAACCTCCCCCGCGGTCATTCTCAGAGGATGAGCGAGGGACTTGGCCAATTCTTCGAGCTTACTCTTTCCCGAGCCAGCAGGAACATTTCCATAACGCTCCAGGATCTCTTCCCCGATCAGCCTTCGCAAAAAGGCCCTGTGGCGGTTTTGTTCCAATTCTTCCGAATCTTTTTTGGTCAAAATCCCCTGCCGCTCTTTTTCCAGGAGGTCTTCCACGTATTTTCGGAGGCCCTTGCGGTATTTGCCCACCGCCCGGCTCAAATGCCACGGGGTTACGGTTGAAGTGGAAGTTAGGGGATGCCCCTGCCCGTACTGACGCCAGTCCTCCGAAAGAACTTCAATTTCCCATTCGGCTGCTTTCTCCCTAACCTCCGTTCCTACATAAGGAGTAAGGAGGTTGAGGCTGTAGGGAACCTGGAGGGATTTGGCAAACTCAATCGTCTGCCGCAGGCTCTGGGGTGTCTCCCCGGGTAGCCCCAGGATGAAAGAAGCCAAGACCCCGATGCCTGCTTCCCGGGTCATCTCCACGGCTCGCCGGGTCTGCTCGGGGGTGATACCTTTTCGGATCTTTTTCAGAATCTCGGGGCTTCCGCTCTCGGCGCCATAGAGGACCCTTTCGCATCCGCTCCTTTTCATCCATTGCAGCAATTCGGCGTCAATGGTATCCACCCGGGAGTAGGCCCGCCAGCGAATGGCCAATTCCCGGCGATCCATTTCTTTGCAGATGGCCAGGGCCCGCTCGCGGCGGAAGGTGAACAGATCGTCTTCTATGCGAAGACGAGCGAAACCCAGTTGGACCAGGGCTTCCATCTCATCCACCACGGCTTCCGGTTTGCGGAATCTCCCTTTCGCTCCGATCATTTTCCTGCCCACGCAAAAAACGCAGCGGTGCGGGCATCCCCGGGAAGTCATAAGGCTGGCGCCGTCTCCGAAAGCCCGGTACTGGGAGAGCTTGAGGAGATGCCAGGCCGGCCGGGGCAGGTGATCCAGGTCTTCCCGGAAGGGCCGGGAAGGGTTGGCCTGAAGATGGCCATCGATCCCCCTCCAGGTAATACCCAGGACCCCGTCGAAACTTTTCCCCTGTCGGAATCGTTCGACGACCTCCGCCAGTGTCTCTTCTCCTTCTCCTCGAATGACCACATCGACCCAGGGGTGGCGACGAAGGATATCCTGGTCATCAAAAGATACATGAGGCCCTCCCCATACGGTAACCGTACCGGGGGAGAGACGTTTCACTTTCTGGAGAATTTTGGAAGCGGTGGGAAGGTTGATGGAAAAAGAAGTAATCCCTGCCACAGCGGGTTTATACCGATGCAAAGCCTCTCCCAAGCGGGTGAGAGGGGAGCGGCAGAGCTGAAGATCCTCAAGATGCACTTCGCACCCCGCCGGTAAGGAGGATTGATGAGCAAAACGCGCATGGAAGTATTTTCCGTAACTGGAAATTTATCAAGATCCTCGCAGAACGCTCGAAAGGAAGGAAATTCCGTCATTCCGGGCAACCCCGGCGAAGGCCGGGGGGCGACCCGGAATCCAGGATTTTCAAAGAATACTGGATTCCGGCTCCCTGGTTAAAGCCTACAGGGACAGGTTTCGCCGGAATGACGATGTAAATGGCCTTGCCAAAAACTCGGCAAAAACCTCTATTGACAAATTTTCCCGAATCAAGCACATATTAGATGGAATTCTCCGGGCCGTCAATGGACCATCCGAATCATAAGAACTTGTTTTTTCGTCTTTGCTCCATGCCCTATTCTCTCGGCTTTATTCTCTTTGCTCTATGCGATCTTGAGCTAAAAGGAGGAATTCATGCTTCCCCTGCCCTTCCGCTCGGCCAAACAGCTTGCCTCCCTGATTCGTAACAAGAAAATCGGGTGCCTGGAACTCCTGGATTTGTACCTGAAGCGCGTCGAACGGTACAACCCGAAGATCAACGCCATTATCTTCATGAATATCGAAGGTGCGCGAAAGCGCGCCAAGCAGGCCGATCGGGCGCTGGCCAGGAAAGAGGTTTGGGGCCCACTTCACGGCGTGCCCATGACCATCAAGGAATCTTTTGATGTGGCCGGGATGCCGACGACCTGGGGGGTCCCCCAGTACCGGGATAACTATGCGAAAAAAAATTCCCTCGCCGCGGACCGCTTTCTGAAAGCCGGGGTGGTTCTCTTCGGCAAGACCAACGTCCCCCTTTACCTGGCCGACTGGCAGAGTTTCAATGAAATCTACGGGACCACCAACAACCCCTGGGACGTGACCCGGATCCCCGGCGGGTCTTCGGGCGGCTCAGCCGCCGCCCTCGCCGCCGGTCTCACCGGAATCGACGCGGGAAGCGACATCGGCGCCTCCATCCGCAACCCCGCCCATTACTGCGGCGTTTACGGGCACAAGCCCACTTACGCCATCTGCTCTCCGCGGGGTCAAGCCCTGCCGGGAGTCGTTGCCGCCTCGGATATTTCGGTCATCGGTCCCATGGCCCGGAGCGCCGACGATATTGCCATCGCTCTGGAAGCAATGGCAGGGCCGGATGACATCGACGGAACCGGCTGGCAGTTGCGTTTGCCAAAGCCCAGGAAGAAATCCCTCCGGCAATATAAAGTTTCCGTAGTCTACACCGACCCGGAGGCGGAAGTGGACGGGGAAGTCCAGAAGCGAATCGAGGCTGTGGCTGATTTTCTAAAGAAGGGCAAAGCGAAAGTCGTCGAGGATGCCCGGCCGGCGTTTGGTTCCCGGCAGGCTTACCGGAATTATATCCAGCTTCTTCGCGCCGCTACTTCCGGGCGTATGACTCCGGAGCTGTTCCAGAAAAACCTGGCCGCCTTCAACACCCTCCAACCCGACGACGAAAGCTACCAGGCCCAGATGATCCGGGCCCAGGCCATGTACCACAAGGACTGGCTGGCCTATAACGAAGCCCGTCACAGGATGCGCCTGGCCTGGGCGGAATTCTTTAAAGAGTACGATCTGCTCCTGTGCCCCACGGCAACTACCGCCGCCTTCCCCCACAACCAGAAGGGGGAGCGCTGGGAACGGATGGTAATGGTTAACGGAAAGCCCCAGCCTTCCACTACCCAGATGTTCTGGGCGGGGTATTCCTGCAACTTTTACCTTCCTTCCACCATTGCCCCGGCGGGATTTACGAGTGAGGGTTTACCGGTGGGAGTCCA
>Ga0111180_1082_pt1 | contig 21943 bp, 18 predicted proteins | sample DeeMarSWOR324_28_FD_80237 | JGI IMG/M metagenome (GOLD analysis project Ga0111180, IMG submission 80237) | Deltaproteobacteria bacterium SM23_61
GTGATCCCGGCGCTGGAGGTCATCGACAGCCGGATTATGGACTGGAAGATCAAGCTTCCCGACACCGTGGCCGACAATGCCTCCAGCGCCCGGATCGTCCTGGGAGGGAAAATCACCCCGGTCTCAGGACTGGACCTGCGCACCGTGGGCATGGTTCTGGAAAAGAACGGCGAAATCGCGGCCACCGCCGCCGGGGCGGCAGTGCTCGGGAATCCTGCCCAGGCCGTGGCCTGGTTGGCCAACAAACTCGCAACGTACAAGATTTCCCTGGGCAAAGGGGAAATCATCCTGTCGGGATCCCTGACTGCGGCGATTCCGGTGGCTGCCGGCGATTTCATCCGCGCCGACTTCGGACCCCTGGGGGACGTGAAGGTCAAGTTTGGTTGAGCAGATTCGAAAATGCCCAATTCTACATTTACCTTCCTGAGTCGGGATAAAAAAGTTGAAATCTTCGCACGGAAATGGGATTCTGTCCCCCTTCCGCGGAAAGGAGTCGTGCAGATTCTCCATGGGGCTGCGGAGCATAGCAATCGTTACGGAAGATTTGCGGAATTTTTAAACGGATCCGGATGTGTAGTATATGCCCATGATCATCGGGGGCATGGACAGACGGCCGTGCGGTCAGGAAGGCTGGGAGTGGCCGGAGACGATGCCTGGAACAATATGGTTAATGATGCCAAGCAGCTGACGGACATTATAAGAAAGGGGTATGCCCATTTACCGATTATCTTATTCGGGCATAGCCTGGGATCCCTGATTGCCCAGGATTATATGACTCGCTGGGGGGAAGACCTTAAGGGGGTTGTGCTATGCGGTACCACGGGGTTCTCGCCAAATTTGGATTACCAGATTAAACGCCTGGAGCAAGTGGCCCAGGCATCGGCAAAAGAACCTTCAACCATTTTCAGGCAGCGATTTAGCGCCTACAATATGGCCTTTGCACCGGCGAAAACAGGATTTGAATGGCTCACCCGTGACGAATCTGAAGTCGAGAAATACGTAAGAGATCCGCTGTGCGGCTTTGTATTCAGCAATGGTTTGGCCTATGATTATTTAAAAGGTCTTCGGGATTTGTGGAAACCGGAGAAGGAGGCCCGTATCCCCAAAGATCTACCGGTCTTGGTCATCTCTGGAGAAAAAGACCCGGTAGGGGGCAACACGCAAGCCATCATCGCATTAATGAACCGTTATCAATCCTTCGGTATGAAAAACCTTGCTCACAAATTTTATCCAAACGCTCGTCACGAGCTCTTGAACGAGATCAACCGTGATGAAGTTCAGCGAGATGTGTTTGCTTGGTTGAACAAATGGTGTTGATAAAATGGACTCCTGCATTCAAGCCGTTTGATTGGAAGGTGCATAGAAGAAAGGCAGAGTCCGAAATGCTCTGCTTTTTTCCCACCACTAATAATCAACAACTTACAGGCCGCCGAAAATCGCCAAATGGCCAGATTCAGGGTTTTTCCACAATCATGCTATTTACTTTGGAAAATCAAGGACTTAAAAAGTTTTGATATACGAACCATTTACGGAAAAGTTTTGGGAAATTCCTGGGTTTTTTACCTGGCACGATCTCCGCGATTAAAGGTAAGGGGGAAATGATCATGGGAAATCCTGCTATGTCCCCCAAATTAACCAGAAATGAATAAAGGGCTTACGGCAATGGGGGGTTGGCGAGGGAAAAAAGCTTTTCCTATGATTCTTATCTGTCTCCTTTTTTGCATAGGGGAAAGGCATCCTATGGCTGCAGAGGATGAAAAGATCCACATTGGCTTAGTCGAAGATGTGATCCTTTTGCCCTGGAAGGTAAGGATACCTGCCCGCATCGACACCGGGGCGGCCCTGTCTTCCCTGGATGTCCGGGACATGAAAATCGAAAACAACATGGTTTCCTTCAAGCTGCCTCCAAAATACAAGAGCTTACAGCTAATCCTGCCCATTGTGGATCAGAAGACCATCCGTTCCGCAGAATCGAGGGAAAAGCGCCCGGTCGTGGAAATCGATCTTTGCATCGGCCCGAAGGTTTTTCGCTCCCGAGTCACCCTCAACGATCGTTCCATGGTCAAGTATCCCCTCTTGATCGGTAGGAATATCTTGAAAGAGGGTTTTGTTATCGACTGCATGAAATCCCATTGCGCTCCCCCCTCGTGCCCTGAAGCGGGTTCAAAATGAAACGGTCTGCCCTTTGGCTTTCCCTGTTGCTCTTCCTTTTCAGCGTAGGCTTTCTAACCTACCGCATATTAGGGCTCGGGTATCCATCTATCCCCACCGTTCCGGGTCAGACCTGGCGGTTTTCTATAGACGCCTCGATTCGGCCCAAGGGGGCCGAAACCCTTCTGGCCCTGGCTCTCCCTTTTGAACAACCGGGACGGATCATCATTGAGGAAAGGGTTTTTTCCCGGCAAATGACTCTGACCATCGTTAAGCAAGGGGAAAACCGGCTGGGAATCTTGTCCGAATTTGGGATGGAGGAAGAAACGCCAGTTACCTACACCGCTATAATCCATATGCGCCCGAAGAGGCCGATCCGATCGATTCGGCCATCCCTCGGAGATTTCCCTGCTTCGGTTCCCGAAGAAGGAAAAGCGCTCGCCAGAAAGCTGGTCGCAGGTTGGAAAGACCTCCCTCCCCCGGAAAAGATCCGGGCCATCGCCGAGACGATATCGGGGCAGTGGATCCATTCCCCCCCTGCCGAAGGGGACCTAAGGGCCTGGGGAGAAATGAGGGATCGTTTGGGGTTGGAAACTTCGCTCCTAGCCTTGTTTTCCGCGGCGAATCTTTCGGCGCGGATCGTAGACGGTCTTCCGCTTGTGGAAAGCATCACCGATGAAACGGACCGATGGGTTGAGGCCTGGGACGGGGCAAAGTGGGTTGGGATTCGCTTATCCACGGGAGAAACATTCAACGACCTGCAGTCTTGGCTTCCTCTTTCACTGGGAGGGGGCCGCGCCGCGAGCGTGTCCGGAGGAGAGATTGCGAATATCCGCTATTCCTTGAACCGCGAAGTCCTTACCAACTGGTCCCTTCATTTTGAGCGCATCAAACGTTCTCCGAGCCTTCTGGATCGCTGGTCCCTTTTCCAGCTACCGGAGGACTTCCAGCGCACCTTCCGCATTCTGCTTCTGGTCCCTATCGGAGCCCTGATGATCAGCATGCTCCGCAACTTGGCCGGTTTTCCCACCTTCGGAATTTTTATGCCGGTTCTCATGGCTCTGGCTTTCCGCAATACGGGCATTGTCTATGGTCTGGGAATCTTCTTCGGGGTCCTGACCCTTGGATATGCGGTCCGGCGGGTGTTGGACAAACTGCACCTTCTTCTGGTGCCCCGCATGTCGGTCCTTCTGACCCTGGTCATCGCTTCGTTCACCCTCGTGGCCCTTGTTGGGAGCAAGTTTGGCGTACGCGAATTTATGGCCGTGGGGCTTCTTCCTTTTGTCATTCTCACCATGGTGATCGAACGCTTTTTCGTTCTGACCGAAGAAGCCGGCGTAAAAGAAGGGGTACGCACAGCCGTGGGCAGCGCCTTGGTGGCCTTTCTCACCTTCGAGACTATCAGCTGGGAACCGCTCCAGCTGACTTTCTTCCTTTATCCGGAGCTGCTGGCGGCCGTGTCGGCCTTCCAGATTCTGGTGGGGCAGTATAGCGGATACCGTCTCTCGGAGCTTTTCCGGTTCCGGAAGATTTTGGGGTCTTCATGATTTTTGCGATGGCGCGCCGGCTTCGCGAAGCGGGTATTTTGGGCATGAACCGCCGCAATGCGGAGTACATCATGCGCTACAACCCGCGGTCCGCTTTTCCCCTGGTGGATAACAAACTGCTGACCAAAGAGGTGGCTGAACGGTTCGCCGTTCCCACCACCTCCGTTTTCTTAGTCGTCAAGAACCATGGGGATATCACCAAAACAGAGCCCGCTTTGGGGGATCGACGGGAATTTGTCATTAAGCCGGCGCGGGGATCCGGGGGAAGCGGCATCGTTCTCATCGTGGACCGAAGCAAGCAAGGGTTTATCACCCAAAACGGGGAAACCCTTTCCCGGGAAGATTTCACCTACCATCTCGCCGATATTCTTTCGGGGATTTACTCCTTGGGTGGTCACGAGGATGTGGTCATTCTGGAGGCCCTGATCCACCCCGCCCCGGTTTTTGAAGAAGTAACCTACCAGGGGGTTCCCGATGTGCGGATCATTACCTACAGAGGCGTTCCGGTCATGGCCATGGTTCGCTTGCCCACCCGAGCCTCCGACGGAAAGGCCAATCTGCATCGGGGGGCGATTGGTGCCGGAATCGACCTTTCCACCGGAAGGACGATGACCGCCGTTCACCGTTCGCAAGTCGTTTCAACACATCCTGATACAGGAAAGCCAGTTAGCGGTATTTCCGTGCCCTATTGGGAACAGATGCTCTTAATGGCCGCTCGGTCTATGGAGATGACCGGCCTCGGGTATCTGGGAATGGATTTGGCCATCGACCGTGACCGGGGGCCGCTTCTCCTGGAATTGAATGCCCGTCCGGGCCTGGCCATTCAGATCGCCAATCGGAAGGGGTTGTGGGGGAGGCTGGAGAAGGTCGACAAGGCACCCTCGCAGGTCTTTGCAACCGCCGAGTCCAGGGTGGAATGGGCCCAAAAGGAGTTCAAAGATTAAGGTAAATCCCTACGCTTATGCACAATGCCTAATTATCCGATCTTATCGTGGCTTCTCTCCACCAAACAAACCTTAGATGTTGGGACCAAATGGGGATCAAATTCAATTGACACCCAATTCCCCTTTTTGTATATTCACCTCACCCCAAAGCGAGTTCTTATCCATCAATGAGGAATGGCAGGGCATCGGGGAGATTCCCCGAACAGGATAGCTTTGTGAAGCTTGCCTGGAAAAGGAAGGAGGGGCCATGGGTTTCGAACAGATCATCTATGAACCGGGCAAGGTTGCTCGGATAATTTTCAATCGGCCAAAGTATCTGAATGCACAGGGCTATCAGCTGCTGTCCGAGTTCGACAAGGCGCTGGCGGCGGCTGTGGACGATCCGCAGTGCGGCGCTATCGTCCTGTCTGGGGCGGGGCGGGCCTTCTGCGCCGGGCACGACCTGGGGACGGAAGAGGAGATCCGGTATTGCCGGGAGCATAAATTAACAGTTGCGCATGATGGGAATCTTCCCAAGAAAGTGGCGGATATGCATGTCTGGTTCGTCAGGAAGACGCTCGAATGGCGCAACTGCCCGAAGCCGACCGTCGCCCTCGTGCACGGATACTGCATCTATGCCGGGTGGATGCTCGCCGCGGCCATGGACGTCGTTTTCGCCGCCGAGGATGCCCTCTTCCTCCCAGGCCTGGTGGAGTATTTTTCCGTTCCCTGGGACCTGAGTCCCCGAAAGGCCAAGGAGATCCTGATGGAACACCGCTTCATAACGGCTTCCGAGGCCCTCGCCTACGGGTTCGTCAACCGGACCTATCCGGCGGACCAGCTGGAAGGGGAAACCCTGGCCTACGCCGGCCGCGTGGCCGACAATTACCTGACCGCCCCGGCGTGGACCGGGATGATCAAGGCCTCCATCAATCACATGGAGGAAACGATGGGCTTCAGCGCCGAAATTGAATCGGCTTACACGAGCTTCTGTTTGATGTACGGATTGGGCGCCCACACGGCGGCCAGACCCGAGGATGGCGGGTTTGCCCGGACAAAGATCGCCCGCAGGAATTTTGAGCTGGCGAAGGATTGGCTCAGGAAACGGAACCTCTAAAAAGTCCGGAGTTCGGAGTTCAGATTTTGCTCGTTATACGAAGCCTCTCGGGCAAGAAACGGCTGCAACCCTGAAAATAACGAAATGGCAAAATCTCTATGATTTTTAGACCTTCTATTTACACCATAGGGAAAGACAAATTTCCGCTTGACAACCCCTTAATTTTTAACTAATTTCTATTTAATTCGGCGTATTCCCATCGGCCACAATTACCCTAACAGCTAAACGTTAACCCTGTCGAGGGCCCTATGAGAAAATTTTTCAGAGGGCGCCGAAAAGAGGCTTCAGGGAGATCTTGCATCTTCTTGAAGCCTTTTTATTTCAAAAGAAAAAAGGATGAAATGCCCCAAGTGCCAAGCTGAAAATCCGCAAATCAGAAAGTTCTGCAGGGAATGCGGGGCAAAACTGATAGTGGCTTGCCCGCAGTGTGGCTTTGAAAACCTCCTTGCAGATAAATTCTGCGGCGAGTGCGGGAAGAAATTAGCTAAGCCTGGAGAAATCCCTGCCAGTTCCTACCCTAACCCGCTCTCCTATACACCCAAGTTTCTGGCTGACAAAATCCTTACCTCCAGAAGCGCGCTGGAAGGCGAGCGCAAACAGGTGACGGTGCTATTCGCCGATCTCAAGTCTTCCATGGAACTCCTGGCCGATCGCGATCCTGAGGAAGCTCGGAAGATCCTTGACCCGGTGTTGGAACGAATGATGGAAGCGGTTCATCAATACGAGGGAACGGTGAACCAGGTGATGGGGGATGGGATCATGGCCCTCTTTGGGGCACCCCTGGCCCATGAAGACCATGCAGTCCGTGCGTGTTATGCGGCACTCCGGATGCAGGAAGCCATCTACAGGCTTACGGAAGAGCTCCGCCGTTCCCAAGGCATTGAGGTCCAGGCCCGAGTGGGAATGAACTCGGGGGAGGTAGTGGTCCGGTCCATCGGGAGCGACCTGCACATGGACTACACTGCGGTGGGCCAGACCACTCATCTTGCCGCCCGAATGGAACAGTTGGCTGCCCCGGGCAAGATTCGTCTTACCGCGGAGACGCTGCGGCTGGCCGAAGGGTTCATAGAGGTCAAGCCGCTCGGCCCAGTGCCGGTGAAAGGATTAGCGGAACCTATTGAGGTGTATGAACTAATAAGCGCGAAGTCTGTGCGTTCGAGGCTGCAGCCGGCGGTCGCCCGAGGTCTTAGCCGCTTTGTGGGGAGGGATACGGAGATAGAACAGTTACTGCGTGCCCTGCAGCAGGCCGGAGCCGGGAGCGGACAGGTGCTGGCCGTTGTGGGCGAGGCGGGTGTGGGCAAATCGCGGTTGTTTCATGAATTTGCCCAATCCCAGCGCACCCATGGGTGGCTCATTCTGGAGGCTGCCTCGTTCTCTTACGGCAAGGCGACTACTTTTCTGCCGGTCATTGAATTGCTGAAGAGGTACTTCAGGATTCATGACCTGGATAACCAGCGGGAAATCAAAGAAAAAATAACCGGAAAGCTCCTGACCCTCGACCGGGGTTTGGAGCCGGTGATTCCTGAGTTTCTATCGCTCCTTGAGGTCCCGGTCGACGATCCAAAGTGGAATGTCCTGGACCCTCTTCAACGGCGGCTCCGTACCCTGGATGGGATCAAACGGCTGCTGTTGAGAGAAAGCCAGGTACAGCCCTTGCTCTTAATCTTTGAGGACCTTCACTGGGTAGATGGAGAGACCCAGTCATTTTTAGATGCCCTCATCGAAAGCCTTCCCAAGGTTCGATTATTTCTCCTGGTGAATTATCGCCCGGAATACCAGCACAGTTGGGCGAATAGAACCTATTACAGCCAGATGAGGCTGGATCCCCTCCAACCGGGAAGCGCCGGAGAATTGCTGAGTGCACTCCTGGGAAATGACCCTGCTTTCGAGTCGCTTAAGGAGACCTTGATCGGCCGGACCGGCGGAAACCCTCTTTTCCTGGAGGAGAGTGTTCGGATGCTGGTGGAGACCCGGGTCCTGGTTGGGGAGCGCGGGGCCTACCGGCTGGCCAAGGCGGTGGAGGCCATCCAGATCCCCGCCACCGTCCAGACGATCCTGGTGGCGCGGATAGACCGGCTGCCGCCTGAAGAGAAGAGTTTACTGCAGTGCGCCGCGGTAATTGGGAAAGACGTTCCTTATGCTCTTCTCAAAGAAATTTCAGGGATGCCCGAAGAAGGCCTGCGTCGTGGTCTGTCCCATCTCCAGACCGCCGAATTTCTCTATGAGACCCGGCTGTTTCCGGACCTGGAGTACACTTTCAAGCATGCCCTAACCTACGAAGTGGCCTACGGCAGCCTCCTGCAGGAAAGGCGACGTACGCTCCATGCAGCCATCTTCGAAGCGATAGAGCGGCTTCACCATGACCGGCTCGTGGAACATTTCGAGCGTCTGGCCCATCATGCCCTTCGGGCCGAGGTTTGGGACAAGGCGCTTACCTATCTCCGTCAGGCTTCCGCGAAGGCCATCGCCCGCTCGGCGCATCGAGAGGCCGTCACCTACCTCGAGTCGGCGCTGACCGCCCTGACGCATCTTCCCGAGAGTCGAGAGAGGTCGCTTCTGGCAGTCGATCTTCGCTTTGAGCTGCGCACGGCGCTGATTCAGCCTGCCGAATTAAAACGAATTCTGCAGGTCCTGCTTGAAGCCGAAGGGGTCGCAAAAGCTCTGAATGATCCACGACGACTGGGACAAGCATCGGCTTTCTTGTGTGCGTCCTTCTACTACTCGGGCCAGGTCGACCAAGCCGTAGAGTATGGTGAGCGCGCCCTCGCCCAAGGCGAGGACCTCCAGGACATCGGCCTTCAGCTCCAGGTTAACTGGTTGCTGGGCATGATTTATATTGCTCGTACCGATTACCATCGGGCTGTGTCATATTTGGGTAGATCCATAGCACTCATCGAAGGTCAACTGCACCGCGAGCTCTTCGGCTTTTCTTCCCTACCCGCGGTCAATTCCCGCGGCTTTCGGGCATGGGGCTGGGCGGAGCTTGGTAAATTCTCAGAAGCCACGACTGACGCGGAGGATGCGGTCCGGATCGCCGAGGAACTTGGGAATCCACTTAGCCTCTCCCTCGCTTACTGGACAGTGGGGATGGTACATCTCGCCAAGGGGGACTTACCTGAGGCGATGCGGCCTCTCGAAAATGCTCTTAAGATTTGCCGGGATGCTAACCTCCAACTTTGGTTTCCATATGTAGGGCGTTTCGCCGGGTGGGCTTACACCCGCTCCGGACGGGTGAGCGAAGCCGTAGCCCTGCTCGAACAGGCAATTGAGCAGGAGAGGCTAAAGAACCGCATGTCTCACCATGCCCTCACCATTATTGCCCTCGGTGAGGCTTATCTTCGCGCCGGCCGGACAAAGGAGGCGATCGAGCGCGCCGGGAATGCTCTCGAACTCGCCCGTGAGCGACAAGAACCGGGTCACCAGGCATATGCCCTCCACCTCCTCGCCGAGATCGCCTTCCATCCTGAACCACCCGAGTTGGACAAGGCTGAAAACTACTACCGCCAGGTCTTGGATTTGGCTGAAAAATTAGGGATGCGACCACTCTTGGCCCGCTGTCATTTTGGGCTAGGCCAGCTTAATCGAAAAAGGGGAAAACCAGAAGAAGCAAAGGAGCATCTCAGCACTGCTATCACAATGTTCCGTGAAATGGACATGCGCTCCTATCTGGAGAAGGCTGAGAAGGAGAAGCTACAACTGGCTTAGGAATCTCCTCATCCCAGCCCTCCAACGTGAGAAGGTGGAGAGAGATAAATAAATTTCAAGGAAAAGAGGAAATAATGGCACCTGATGCGGGAAGCAGGTCAGATTTTTTTAAGTAGGAAGGAAGGAAAATGGCTGAAGAACCTCGCTTCAATAAATTGAAAACAGAGGCGGTTCAGAAAATCTATGAATCGAATCAGGAGCTTATTTACGGAGCCGATAGAAAGGTTGCTGCCTTGCTCTTGATCAATGCCATCCTCATCTCGTTTTCTGCCACCTGGAATCTGAGAGACTACTCGAGCTCGATAAAAATCATAATTCTGATCGCTGTTCTATTGGCTGCTCTCTCAACCATCCTTTATCTTTTGGCCATTATCCCCAGAATTTCCGAGCAGGCACCCAAAAGTATCCTTCATTATAAGGGGATACTGGCATCTTCTAGGGAGAGTTACTTATCCAAAATGACTGAAATTAGCGATGACGATTTGATGAAGGATTATTTAAATACCATCTATTCGCTCTCTTCGATCCAGAGGAAAAAAAATCTATTCCTGCGGCGCGGTTCGGAATCTCTAATCATATCCATTTCCTTATTGGCCTTGTCTTTCGTTCTCAATAACCTTTGATCTCAAAATGAGATCAGTAAAAAAGAATAGAATAAACGTAAAAAGTAATGTGCCGCGGGCCAAAGTAACGAATTGCCGTCGTCACGACTCACTATCTAGAGGCTGCCATGATCGCCCCTGAGACGAAGTACGCTAAGAGCGGAGACATCCACATTGCCTATCAGGTCGTGGGGAGCGGCCCGCGCGATGTTGTCATGGTCCCGGGCTTCGTATCGCACGTTGAATACCAATGGGAAGAGCCTCGTTTCGCCCACATGCTCCAGCGGCTTGCTTCGTTCTCACGCCTCATTTGCTTCGACAAGCGCGGCACCGGCCTCTCGGATCGGGTACCGTCCATCCCGACGCTTGAGGAACGTATGGACGACGTGCGGGCGGTGATGAATGCCACCGGATCCCAGCGCGCGGCCTTTTTCGGAGTTTCGGAGGGGGGTCCAATGTCTGTGCTGTTCGCCGCGACCTATCCGGACCGAACGGCCGCGCTGATTCTCTACGGCTCTTTCGCCAGGCGCGCGTGGGCACCGGACAACCCCTGGGGTCGTACTGAAGAAGATCTGAAGAAGCGTATCGACCTTATCGAGCGAGAGTGGGGTGGTCCGGTGGGCATCGAGAGGTTTGCTCCAAGCGGTGCCAATGACGAGACATTCCGGCGGTGGTTTGCCAACTATTGGAGGCTCTCGGCGAGTCCCGGCGCAGCGATCGCCGTCTACCGTATGAACATGCAGATTGACGTTCGGCACGTGCTTCCGGCCATCCGCGTACCGACGCTCATTCTCCATGCTGCCGATGACCGTGTCGCCCACATTGGCAACGGCAGGTACCTGGCGGAACAAATCCCCGGCGCCAAGCTCGTTGAGCTGCCCGGCGAAGATCACATGTTCTTGTTTGGCAATCGGGACACGATCATCGACGAGATCGAAGAGTTCCTCACCGGTGTCCGTCCAGACCACGAGGCTGAATACGACCGGGTATTGGCCACGATCCTGTTCACCGACATCGTCGGTTCGACCGAGCGCGCGGCCGCCCTCGGCGACCGTCGCTGGCGGGACGTCCTCGAACAGTGCTACAAGGTAGCGCGGCGGGAGCTCGCCCGCTTCCGCGGTCGCGAGATTGACACCGCCGGCGACGGAATCTTCGCAGCCTTCGACGGCCCCGCGCGCGCGATCCGATGTGCGTGGCGCATCCGTGACTCAGTTCGGGCAATTGGCATCGATCTTCGCACCGGACTCCACGCTGGGGAGTGCGAGGTGGTCGGCGCCAAGATCGGAGGAATCGCAGTTCATACCGGCGCGCGGGTTGCCGCAACCGCCGCGCCCGGAGAGATCCTCGTGTCGAGTACCGTGAAGGACCTCGTCGCGGGCTCCGAGATCAGCTTCCAAAGCCGCGGCATCCATACTCTAAAAGGCGTGCCCGGCGAGTGGCCGCTCTTCGCGGTGACAGCTGATCTGGGACAAGCCCAGACATGACGCTGCGGCCCCTTCCGAACGCTGGTGAGCCAAGGGCGTACGCCGTGATGCCGCCGAACATCACGGGAGAGACGGGGAGAGACGGGACGTTGGTTCAAAAGCAACTTTTGCCATGGGTAACTTAAAGAAAAGATGAAATTGGAGCAGCCCGAAAAAGAGGGGTATGACAATTCGGAAAATAACCGAAGGGGACTCGTCGACACTAATAAGTTGTCTTTGAACCAACGTCCCGCTTTTTACCGCTTTTTAATAATAAGGTGATCCTTTGAGGGGGGCTTTTAAAGATTATTGTGAAAGGAGGTGTAGCAATGGCAACTTATATAATGCTTCACCGTTACACTCAAAAAGGAATAGAAAATGTCAAGCAGAGTCCTGCCCGGCTCGAAGCAGTAAGAAAATCATTTAAGGCTATAGGCGCGGAGTTGAAGCAGTTTTATTTGGTGGCTGGCCAGTACGACATCGTAACGATTAGCGAAGCGCCAAACCTTGAAACAATATCTAAATGTGCTCTCGATCTTGCTTCGAAGGGTAACGTCACTACAGAAACTCTTTGCGCCTTCACAGAGGATGAATACCGGAAGATCATCGCTGCTCTTCCATGAGCAGATGTTTAGGGAATTCCTGTTTGAAAACTTTATCGTGGCCCCCCTCAAACGTAGACCCCAGGAAAGCTATTGATCTGTTAAGGGTAAATAGAATTAATTAGAGGTTCGAATATTCTTTTCATTCCTTGAATTTTGGCCAAGTGCAGAGGTTGGCAGGCTTCCTTCAATTTTTACCTTGACTTTATAGTGGCAGAAGATTATTTTTTGATTATCGATTCCACCCATGGCTCTGTAAACTGATCAAAACAATTTCTAACCTTCTGGAGGAAGCCGTGAAAAGGAGTTTCCGGAAGGTACACTTATAAGGCTCTATGTAGACGATCGTGTCTCTGTAGAGCCTTTTTTATTCCGTTCATCCCCAATTGAGCTGAGAGTATAAAAAATCTCTGTAGAGCCTTTTTTATTCCGTTCATCCCCAATTGAGCTGAGAGTATAAAAAAGGGAGGGATTCTCAGGCCGTTCAAAAACAGCAAGATGCCAAATGGGATCGTATCGGCGATAATTTTCTTCTCAGGTCAAAAGATGAGGAGCGACCACTTTCTATATTATTCTTCTCCTCAGTATTGGGGGTTCGATAAATCCCCACCTCATAGTTCTTCTGCTTGATTTTGTCCCTAAACCTGTTTCTATTCATACATTTAAACCCATCCTGCCCTTGATCCATTGATTCAACATAGGTTGATATGACGATAAAGTCATAGAAAGGAGTCAAAGATGGCTGATCGATTGATTTTTATCGGTTGGAATCGTCCTGTGGTGGGGCGGGAACAGCAGGCCATGAAGCTGTTTCAGAAGGCGATGGAGTATTATTCCAAGCTTCAGAGCGGCGGAAAAATAGAAAGCTTTGAGCCGGTCATGCTGACCCATCATGGAGGTGACTTGAACGGGTTTATTATCCTGAGAGGGGAATCCAAAAAGCTGGCAGAGGTTCGGGAGGAAAGTACGTTTGTAGAATACAGCATCGAAGCAGGATATTGTTTGGAAGGCTTTGGAGTCGTCTCGGGTTATACGGGGGAAGGTATGAAAGACATTTTTTCACGCTGGTCGAAACTCATCGGCAGCTAACCCCAATTGAAATGGGGCCAATTGTTGATTCGATTCGGGAGGCAGGGTCCAAAATGGCCCTGCTCATTTACAGCCGGGTGCCCTTGCGCTATTTCCATGGTATTTCTGAGAGGCCCGTCGATATCCGATCAAAGGAGGTCAAAAATGATCCTGATATCCATGATTCAAAATCCGCCGGAGAGCGCCAAGGAAATGGTGAAACGTTCGATGCAAATGCCCCGTCTCCCTGAGTTCATAAAAACTCGGGGGCCCTACGTTGCTAGTGTTGTTGGGGAAGGTATTAAAACTCTAACCGTCTATGATTTTGAGGATTCGAAATATGGGGAGGCCATGAAACACATCGGTAAGAGTTTAGGAGCTTTTCATGAGGTTCCCGGCTTCACGTATTCGATCGGAGTATGGTTCAGAGCTAAGGACGCATACGAAGCTTTCGGAGTGATATAGATAACAAAGGCAGGGTCATCAAGGCTCTGCCTTTTTTTCGATCCGTTTCAAAACTGCATGAAAGCGCTATTTTTCACTATTTTCCGGAGGTTCATAAGAAATTTCGTAAATGCAAGAGTGGCCTCCCTTTTTCACCCAAATTTTGCTCGGCTTAGGATCGCATTAGAAAGGAGTACTGGGCAATGAAGATTGCTATTCTCGGGGCAGGGGCGTTGGGTTCACTGATCGGAGCCTATTTGGCCCGGGCTGGAGAGGAGGTTACCTTAATTGCCCGTGGGAAAAGAGCAAAGCACCTCCATGAGCACGGCGTTGTTGTGAAAGGCCTTACGGAATTCACCGTGCACACGAAGGTTGTTGATCGCCCAGAAGAGGTGAAGGAGGCAGACGTTCTTCTCGTCGCCGTAAAGACCTATGACATGGAAGAAGCCCTCAAGACCGTCAACCATGTGGAGGCAGGCAGCGTCCTATCCGTTCAAAATGGTGTGCTCAAGAACGACCAATTGGCAAGGTATTTCGGGCGGGGAAAAACCCTTGGGGCTGCCGTTTCGATCAGCGCAGAGGTAGCAGCAACTGGAGACGTGCGGCTGATGTTGAATGAGTCCCTCTACATTGGAGAACTCCCGGAGGGAACCTCGGAGCGCGTTCAAAAATTGGCCAACATTTTTGCAAATTCTGGCATCCATGTTGAGGTATCACCCCAAATTCAGTCTGTCGAGTGGTCGAAATATCTTGTGTGGATGAGTCTCATGGTGGTGTCCGTGCTGACGCGTTTCGAGACGCATAAGCTTCTCAAAGATCCTGACATTGCCAGTGTCATGGTTATGCTGGGGCGGGAGACTGCTCAGTTATCCGCGAAACTGGGCATTCCCCTTGGGGATTATGGGAGGTTTCGGGCAAAGACGTTCACCAGCGTTTCCATAGAAAAGGCCGTGGCGGGCTTCCGTCAAATCGGGGAGATGTTGGAGGCCCAAGGCGCTACCGCTGTTAAGGTGTCAAGCCTGCAGGATTTGGAGCGGGGCCGGCGCATAGAAGTCGAAGAAAGCCTTGGTTATGCGTTGCAGAAGGGCATTGAACTCGACGTTCGGTTGCCAATCACTGAAACCTGTTACAGGCTTCTTACAGGACTGAATCGGCATCTCAGCTGAAAAACTTTCAATTCAAAGAAGCCGCTATCTTTTTATCATCCGACTTTTCCAAACAGAATTTAAGATATGTCTTCTATATCCCAACCTCCACACCCATCCCGCCAAAACCACAAAAGCCATGGCCAATGAGGCCGCCCCTCGGTCGGCCGCCCCGGGAAAGCCGGGGGTGTCGCGAAAAGGAAATTACTGGGAAGAAGGGACGTAGTTCCGATAATTCCGAAGTTGCGGGAATTCCATCGATCGCAGAAATAACGGAATTATCGGAGCTACGTCCCCTTCTCCATGAACTAAGTACCGCCCAGAATCTGTCTGCCCCATCGATGCTTATACATTTTCTCCTGAAATGTGTCCCTTTTCGACGAAGCGAAAATGCGAGGAAGAATTGAGAATTTCCCTTACTTCAACCTGGCTGACTTGGTGTTTGACGATTATTTTTTAAATTATCTCCTGAAGCCAGATGATGCCGGAGATCTTCAAGATAAAGACACCTCTTTACCCGCAGGAAGACAAATATGTATTAAAATAGTCATGAAAGGGTAGCAAAAGTCTGTTAATGAGATAGCATTAACCCGATAAGATCACAAGTCATTTTTAAGAAGGAGAAGGAAGAAGAGGGAAAGAATATCAAGGAAGCCAATTTAAGTCTTGATTGAAAAAGGAGGTCGGTCGTGAAGAGCTATCGGAAAGAATTATGGTTCCATATTCCCACCCGGCGGGCTTTCATCAATATTACTCCCCAGGTCGAGGAGTGCCTGAGGGAGAGCGGGATCCGGGAGGGGCTAGCCCTGGTCAATGCCATGCATATCACGGCGTCGGTTTTTATCAACGACGACGAACCCGGGTTGCACCAGGATTATGAGGAGTGGCTGGAGAAGCTGGCCCCCCATGAACCAACTTCTAAGTACCGGCACAATCGGACCGGTGAAGACAATGGGGATGCCCATCTCAAGCGGCAGATCATGGGGCGCGAGGTCGTGGTGGCGATCACCGGCGGAAAGCTGGACTTCGGGCCCTGGGAGCAGATTTTTTACGGGGAGTTTGACGGACGGAGGAAAAAACGGGTACTGGTGAAGATGATCGGAACGTGAACGGAAACCGGACCAGGAAAGAGACCCTTTACCCCTCACGCTTGTGGGGGAAGGGGAAGGCCGGGGAAAGACGGAAGGAACGAGCGTATTTTCGGGCCTATTCCGGACCCGGCCGGGTGGGCAGGGCCTTGTCCGGAGGATCGATTCGCACCTTGAGCTCCCCGCTTCGGAAGTGCAGGTCGCGCTGGGGAAAGGGGATCTCGATGCCGGCGTTTTTCAGTTTGTACCAGATGGAAAAATAGAGAGCGCTCCGCACCAGGGGCCTCACCCATGGGTCTTCGATCCAGACCCTCAGCTGGAAGTCGATGGAGCTGTTGCCGTACTGGACGAATAACACATCGGGCGAGGGATTTTGCAGGACCCGATCCTCCTCCGCGGCGGCCTGAAGCAGGATCTCCCGGACCTGGTTGGGGTCGGAAGCGTAACTGACCCCCACGGGAAGGTCCACGCGCACGAGGCGGTCGCGGTAGCTGAAGTTGGTGACCTGGGAACTCACGAAATCGCTGTTGGGAACGATGATCTCCATGCCGGCCCGGGTCCGGACCACGCTGCTGCGCAGTCCGATGCGCATCACCCGCCCGTCGGTCTGGCCGACGGCGATGATGTCCCCCCTCTTCACCATGCGCTCGGCGAGGATGATGATCCCGCTCACGAAGTTGTTTACCACGTTCTGCAGTCCAAAGCCGATCCCCACTCCCAAGGCTCCGAGGACGATTTTCAGGGTGCTCAGGTCGAAGCCCAGGGACTCGAGGGCCACCATGATACCGACAAAGCCGATGATGTACCGGACCAGGGTGGACAGGCTCTCGCTGAGGCCCTGCTCGACCCCTATTTGAGGTAGGGCCTTGGAGCGAAGGAACCGGGCCGTGATCCGGCCCACCAGGAATGAAAGGACGGCCAGGAAGACGGCGACCGCGATGGACAGGAGAGAGATTTCGGTTTGCCCGATGGTGATCAGGGGATGTTTCAGCCAGGAAACCACCGGGCCTAAAAGGGCCACTTGCTGCAGGGCCGCCAGCCCGAAGATCAGGATAAGGGCCGCCTTGCGGACCGTTCGGTACTTCTCTTCGGAGGGAAGGGTTTCCCGCATGAGGGCCGTCAAAATCCGGTAAAAAAGGAAGAACCCGAGGAGGGGAAGAACCTTTTCCGGCTGCCCGTGTGATTCCGGCTGGAAGAAATTCCACGCCGCGAATGCCAGGTAAAGGAAGAGGATGGCCCAGAGGGGCCAGATGGAGGCTTCCAGAACAGCCCAGGCCGTGCGCAGGGCCCGGTTGGAAATCCTTAGCCTGTCCCAGCGCTTCCGGAGAAGCCGGACACTGATGGTTGCCGGGATGTAGGCCAGAAGGGAGCACAGGAAAAGAAGGCCCAGGTCGCGGGTCCAGGGGTGCCCGTAGAAGGCCTGCAGCTGCTTCAGGAGTGACTTCGAAAAATTCATAAGCCTTTTGCGGAGCCGTTTAGGTCAGGGATTCAATCCATCATAACACGATTTTCGCCGGGGGGGAGGTCGAATCTAAATCTTCTTGGAGAAGGTATAGGTCTTCTCGCCCTTCCTGGAAAACTCGAAAAGGTTTTCCTTCTTGAGCGCGGGTAAAAATTCTTCTTCCTTCAGGTGATGGTCCCGGAAGGAGAGAATTCCTCCGGGCTTCAAAATCCGATGGATCTCTTTCAGGACCTCATCCGGTCGGTCGATTTCGTGGAAGGAATCGTAGAGGAGGACGGCATCGAATTGGTTATCCGGCAAGCCGGTGCTGCCGTCGGATTGAAGCGGTTTCACGTTCTTCAGCCCCTTTTTGGAGGCCAGTTTTTGAATGGTCTGGATGGCCATAGGATTACGGTCGAGGGCATAGATTTCTCCCGAGGAACCGACCAATGCCGCAAGGTGGGGGATATAGCTGCCGGGTCCGCAGCCGAAGTCGAGGACGCGGAATCCGGGCTGGATTCCCACTTCCTTCAAGATATCCATGCGGGGACGGAAGAAATCCCGGAATTGGAAGGTGAGGGACATGAGTTTGAAGTGAAGATCGGAACTATGCTGGCCCATGGGATGAGAATCCTTCCATCATCGGAGGGGTTCAAAGGGGATTCTAAAAAAGGATATTTTCACTCTTGCATGGCATCGTTGCGGAAATCGGGCCCCCTTTTTTGGAGAAATTTTGAAATTTTTCTTTCGCGGGCGCAACGGCGGATATTGCGCGACCTGCCGGTTGATGAGAATGCTTCGCCCCGCTGAAGCGGAGGTTTTAAAAAGAGAATCGGCCGGGCGACCCGGCGGGTCGTCCTTACGACTTCTTCTTTTTTTTATCCTTGAGGTTCAGGGTGCGTTTGACCAGTTCTTTTTCATGGTCGTAATTGACCACCCGCTGGAGCATGATCTTCTGGGCCATGACCGGCCCGGCGCCGTGCCAGGTGCCCACGCCGTGGAGGCCGGCGGTCCAGTTCTGCAGGGCCTTGTGGACCTTCAGGATATTTTCGGTGGGCTCGTCGGAGCCGAAGCTGTAAAATTCCTCCACGTACTTCTGTACTTCGGGATTTTTCAGCTCCTTCAGGGAAGGCAGGGTAACTACCAGTCCCCCCCCGATGTCCCCCGCCAGGGCCATGACCCGCCAGAAGGCGTTGCAGACATTGAGCTTGGAAACGTTCCCCATCAACTCATCGGGCAGAAAAACTCCCGAGCCCGGGGGTTCCTCCACGCCCTTCATGGCGGCGGCCAGCCCGCAGGCCCGGCCTGTCTCCCTCAGGACCACCATCTCGGCCAGCTGTTCGTTGATGTGCGCGGCTTTTTGCAGGCCTTTGTACTCCTGGATCAATTTTGCCGCTCCGATGATCTGGTTCATGAAACCCACCTTGCAGGTTCCCCCGCAGGTCATCCGGTGGGTCCTGGCGAAGCGGGTGACCAGCTTGCCCGAATAAGGAGTCTCGCCGCAGTGGAAGACTCTTTCCCAGGGAATGAACACGTCTTCGAAGATCACCATGGAAGTCTCCCGCTGGCCGAAAAGGGGATTCCCCAGTTCTTCGATGTCGTCAGCCAGTTCTCTCTCCGCGGAAAAGGGGGTGTACTGACAGACGAAGGTGATTCCCTTGGTGTCCGGCGGGATGGCGAAAGCGACGGCGTAATCCCCTTCCTCCTTGGTATGGGCGGCCTGGGGGAGAACGACCAACTCATGGCAGGCATAGGCCCCGCTGATGTTGATCTTGGCCCCCCGCACTACGATGCCTTCCTTTTTCTTGGCCACGACTTTCAAAGAAAGATGGGGATCCGGCCATTCGAGGGTCTTTTGATTGCGGAGGCCCCGGGGTTCGGTGAGAGCCCCGGCGGCGGACAGGTCCTTTTTCTGGACGGTTTTCAGGAATTCGATGAAGCGGGGGTAATATGAAGTCCCCAGGTCCCGGTCCATTTCCCAGGTGGTGCTGGCCAAGGAATGGAAGGCATCGTACCCCACGCACCGGTAGATGCAGGTCCCCAGCATTTCCGAGGTGAAGGTCCCGGCCTGGGCCTTTTTCACCAGATCCTCGACGCTGGCGCTCACGTAGGTGTACCGGTTGACCGTCTGTTCGATGAGCGGCGAATAGCAGGTCATGATATCTTTGTATTTCGGGTCCAAGGCCCAGGCGTAGCTGGCCTTGTTAGCCTCCACCACGGTGCGGGTGTTCTTGTTCTCCAGGATGCTTTCCACTCTCTTCCCGTCCATGAAGATGCGGGGTTTCATCTTCTTCAAACTGGCCTCGAATTGCTCCGGGGTCATGAGAGCCATATCAACCTCCGATTCAATAAAAAGTCGCCTAGGGCGCAACGGTTAGAGCATAGCGCAGAGCGCAAAGAAATGAAACCGAATAATCTGAAAGCGGTTCCGCCCTTGGTTGACATCTGGGCCCGCATGTTATAACGTGCCGTCATCAGAACCTTTCATCCCGGGCTGGTTTATTCATGAATCTTAGGCGCCTGCTGCCAATCTATTTGGGGGCCATCATCGGTCCCATGGGGGGAGTCGGGATCATCACCCTCCTTCCGGTCCTGTGCCAGCATTTTGATATCAGCATCCAATGGGCCTCCCTCGCCATTACCCTCTATATGGTTCCTTACGTGTTCTTCCAGCTGTTTTCCGGGTCCATCGCCCAGGTCTTCGACACCCGGCGCACGCTGCTTTTCGGGTTCGGGACCTACGCCCTGGGAAGCCTTCTTTCCGGGCTTTCTTTCAATCTGCCGACGCTTATATGCGGCCGTTTTGTCCAGGGTTTTGGGGCGGCTTTTATCGCCCCTCTCGTCCTGGCATTGGTGGGGGAGATGGTCCCCCCCAGGCAAACCGGGAAGGCCATGGGGATTCTGGGGGTTATGTACACCACCGGGGTGACCATGGGGCCATTGATTTCCGGGGTGCTGGAGGTATCGTTGGGATGGCCCTCGTTTTTCTTCTTTCTTACGGCCTTTTCCTTCTCGATCGGAGTTTTTTACTCGGTCACCAGCCGGGAGGAGGCGATAACCACTCCAAAGGCGGGAAAATTTTCCGATGCCCTGGCTCTGGTGAAGAGGTCTTATTCCTACCACAATGTTAGATATCTGAGCTTTTCCGCTTTCTCTCTGTTCATCGGGTACATCGGGCTCATGACCTTTGTGGCCGACTATCTGAAAGTGACTTACTCGCTCCCTTCTGACAAAACAGGTCTCATCCTATCTATGACCGGATTCTTCGGCATTTTGGCCTCCCCCATCGCCGGCGTCCTGGGGGACCGCCGGGGCAGAATTCCCATCGCCTACCTGGGCGGGGGGATCATGGTCGCCGCGGTGCTGGGCCTGGCGGTAATCGATTATTCCTATTGGAAGTACCTAGTGTTATTTGCCCTCTTCGGCATCGGTTCGGCTACCGCCTGGACTTCTCTGAATACCCTGGCGGTGGAAGTGGTCCCGGACCTGCGCAAACCGGTGGCTTCGGTGTACAACTGCTTTAAATTCTCCGGGTACGCCCTCTCTCCCGTCATCCTGTCCCTCCTGTATATTCCCTTTTCCATTCCCGCGGTGCGCTGGGCCTGCATTGCCTCCATTCTCATCAGCCTCCTGCTTGCCTCCCGGTTGCACGGTCTGACGAGGGAAAGGGAACTTTAAAAAAGGCGCTTCTCCCAATCGTGTGGGTGGAAAGGGTACCGAAAGATTCTCTGCCCAGGGGGTGCGTCCCGACCCTGGCGGGACAGAATCGGCGGGAAAAACCTGGATTCCGGAGTGATTGCTCGGGTTCCGCAAGGCACCCATCCCCGAACCCCTTTCGGAAAACCCAATCCTTGCTCCGATCCGGCCGACAAAATCATGATCAGACGCGAACCGATGAAAGAATCACTGCCTCATTATGTCCCGCCAGGGGGGGATGCGCCCCCGGGGCCCCTCCCGAATCGCCGCTTGCCTTGGCAACGAGCAAGCCGGGCGATGGAAAATCTACCGAAATTACCCCCCCGATGGGGAGAAGACCCAAAAATAATAACCGGGCGGCGCAATTTTCTGTTGACAGGAATCCCCACTCGGGTAAAATAGACTTTAATTTTCCGAGGGAGAAAAATAGCGATGCGGGTCCTCAGCCAGGAAGAGGGAAAAAAATCGGGCAAGAAGCCTGAGTACAAGAAGTTGGGCCCACCCATCGCTTTTGGGATGCCCTGACCGGCCCCTGATCCCGCCCGCAATCATCCTAAAAGCCATGGGTAAAGGTCTTTAAATGCATGATCCAAAATGGAAAAACCTGAGGGGACACGTATGGACACAGATAAACACAGATTCTACTCACAACTCACATTTTACGGCTTTTATTGGGACGCGGATGAACACGGATCAACACGGATGAAGCGTAAAGAAATCAATTACAATATTTATGGTTTCAGATTGGGGCTATTGGGAGTTCGTTTGGGAGCTGGTGCTTGGGCTTTTGAATTTTAGGCCTCTGCGTTCTCCGCGATCTCTGCGGTGAAAAAAATTAAATAAAATTAAAGGAGGAGTTATGCAACCGAAAACCTGGGCCGGATGTCACGTTCCGTTGATCACCCCTTTCAAGGATGATTACTCCCTCGATGAAGCAGGACTCAAGAAATT
>Ga0111180_1064_pt1 | contig 21936 bp, 19 predicted proteins | sample DeeMarSWOR324_28_FD_80237 | JGI IMG/M metagenome (GOLD analysis project Ga0111180, IMG submission 80237) | Deltaproteobacteria bacterium SM23_61
CGCTGATTACCGGAATTACAGGACAGGACGGAAGTTATCTGGCCGAGTTTTTACTGGCTAGGGGGTACGAGGTCCACGGCCTCATTCGCCGGTCGAGCACCTTTAATACGGAGAGAATCGACCACCTTTACGTGGACCCCCACGAGGAGACGGCCCGCCTCTTCCTCCCCTATGGGGACATGACCGATTCGGGGCAACTGACCCATCTCATCTACAACCTCCGGCCGGATGAAATCTATCACCTGGCTGCCCAGAGCCATGTCCGGGTCAGCTTCGAGATGCCGGAGTTTACCGGAGACATTACCGGGTTGGGAACCACCCGTATCCTGGAAGCCGTGCGCCGGAGCGGCATTCGGACCAAATTCTACCAGGCCTCCAGCAGCGAGATGTTCGGCGATTCCCCGCCCCCGCAGAATGAAGAGACTCCTTTCCGGCCCCGGAGCCCTTATGCCGCGGCCAAAGTATATGCTTACTGGATGGCGAGGACCTACCGGGATGGCTACTGCCTGTTCGCGGCAAATGGCATCCTCTTCAATCACGAATCCCCGCGGAGGGGGGAAACCTTCGTCACCCGGAAGATCACCCGGGCAGTCGCCAGAATCAAATATGGTCTCCAGGAAAAGCTTTACCTGGGAAACCTGGACGCCAGGCGGGACTGGGGCTTTGCCGGGGATTACGTGGACGCCATGTGGAGGATGCTCCAGGTTGAAAAGCCCGATGATTATGTGATTGCCACCGGGGAGACCCATTCGGTCAAAGAGTTTCTCGAAGAGGCTTTCGGCTATGCGGGTTTAGATTGGCGGCAATATGTCCTTCCGGACCCGCGTTATTTCCGGCCCCTGGAAGTTGAATACCTTCAAGGGGATGCCTCCAAGGCCATGAAGATCTTGAACTGGGAGCCGAGGGTGAAATTCAAGGAACTGGTCCGGATGATGGTGGACGCGGACCTGCAGGAGTTGAGGGAAGTGAAAAATTGCCGGGACGTGCTGACCCGGCTGGGCGAAGAGAGAAACAGGGAAGAAAAAGGAAGCCGGTGGGAGCGGGTCAAACCGTTGAACCTATAGGTCTGCGGATTGCGCAGATTGCGCTGAGAGCATAGAGCAGAGAGCAGAGAGCAAAGAGCAAAGAGATACAGCAACGAAGAATGAACTTCTGGCGGCATAAAAAAATTCTCGTCACCGGCGGGGCTGGATTCCTGGGGACGGCGGTGGTGAAGAAATTGATCGAGCGGGGAGCCGACCCCCAGACGATCCGGGTTTCCCGGAGCCGGGAGAGAGATTTAAGAATCTGGGACGAATGCGTGCAGGCTGTGGATGGGATGGATATGGTCATCCATCTGGCCGCCCGGGTGGGAGGAATCGGTTTTAACCAGAAATTCCCCGCCACCTTGTTCTATGACAACCTGATCATGGGGTGCCAGATCATGGAGGCGGCCCGGCTTTCCGGGGTGGAAAAATTCGTGGCCGTGGGCACGATCTGTGCTTACCCCAAATACACACCGGTCCCTTTCCAAGAAAAGGATCTCTGGCAAGGCTACCCGGAGGAAACCAACGCCCCCTACGGTCTGGCCAAGAAAATGCTCCTGGTGCAGGCTCAGGCTTACCGCGCCCAGTATGGATTCAACGCCATTTATTTGCTGCCCGTGAATCTTTACGGCCCCGGGGATAACTTTTCCCCTCATTCTTCCCATGTGATCCCCGCCTTGATTAAAAAAATGGTTGATGCCATGGGCGGAATCGATGTGGCCGGCGCAAGGATGGGAAAAAAAGAGCACCCGAACGGAGGGAATGGGGACGGAGGAAAGGACCAACCCATAACCATATGGGGAAGCGGCAAAGCCACCCGGGAATTTCTGTACGTGGAGGATTGCGCCGAAGGAATCGTTTTGGCGGCGGAAAAGTACGACAAACCGGACCCGGTGAATTTGGGGGCCGGCTTCGAGATCTCCATAAAAGACCTGGTGGGCCAGCTCACTCGCCTGACAGGGTTCTGCGGAGAAATCCTCTGGGATCCATCCCGGCCCGACGGGCAACCGAGACGGATGCTGGACGTTTCCCGGGCGGAAAAAGAATTCGGCTTTAAAGCCCGTACGGGAATCATCGACGGTTTGAAAAAGACCCTGGATTGGTACTTGATGCGGCCCATAGCTGAACACCTGGAATGCTTAAATACATCATCCTTTTTGGCCTAGCTTTTCTTTGTTCCTTGGCCCTCACCCCCCTGGTGCGATCCCTGGCGGTTAAATTGCGGGCCCTGGACCTTCCGGACTGGAGGAAGGTCCACGACCATCCCATTCCGCGAATGGGCGGGCTCTCGATAATCATCGCTTTTAGCCTCGTTCTTTATGTTGCCTCCCGGATCGATTACTTCTATTTCCATCCCGCTTTGATGGAGGATGCCAACCTTTGCTGGGTGCTCGCGGCAGGGGTGGCCATGTTCCTCATGGGGACGGTGGATGATTTCCGCAGATTGTCCGCTGGCGTCAAGTTCTTCATCCAGCTGGGAGCCGCAATTCTTGTCGCCCACACCAGCTACCAGATCAAAGTCCTCTCCCTGCCCTTCGGGGATTACCCCCTGGGCGCCTGGGCGATTCCGGTCACGGTCCTCTGGATTGTGGCCATCACCAACGCCCTCAACTTGCTGGACGGTCTGGATGGGCTGGCAGGGGGGATATCCTTCATCATTACCCTCTCCATGTTCGGGATCGCGGTCCTGACCCAGAACATCGGAGTCGCCCTCATCTCCATGACCCTGGCCGGCAGCATCCTGGGATTCCTGAGGTACAATTTTCACCCCGCAACGATTTTCCTTGGCAATTCCGGGGCCTACACCCTCGGGTTCATACTTTCCCTCCTGTCCCTGCAGAGCAATCTGAAGGGCACCACCGCGGTGATCTTTCTGATCCCCATCCTTCTCCTGGGACTCCCCATCATGGACACCGCCCTGTCCATGACCAGGCGACTCTTGAAATCCCTGCACATTTTGGGGGAGGATGAGAAGGGGAACTTGCTGAAGTTCTTTTTCCTCAACGGCAAGAGCCTCTTCAAGGCCGACCGTGACCATATCCACCACCGCCTTCTCCAGATGGGGTTTACCCAGCAAAATGCGGTGGCTCTCCTTTACGCCATCACCCTACTCCTGGGGGTTGTGGCCTTCGCTTCGGTCTATTTCCGGGATGTGAATCAGGCCCTCCTCATCGCCTCGATCGCCATCGCTTCCTACATAGGGATCAAGAGGCTGGGATACAGCGAGATCCAGTTCCTGCGGAACGGCACTCTCCTGCCGCTCTTCGACCTAAACCTGCTGAGCTGGCGTATATTCAAGGTCTTCCTGGATATTGTCTTCATCACCCTTTCGTATTACCTGGCTTTTCTCTTGCGTTTCGAGGGGGATTTGACGCCACAGGTCAAAGCGTACCTGCTTTCCACGATTCCCTTGGTCCTTGCAGTGAAGATCTCAGTCTTTTTCCTCACCGGCCTTTACCGGGGGATCTTCCGCTACATCAACGTGGATGACCTGCTGAAGATCCTCAAAGCCACATTCCTGGGCAACCTGGTAACCCTATTCGTTTTATGGATGGTTCCATCGTGGGGAGTGATGAGCTGGGCCGTCCTGGTGATCGATTTCAACCTGCTCTTCCTCTTGATCGCCGGAACGAGGAGCTCTTTCCGCGTCCTCGAGCACCTTCACCTCGCCAACAATCACGAGGGGAAGAAGATTCTGCTCTACGGCCTGGAGAAGAACAGCGTCCACGCCCTTAACGAGCTGATCAACAACCCCCGGCTGGGACTGCGGCCCGTGGGATTCATCGACGACGACCCCCGCAACCAGGAAGATTTCGTCAACGGGATCCCCGTTCTGGGAGACCTCGACTCCCTGGAAAAGATCCTGGTCGAATATTCCATCTCCGAAGTCATCCTTTCCGATGCGGACTTTCCCCCCGAGAAGCTGGACCGCCTGATGGAAATCTGCGGCCCCCGGCAGGTCTCTCTCCGCCGCTTCCAGGCCAAGCTGGAAGAAATTTCCCTCCCCTCCGCCCTCCGTTCCAAGCCTTTCCCTTCGTCCCCATCATTTTCCCTTAAACAATCCAGAATTGATTAACCGTTGCAGTTGGAGCTGTAAAAGGAAGATTTTTTCGGGCAAGAAAGAAGGAAATCAGCAGGGCAGGAGGGGTTTATTGCTAAGCGTATGGTGGTCCAAATCAGATAGTCTCTCGATTTTATTACTTAAGGGACTTGAGCGCACTTGAGGCATTTAAGGCACTTTCTTTTGGTTGCGGCTTTTCCGCTCTGTGTTCTCTGTGCTCTCTGTGGCTAAAAGGTTTCCAACTCTTAAACCCCCTTCGCCCGTACTTCCCCAGGATCCGCAAAGGATGGATAAAATAGTAAAGGAACGATAGGGCAGGGGGAAGACTCAGGACTTGCCAGTCTTCCACCGTGGGGGTCGAAGCCAGGCGAAGGGGAAATAAAACCTTATCCCGCCGGCGCTCGCTCACCTTCAGGTAAAACCGGCTGCGTTCGAAGAGAGAGGGAGATCTGGCTTCCTTGGAGCGGAGCCTTTCTTCCACATCCACGGCCAGTTTTTTCAAGGATTCATCCGCCAGACAAAGATTCCACACGGGCTCTGGAAGATTCGCTTCCAGGAGCTCGCGGGCCAGGAACAGGCCCAGGAGAAGGATTCGCGAGCAACCCAGCCTATTAGTCCCGCCGATCAATCCCTCCCAGTCCATCCCCCGGTTCGTCCGCATCATCTCCGCCAGATCGCACACCCAGATCAACCTTTCCCAGCAGTGCTCGGCCCCATGAAGGCAAAGCGCCAGTAATAAATCTGCAGGGGCAAAGGCCAGGATTTTTCGCCCTTCAAAATCCATTTCCCGAAGCCTTCCCCACAGGGGTTCCATGGGGAAAAGGAAAGAGAAGTCTCTCGGGGTAACACCCCATTGAAGTTCCACCTGGACTTTTCCGTCTTTTCTGACCATCGGGTATTCATGGTGGGTCCGCAGGAATCGCTCTTCCTGAGGCGGGGCCAGGGAGAAGTCTCCCCGGTATCCGAGGTCCAGAAGAATTCCCTTGGCCCGGGAGAAATCTTTTCTCTCCACCAGGATGTCCAGGTCCACAAAAGACCGGTAAGAGAGCTTTCCGTAGGCGTACAATGCCAAAGAGGGCCCTTTGAAGGGGATGGCCGGGATTCCATGAGCCTGAAAGAGGTCGAGAATCTTGACGAGTTCGTGGGTCATAAAGAGATTGCGGCCGGCGATGGCCAGGGCATAGTTTTCAAATTGCTCCAGGACCGCGGCAGGAATCAGGCCGGGGAAGGCGGATTTCAGATTATGGGAAAGGAGGGGGATGACGCCGTGGTGCCCGGCCCTCTTCAGCAGAGAAGGCCAGTCCAGCGGCTGCTGGAGGAGGCGCAGGAGCCTTTCCCTCGCCGGGGAATCCATCTCCCTCCGGGCGCAGCAGAGAAGCAGTTCGAATTCGGGATCGCTACACGGCACGGAGGCCTCCGGGGGCCAGATCTCCCAGGAACGCCGGTTCTTTCATCCTCTCTTCCCGGGCGGTCAAGAGGGAGCGGTAATATGGGTATCTCTCCCACAAGGACCCATGGGTTCCCACAGCCACCATGCGGTTTTCATCAAGCAGAAGTACACGGTCGGCATCCTGGATCGTGGGAAGCCGGTGGGCGACCACAAAAAGGGTTTTTCCCCGCAGAAGGGCAGGGAGGGCCCGGAAGATGGATTCTTCCGTGGGGGTGTCCAGGGCGGAGGTCGGCTCGTCGAGGATCAGGATATCCGGGTCTTTCACCAAAGCGCGGGCGATGGACAGGCGCTGCCTCTGTCCTTCGGAAAGGTGGACCCCGTTTTCTCCGATGGGGGTTTCATAACCCAGGGGCAACCCCCGGATAAATTCGTCAATTTCCGCCGCGGAAGCCGCCCGTCTCACCTCTGCTTCCGAGGCTTCGGGGTTGCCGTAACGGAGGTTCTCCATGATGGTGCCCGACAGAAGGAGCGTGTTCTGGGCCACATACCCGATGCGGCGCCGCAGGGAGGAGACTTCGTATTCCGACGCCGGACGGCCGTCGAAGTAGATCTCTCCCGAGGCCGGCTTGTAGAATCGGAGAATCAGGCTGACCAGGGTCGTCTTCCCCACTCCGCTGGGGCCCGCGATGGCCACATGCTCGCCCGGCTGAATTCGGAAGGAGATGTTTTCCAGGACCGGTTCGCGGGAGTCGTAAGCAAAGGTTACCTCCTTGAATTCCACCTGCCCCTTCAGTTTTCCTGCCTGAATCCCCACCCCGCAATTCTCCTCCGGAACAATCTCAAAAAGAGCTGAGATGCGCTCCAGGGAAGCCCGGGCCTGCTGGATCTGCAGATTGGCCGAGGCCAGGGCCTGGGCCGGCCCGAAGACATACCCCAGGTAAGCCTGAAAAGCCAGGAGTGACCCCAGGGTCCAGTGTCCGGTCATGACCCAGTAGCCGCCCAGGGCCAGCAGGATGGCCCGGGCGATACCCGGGGTGGACTCGATGATCAGACTGGCCACGGAATGCAGGGTGGACTGTTCCAGGGAAAGCTGCCGGCCCCGTTTTATCTCCGAGATCAACCGTCCCAGGGTCTGCATCTCCCTGGAAAAGGCCTTGATGGCTCAGAAGGTGAATCTTTGAGGCGAAGAAGCGAATGCAAAACAGGAGGCCCGGAAGGATGATCAGGACAGCGACCGTGAGCCTCCATTCGAGGTAAAGGAGAAAGACCAGCCCCCCGATGAAACGGAGCGCGTTCCCGGCCAGGTGGACCACGCCGCTGGAGAGAAACCAGCGGAGACCCTGCACATCGGAGGAAAGGCGGGCCATCAGGTAGCCGGTCTCCTGCCGGTCATAGAAGGACTTGGGAAAGTGCAGGGCCCTTTCGACGAGGCTGTTCTGGAGGTCGAGGAGGACCTCCTGCTCGAACCGGGCAAAATAGAATTCCTGCCACAGGTTGGCCAGCTTTTCAAGAATCGCCACCCCCAGCAGCAGGAGAACCGCTCCCATCAGGAGGTCCGCCCGGCTGCTCAGAATGACCGAGTCGATGAGGTAGCGGAAGATCAGCGGCTGGGGGAAGGTGAGGAGAGAAGCGACGAGGATCAGCACCCCCCCCAGGGCTCCTTTTCGCCAGTGGCGAAGGGCGAAGGGGTACAAGTTTTTGAGATTGTTCCTTATTTTGGCCTGTCCCCCCGCTCCCGGGAGCTCTTCTCCGGCCGTCTTTCGGGCCAGGCCGCGCTTCAAATAGTCAATCCAGGAATCCATCCGCTCCACCCGATTCCCTCCTCCTTTGATGGGGGAGGGCGAGGGTGGGGGTGAATTGATCATTCATCCCCCTCCCCTTTATCCCCTCCCGTGAGGGGAGGGGATATTTTTAAAATCCGAAAAGAAAATTTTAAGAGTGAAAAGTGTAAGAATCTAAAATCATCAATAAATATGCAATATTTAAGCCAAAAAAAATAGTAAACCAAGATGCGTCCCTATTTCTCTCCGGCCCCCTTTTTTGACCAACTTTCTATTTAGACCTGTCCCCTTTTTTGGCTGACTTGATATTGATGCCTGTCCCCTTTTTTGACTATTGAGACAAAAAGTCAACCGATTTCCCCTTAAATCCACCGATCTTATTACTTGGGTCTAAAAAGTAAAGTTCTGATTTTATTAATGAAATTAACATATTTCGGATAATCCAACCTGCATGAGAGAAAATCTCTAACAACCGGATTTCTCCTTAAGGAAATCCCTTTATCTCCGATAAGTAAAAAAGGGGACAGTCCTGATTTACACTTAAGCAAAAAATAGGGACAGGCAAATTTTCCCTGAGGAAAGAACCCTTTGCCCAGGATCAGCAGGGGATTGACAGGTGGGTTTGTCTACCACGTATTCAACCACGGAAACGGTAGGCAGAAGATTTTCCGGACGGAAGAGGACTATCAATTCTTCCTTGAATTGATGGCCAAGGCCAGCCAAATCTATCCGGTAAGAATTTTCGCCTACTGCCTCATGCCGAATCATTTCCATGTGGTCCTGCGGCCAGAAGAAACCGGTGTTCTGAGCCGGTGGGTCCACTGGCTACTGACCAGTCACGTCCACCATCATCATCAAATCCACAAAACCAAGGGCCACCTTTGGCAGGACCGTTTCCGGGCTTTCATCGTCCAGGAAGACCTACACTTCTTGTTGAATCCGCGGATCAATGGCCCTGGTCCTCGCACCTGGAAAATATCGGTAAGAAAGAAAAAAGGATTGTCTGCCCATGCCCGGGCGAATTCCCCCCCTTCTGGGCTGAGTTCGTGAATTCTCCCATCTTGCGTGCTGAATTGACCCGTCTGCAGGAATGCAAGGCGCGCCAATGCCCCTATGGAGATCCTGTCTGGCAATTTGAGATCTGTCGAAAGCTAGGCTTAGAGTCCACAATTCGGCCGCGGGGAAGGCCGCGGAAAAAAGGGAATGGGGATGGAAATGGAAATGATGGAAATGGAGGAACAATTGAAGGATCGTATGACTGAGAAGAAATATCCCCTGGCGAACCCCCAGATCGTCCTGCGGGAGGAATTCGACGACTGGGCCATCCTCTTCGACCCGGACACGGGGAAGGCCTTCGGGCTGAACCCGGTGGGCGTCTTTATCTGGAAGCTGTTGGATGGAAGGCACTCGATCCCCGACATCGTGGCCAGGATGCAGGAGAGCGTGGAAAAGGTACCGCCCGAAGCGAAGGAAGACCTGGAAGGATGGGTTCAAGAGCTGGTCAACCGCGGCCTGGCCGGATATGAAATGGATCGCCGTGCTTAAGGACCTTTCAGCCGACGGGGTGATTTGAGAATGGTTTCTTTAGATTCTTACACTTTTAATCTGAGAATTTTCTTCTCAAACTTTAGAAATATCCCCTCCCCTCGCGGGAGGGGATAAAGGGGAGGGGGATGTATTCCGGATTCACCCCCACCCCGCCCTCCCCCATCAAAGGGGGAGGGATCGAGGGGGAAATTTCAAATATCTTTGGCTAGATCTTTATGTTTATGGCACCGGAACAGAAAAAGGGTAATTCGCTTTTTTTGAGGACTTTGCCTCAAGCGAACGAAGTTCGCGCTCCTCGAGTCCCGCCCTTGGCGGGACGGTCCTCAAGTCATGCCTTCGGCATGACGCTCCTAAAACGTATTTTTTATAGAGGTAGTACCTTATGCCTGTGATGAGGACGCCCAAATCCATGGACCTGGAAATCACCACCCGGTGCAACCTGCGCTGCGCGTATTGCAGCCATTTCGCCAGCGCCGGCGACGTGGGGCTGGATCTACCGAAAGAGGAATGGCTCAGGTTCTTCGAGGAACTCAACCGGTGCGCGGTGATGGAAGTACAACTTTCAGGGGGCGAGCCATTCTTACGCCGGGATATAAGGGAACTAATCGAGGGGATCGTCCGGAACCGGATGCGCTTTTCCATCTTGAGTAACGGAACGCTGATTTCCGAAGAAACGGCCGCATTCCTGGCTTCGACCCGAAGGTGTAACCATGTCCAGGTATCCATCGACGGGGCCGCTCCGGCAACCCATGATTCCTTCCGGGGGGAGGGAAGTTTTCTGAAGGCGATCGCCGGGATCCGGAACCTGCTGAATTACAAGGTCCCGGTGACCGTCCGGGTGACCATCCACCGGCAAAACGTGGGGGACCTAGAAGCCATTGCCGCCTACCTGCTGGAAGACATGGGTCTTCCGGGTTTTTCGACGAACTCCGCTTCACCCCTGGGCCTATGCCTGGGCGATACGGGGCGGATCCAACTGACCGTCGAAGAACAGACTCTGGCCATGGAAAAGATGCTGATGCTCGCCCGGAAATATGATGGGAGGATCAATGCTCAAGCCGGCCCCCTTGCCCAGGCGAGGGCTTGGGGGATGATGGAACAGGCGCGCCGCGAAGGAAGGGACTCGATCCCCGGAAGAGGGTATTTGACCGGCTGCGGCGGGCCCATGACCCAGATAGCCGTGCGGGCCGACGGGGTATTCGTTCCTTGCTGTCATATCCCCCATGTCGAGATGGGCAGGATCAACCGGGACAGCCTGCAAGAGGTCTGGCAGGATCATCCGGAGCTTAATAAATTGAGGGAACGCAATCTCCTCCCCCTGGATTCCTTCGAATTCTGCCGGGGATGCGATTACCTGAACTATTGCACCGGGAGCTGCCCGGCGCTGGCTTACAACGTGGTGAAAGATTTATACCACCCCAGCCCGAGTGATTGCTTCCGGAGATTTTTGGAAGAGGGAGGAAAGCTTCCCCCGGACACATTTGAACCATAGGTATCAATCCCCACCCCCCCCTTTGCAAAGGGGGGCAGGGGGGAATTCTGGGAGATCTTTTCAGATGGTAAAAGTTGATAAGTACATAAAAAGTCGTTTTTCCTTTTGTCGTCATTCCCGCGAAAGCGGGAATCCAGTTAAATCAAGAAATTTTGGGCTCCCGCCTGCGCGGGAGCGACGATTTTTCTGACTTTTTATGGGACCCTCAAGTATACTTTTTCAAAGAAATAGAGGGTTAAAAGCATAGAAGTTATAAAGCAGAAGAGGAATTTTCCGGTGTCGCCCAAGGAATTGAAAAGGGAAAACAAAAAATTAATCTACGAAAAGCCCGTGTTGATCGGGCTGGGCGATACCCTTAACTTGGGAGCGGGCAAATGTGGCAGTGGTTCCTATGACGGAGGGAACTGCCAACCTGGGCATAGCGCAGGTAGCCATTGCTTGGATGGATTCAGCCCCGTAGGAAACTGTAATGTTGGGCCCTGGAAAGCATGATGGAGGCGAACTTGTCGGTTTTATCCTTTGAAAATAAAGAAATTTTTCCCCCCGAGGAGAAACCTTTTTGCGTCCCGGGTCCGGGATTCACCGGCGGATTTTCCCTGTGCCTGGCGAATGGGCAAGGGTGGAGCATCCTTTCCACGGAGGGGACGAGGTCGTTGGTGGAAAGATGGGCCTCCATCATGGGAATAAATGTTAACGACCTACATCAATGCTCCTGCAAAACTGCTGAAAATAAGTGGGAGTTGTCATTCCGGGCAACCCCGGCGTATGCCGGGGGCGACCCGGAATCCAGTCCCGCCGAAGGCGGCATTCAAACGATTCCGGATTCCAGCTCCCGTTTAAAAAGCTGCCGGGACAAGTTTTCCCGGAATGACGGAGTAAATGAATTTTGCAGGAACCACCATGGTCACCCCCAAATGCTATTCCTGCCCCGGCAAGAGGATGGTCAAAAATGGCATCAGAAAAAGGGGTGGAAAGTGCAAAACCTGGAGAGAATAAAAATCTGGTCTCATCCAAGTTCAGCCCATATCATCTGTGAGATCGGGGCCGAAGACCATTTCGATCTGGACCTTATCCGAATGTGGGCCGCTACCTATCCGATTTACCAAAGAGCAATGGAAACGGGAGGGCTTCCTTTCCACGCCTGCCTGGCGGGGCGCGGGGAGATGGGGGTCTTGCTGGCCGCCCCCGGGGGAGGGGGAAAATCGACCTGCGCCCGGCGTCTGCCCCCTCCCTGGAAGGTTCTTTGCGACGATGAGACCTTGATTGTCCGGGACCCGGAGGGGCGCTACTTCGTCCATCCCTTTCCTACCTGGAGTAATTTTTTCTGGAGAAGAGAAGACCGGACCTGGAACGTTCAAGGGTATATTCCCCTTTCGGCCATATTCTTCATAAAAAAGGGGAAAAAGGACGAGGTCATTCCCATGGGAAGAGGGGAAGCTTCGGCCCGCATGTATCAGGCAGCCGAGCAGGTCTGCCTCCGCAACTGGAGGTACTTCAGCGCCGAAGAGGAGAGAGGGGAGAAGGAAAGATTGTTCGCCAATGCCTGCGAGCTCTCGCAGAAAATCCCGGCCTTTACCCTCCGCGTCAGTTTGCAGGGACAGTTCTGGAAAGAGATTGAGAAAGTCCTTAATACGCGGAAACTTTATCCCCACCAGAATTCGTCATTCCCGCGAAGCCTGTCCCTGCATGTCTTAAGCAGGGAGCGGGAATCCAGGAAGAAGCTAGATTTTCGTCAGGTATAGACCCATGAAACCGACTTACCCTTTAAACCAATTATATTTCTATCTCACCGCGGGCTGTAACCTGGCCTGCCGCCATTGCTGGATTTCGCCCGCCTTCCAGGGGGAAGGACGTCCTTCCCCTGAGTTGCCGATCGATCTCTTTCGTTCGATTCTTGACCAGGGAAAGAGCCTGGGTCTTTCAGCGGTGAAGCTGACAGGGGGGGAACCCCTCCTGCATTCCCGCATCCTTGATTTGATCCGCGGGATCCGGCAGGAAAACCTGGTCCTCACCCTGGAGACCAACGGGGTCTTGTGCACCCCGGAACTTGCCCGGGAAATATCCGCGGGCAGAGAGCCCTTTGTCTCCGTGAGCCTGGACGGAGCGACGGCCGCCACCCATGAATGGGTCCGGGGCGTCCCGGGGTCCTTTGACGCGGCTGTCCGGGGAATCCGGAACCTCGTGGCCGCCGGGGTGCGGCCGCAGGTCATCATGACCACCATGAGGCGAAACCGGGTTGAAATAGAACCCCTGGTCCGCCTTGCCGAAAGGCTGGGCGCGAGTTCGGTCAAGTTCAATGTCATTCAGCCCACCGCCCGGGGGGAAAAGATGCATGAAGCGGGAGAAGCATTGACCGTCCGGGATTTGGTGGAGCTGGGGGACTGGGTGGAGAACTTCCTTTCCACCGAGACGAAACTGCCGGTTTATTTCAGTCATCCCGCCGCTTTCCGGCCTTTAGGAAAAATGTTCGGAAAGAATGGGGACGGATGTTCCGTCTGCGGGATCCTGGGGATTCTGGGCGTCCTGGCGGATGGGTCTTACGCCTTGTGCGGGATCGGGGAAACCGTGCCTGAACTGGTGTTCGGCCATGCTGCGCGTCATCGCCTGGAGGAAGTCTGGCAGGAGAATGCCGTTCTTCAGGATCTGCGTCAAGGTCTCCCCCATCGATTTGAGGGGATCTGCGGCCGATGCCTGATGAAAGGAATCTGCCTGGGGAGCTGTGTGGCCCAGAATTACTACCGCAGCAAAAACCTGTGGGCCGGGTTCTGGTATTGCGAAGAAGCCCGTCGAGAAGGCCTATTCCCCACAACCAGGCTGCAAAAAGGAGAATAACCTTCCCTCCCCGAAGGTGTGAAAAAATTGATCCAGTTCTTTTTTAGGTCATTCCGGCGAAAGCCGGAATCCAGTGCTTTCAAGACTTTACGAACTTCCTGGACCCCGGTTTTCACCGGGGTGACGGCTGAAAACCAATTTTTTCACACCTTCCCCCCTCGAGAGGGAGGGCTTGCCCTGTGGAGTGTGGAAGGTTACTGTACAGGGTAAAGGTGGGGGGGAAAGAAGGGGTGAAAGGGGGCGGATGAAATCTACCCAATTTTCTTCGCGACTTCAATCCATCACCTATACCGGCGGGAGCATGAAACCGACTTTCCGGGATGGGGACGGCCTTACCGTGGAAATTTACGGCGGCAGGAAGGGAAGGGTGGGGGACATTGTTGTTTTCCACCATCCGGAAGATGATCAAATCGTCATCCACCGCATCGTATCCGTCGGCAAAGACGCGATCCGTACAAGAGGGGATCACAATACCCAGTTGGATCCCTGGATTCTTGAACCCGGAGAGATCATCGGCAAAGTGGTCTCCGCCTGGAGGGGAAAGAGGAGGATCAGGGTATGGAACGGTTTGGCCGGCCACATTCAGGCCCTGGCATTCAGAACCTGCATAAAGATGGATGATTGGGTCTCTTGCCTCCTTCATCCCTGCTACCGATGGCTCTCCCGCAAGGGGCTGGTCCGGAGGATGATGGGAGGAAATTCCAGAATCCGTATCCTTTCCCTCCAGAGGCCAGACGGTGTAGAGTACCTGCTGCTTTTCAGGAACCACCCGATCGGCAGACGCCGCCCGGGATTCTCCACCTGGGAGATCAAAAGACCCTACCGCTTACTCATCGACGAATCCACCCTCCCCTAACCCCCCACCACAAAAATGCAAAATAGGGGACGTTGGTTCTAAGTGACCTTGACAGTTTTCTCTTTATTTGCTACCATCCTGCCATGCCTCGAAAACCGAGATTAGATGCCCCGGGCACACTGCACCACATAATTGGTAGGGGAATCGAAGGGGCAGAGGTCTTCCGTAGCAATTTTGACCGGGATAACTTTCTTTCCCGGATAGCGGAATTATGCCGGGGAAAGAGCTGGGCAGTGTTTGCCTGGACGCTTATGCCCAACCACTTCCACCTGCTTATCCGCACGGGTCAACAATCAATCTCCCAGAGTATGCGAAAGCTTTTAACCGGTTATGTGGTGAACTTCAATCGCCGACATAAGCGATATGGGCATCTTTTCCAGAACCGGTATAAGTCGATTGTCTGCCAGGATGACCCATACCTTTTGGAATTGGCAAGGTATATCCATTTGAATCCTTTAAGGGCGGGCTTGGTGGAATCTATAGATGAGTTGAATGATTATCCTTGGAGCGGTCATTCAGCGATTATGGGAAGGATCAAGCGAGACTGGCAGGATACTCATGAGGTTCTGGCCTATTTTGGGGGAAGGAAGAAGGAGGCTATCAAAAGATATGAGAAATTTTTGGGCGAGGGTGTAGCGAGAGGAAAAAGGCCCGATCTAGTCGGCGGAGGCCTTCTTCGGAGTTTAGGTGGATGGTCCGAGGTGTTATCCAAGAGGAGAAGGGGAGAGTGGGTAGCAGCAGATGAGCGAATATTGGGTGATGGTGATTTTGCTGAGTATGTGATTAAGGAGGCAGGGGAAAAGGAAAAGGAGACTTTGAGGTTTGGAAAAAAGAAAGAAAAGAAAGTAGATTTTTCGTCTTTAGCGAAAGAGGTGGCCAAATTAATTGAGATCGGAGACTCTGAGTTGAAGTCCGGCTTCAGGAGCCAAAAAATTATTAGAGCTAGAAGGTTATTCTGTCAGGTGGCGGTGCGCAAGATGGGATATTCAGGGGCGGATGTGGCCCGATTTCTGGGGATGACTACTTCAGCGGCCAATCGTCTGGCATCATCAAAGGCTGTTCCCGAATTAGACAAATATTGAAGGTCACTTAGAACCAACGTCCCCTATATTGCATTTATTTAGGAGAATGGGGTGGGGTCAGTCAAGGCAGGATGAATTTTTTTAATCTTTGATCCGCTTGAGCTCGATTTTCACCACATTGGTGCGGTCCATGCATTCCAGTTCCACCACCTCCGGCCCGCCCCATTCAACCGGGAAACCGCCCCCGAACTGGAGCATGAGGATGTAGGGAAAGGCGTCATGGTAGAAGAAACCGCACATCCCGGCCGTATTGTGCCCGCTGAGCTCAAGCTGCTGCCCCACTTTGTGGCCGGCGTTGCAGTGACCCTTGACGCTCTTGATGGTCCCGACGACGCGGTAGCCGATCCCCTTCACTTCAGCCATGATGGTGCCTCCTTATCCGTTTTCATCCGCATTCCCCCCCACCCTGACCCTCCCCCTCGAGGGGGGAGGGGAGGGAGGGGGTGATTTCTTTTAGTTGCGGCGCAGCCGCGCTGCGTTCAACCGCGTCCCATTCATTCTTTTGTCTTTGGTTCTTTTTGCAAATATAGAATCTGTGTTTATCTGTGTTCATCTGTGAAAAGATCGCTTCGCTTGAGGATCGTCACGCTTAGGCGTGACTTGAGGAGCGGCCTCCGGCCTCGAGGAGCGCTGCGCTTTAGGCAAAAAAGAATCCGTGTTTATCCGCGTCCCAAATAATTTTTTCTCGTTATTCGGGTTTCCAGCGGAGCTTTGGCTTCCGGTTGGCCAGGACTTCGTCCAGCCGGGAGACTTTGGTCCGGTGGGGAGCGCTGCGGACAATCTCCGGGTCGGTTTCGGCTTCCCGGGCGATTTGGATCATGGATTCGATGAACTGGTCCAGCGTCTCCTTGGCCTCGCTTTCGGTGGGTTCGATCATCAGCGCCCCGTGGACCACGAGGGGGAAGTAAATGGTGGGCGGATGAAAACCGTAATCCATGAGCCGCTTGGCGATGTCCAGGGCGGTGACCCCGAATTTATTCTGCAGCCGGTCGTTGAAGACACATTCGTGCATGCAGGGAAAGTCGTAGGGCAGTTGGTAGTAGCCTTTCAGCCGGGCCCGGATGTAGTTGGCGTTAAGCAGGGCCAGCAGGCTGGCTTTCTTGAGTCCTTCAGCGCCCATGGAGAAGATATAGGCGTAGGCCCGGACCAGGATCCCGAAGTTTCCGTAAAAGGAGCGGATCTTGCCGATGGATTTGGGCCGGCCGGATTCGAAACGGAAGCGGTCTCCTTCCTTTACCACGACGGGAATGGGGAGATAGTCGGCCAGGTGGGATTTCACCCCCACCGGGCCGGCGCCCGGGCCGCCTCCCCCGTGGGGGGTGGAAAAAGTCTTATGCAGGTTGAAGTGCAAGACATCCACTCCCATGTCTCCCACACGGGTCAGGCCCAGGAGGGCGTTCAAATTGGCGCCGTCGCAGTAGATCAGACCGCCTTTCTTATGCACAATCTCCGCGACTTGGCCGATATGGTCTTCGAAGAGCCCGAGGGTGTTGGGATTCGTAACCATGAGGGCGGCCACATCCTCGTCCATCTTCTCTTCGACCGCTTGAGGGGACAACCTTCCCCGGTCATCGGATTTCACCTGAACGACCTGGTACCCGCAGAGGCTGGAACTGGCCGGATTGGTTCCGTGGGCCGTATCAGGGACCAGGACCTTTTTCCGGGGATTTCCCCGGTCCGCCAGGCAGGCCCGGATCATGAGCATACCCGTCAGTTCGCCCTGGGCTCCGGCGGAGGGCTGAAGGGTTACCCGGTCCATGCCGCTCACTTCTCCGAGGTACCGTTCCAGCTCGTACATCAGCTGAAGCTTCCCCTGGGAAATCTCCTCGGGCAGGTACGGGTGGGCTCCGGCGAAACCCGGCAGGCGGGCCATTTCTTCGTTGATCTTGGGGTTGTACTTCATGGTACAGGAGCCCAGGGGATAGAAACCGGAGTCCACGCCGTAGTTCCACTGAGAAAGGCGGGTGAAATGGCGGACCACGTCCACCTCGCTCATCTCCGGGAATCCTTCCAGCTCTTGGCGGACGAATTTCTGCGGCCATACCTTCGCCGGGCTCACCCTGTCCACATCCGGCCTGGGAAGAGAATAGGCTTTGCGTCCCTTGGCCCCCTTCTCGAAGATCAGGGGTTCATTCAGGATCAATCCGCTGGCCCCCAACCATCTGTCTTTCATAAAGATCTCCTTTTAACCACAGAGAGCACGGAGTTCACCGAGGAAAAAAATGAATATCAACAAACTCAAAAATACCATCAAGCATCCCCCCCACCCTAACCCTCCCCCTCGAGGGGGGAGGGGAGGGAGGGGGTGATTTCCATTGGTTGCGGCTCTGCCGCGCTGTGTCCTCTGTGGTTAAAAAAAAGTTTTACCCGCCTTCAAAAGCCTGCACCAGGCGGTCGATGTCCTCCCGGCTATGTTTTTCCGTCACGCAGACCAGGATTTCTTTTTTCATCTCCGGAAAGAACCGCTTCAGGGGGAGGCCCCCGATGATTCCCCGGTCGGCGAGTTTTTTCAGCGCCTGATCCGGGTCGTCTTTCAGCCGGAGAACGAATTCATTAAACGTGGGGGCCGAAAACCGGAGAGGAATACTTTCCGCCAGCCTTTTCTTGGCATACTCGCACTTGCTCAGGTTGATCTCCGCCAGTTCCCGCAGGCCCTCTTTCCCCATGATCGTCAGGTAAACGAGGACCGCCAAAGCGCACAGGGCCTGGTTGGTGCAGATGTTGGAGGTGGCCTTTTCCCGGCGGATGTGCTGCTCCCGGGTGGCCACCGCCAGGAGGAAGCCCCGGCGCCCCTCCACATCCACCGTCTCCCCCACCAATCTTCCGGGCATGGAGCGGAGAAAATTCTCCTTGCTGGCGAAGAACCCGATGTAAGGCCCGCCGAAGCTGACCGGGTTGCCGAAACTCTGCCCCTCCCCGACCACAAGGTCCGCCCCGAGCGCTCCCGGAGGCTGGAGCAGGGCCAGGGATAGGGGCTCGGCCACAGCCACGATCAACAGGGCATCATGGGCGTGAACCGACCGGGCGATGCGCTCCACGTCTTCCAGGCAGCCGAAGAAGTTGGGCTGCTGGATGACGACCGAGCTGACCTCTTTGTCCAGAGCCTTTTCGAGAGTTTCCAAGTCCAGGGCTCCTTCCCCGGCAAAAGGAACGGGAACCAGTTCCAGGCCCAGGGGATGGGTGTAGGTCTGGGTGACGATCCGGTATTCGGGGTGAAGAGAGCGGGCGAGGAGGCATTTTTTCCGGCCCTTGATTCGCTGGGCCATCAGGACGCCCTCGGCCACCGCCGAAGCACCGTCATAGACCGAAGCGTTGGCGATGTCCATTCCGGTGAGCTGACAGATGAGGGTCTGGAACTCGAATACGGCCTGGAGCGTACCCTGGCTGACCTCCGGCTGGTAAGGGGTGTAGGCGGTGTAGAACTCCGAGCGCCGCAGCACGTGGTCCACGACGGAGGGAGTAAAATGGTCGTAGGCCCCGGCCCCCAGGAAAGAGACCAGAGGTTCCCCCGATTTTCCTCCCTCGCTGAGGGAGCGGAGCTTCTGGACAAGCTCCATCTCCGAAAGAGGGGGAGGGAGGTCCAGATCCCTTTTCAAGCGCAGAGGGCCGGGGAGAACATCGGCCAGATCCTCGAGACGGTTGGCGCCCACCTCCCGGAGCATCTCGGCCAGGTCGCTTTCCGAAAGGGGAAGGTACCTCATTTCTCATCCTTTCGCTTCTTCTTCGGCCACAAAGGCTTCATACGCTTCGGGGGTCATCAGACTGCCGGCCTCCGCAGGGTCCGAAAGCTTCATCTTGACCATCCACCCCTGGCCGTAAGGGTCCTGGTTGATGGTTTCCGGGATATCCTTCAGGGATTCGTTGGCCTCTTCCACCTGTCCGCTCAGGGGGGAATAGACCTCGGCCACGGCTTTCACCGAATCCACGGTGACCACCGTCTCCCCTTTCTTCACTGCCTTTCCTTTGGGGGGGAGTTCGACGAAAACGATGCTGCCCAGCTTTTCCTGGGCAAAATCGGTAATCCCCACCACGGCCGCATTGCCGTCGACCCGGGCCCACTCGTGATCCTTGGTGTACTTCACGTCTTTTGGAAAGTTCATGCATACCCTCCCTCCCCCACCCTAACCCTCCCCCTCGAGGGGGGAGGGGAGAGAGGGGGTGATTCCTTGTGGTTGCGGCCCTGCCGCACGAAGTAAAATGGAACAATCAGCTACGAGCTATGAGCTATGAGCTTTTTTTATCCACCCTTTTTCTTCGGCCTTCTGGCGGAGGCGTTCAAGGGATTCCGGCGTGGCCTTCTCCTTTTCCCGGGGTGGAACCCGGACGAATCTTTTTCTTTTCTTTGCCTTGAGATCTTCTTCTTTCATGAACGGCACGCAGTGAACCTGATTTTATTCCCTTAAGAAGAAAAGATAAAGCGAAAATATCGAAGATATTTATCCGCAGATTTCGCAGAGATATAAACACTACGAATAAAGCCGAGCCCAGTTTTTGGCCTGAAGCCTTCCAGAATATGTTCCAAGTCAGTCCGCCCGTCTTTGAAAAATATCGCCCTTCCTGGATATTTTCTCCCCATCGAGCAAACGCTCCAAATGTTTTTCGATCATGTTTCTTTCGAACAAAAACCACACTTGTTCCCGGGACAGGCGAAATCCGGAGATCAGGCTCAGGGAGGCAAGTTCATCGAGCGTTTTCGGGGTGGAGAGGGCTTCGAGGATTTTTCTCTCCCGGGAGTAGATGTTCTCCAGGTACCGGTCCAGGCGCGGCCCGATGTCCCCCCGGAAAACCTCCTGTCCGTGGGAAGGGATGGAAATGGCAGCGCGGATTTTGCGGATTTTCTCCACCGAGTCGACGATGCTCTGGATACTGGCTTTTTTGTTGTGGTACCAGGGGCCGGCAGGGGAGAGCTCCATGTCGGCCAGGAAAAGAATCTCGAATTCGGGGATCAGAAAACCGGTGAGGCCGGGAGTGTGTCCCGGAAAATGGAGGAATTGCAGGGTAACCCCGCCCAAGTCCAGGGTCGTTCCATCGTTTACCTCTTTCACCTCCTTCTTTTCTCGAAAACCGAAGGCCTTGGTCAGGGTGGCCTTCCAGGTTTGCTCGTAAGGGGTCCCTTTCACTCCCACCCACTCGGCCATGGAATCGAGAGAACGGAAGCAGGGGGCGTCATCCCGGTGAGTGAAGAAATCAATCCCATCAAAAAGAGGATTATAGCGGATATGGTCGGGGTGGTAGTGGGTGTTGAAGAGGAAGTCGATTTTTTCTTCTGCCCTCAGGCGCCGGAGGGCCTTCTCTTCGCAGGCGGGGTCCACCAGAAGGGTCTGGCGCCCTTTCACCAGGAGGGTGTTGCAATAGGGGTAGTAGGGAAGTTTCCCGAAAAAGATTTTGACCGGGCCGATTTGCTGGGTCTGGATCATGTTTCGCACTTTCCCCTGCCCGCTCTCCTCCAAGCGGCGGAAGTTTTCCGTGAATCACCCCCGCCCCCGCCCTCCCCCGTCAAGGGGGAGGGAATTTCTTCTCTATTTCAATATGTTTACCCTCTCCCCTGGCGGGAGAGGGTAGGGTGAGGGGAAAAGATCACCGCCACCCTTGCCCTCCCCCGTCAAGGGGGAGGGCAATAATTCCATGGATGGGTCTGGGGATGATAGAAAATCAGGTGGTCAAGGCCCCGCCATCGATGTAGATGGAATGGCCGGTGATGAACCGGGCGGCGTCCGAGGCGAGGAAGAGGACTGAGCCCACGATCTCTTCGGGTTCGGCCAGCCTCCCCATGGGGATGGCGGCGGATACATGCTTGGCCACTTCCGGGTTGGACCAGATGGGCTTGCTGAAATCCGTCTTGGTCAGGCCGGGACCCACCGCATTGACCTGAATTCCGAACTGAGCCCATTCCCGGGCCATACAACGGGTGAGCATCTTGAGCGCCGCCTTGCTGCACCCGTAGGCGGCCATGCCCAGCTCGGCCTTCTCCGCCCCCACGGTGGTGATGTTGATGATCCGCCCGCTCTTCTGCTCCATCATCTTCCGGGCCACCAGCCGGCTCAGCAACCACACGGCTTTCACGTTGGTGTTGAAGACCTTGTCCCACCCGTCCTCCCGCAGGTCCAAGAGGCTGCGCAGGAAGCTGCGGGCGGCGTTGTTCACCAGGATGTCGATCTTGCCAAACTCCTTGACCGTCGCCTGGACCAGGTTTTCCAGCTGATCATTCACGGTGAGGTCGGTCACCACCGCCAGGGCTTTCCCGCCCGATTTCTGGATTTCTTCCGCCACCGCTTCGATCTCTTTCTGGGTTCGGCTGGTGACGACAACCGAGGCCCCGGCCTTGGCCAGCCCCAGGGCGATCGCCCGGCCGATGCCGCGGCCCCCTCCGGTGATGATGGCGATTTTGCCGCTCAAGTCGAATGTAGCGTTCATCCTACGCTCCTTCCATCAGGCCTCTTCCTGCCTTGAATCACTAACCCCATTTTTCCCTTTGGCTCGGCGCACCATCCTCCAGATAAACGCCACCAGCAGGGTGCCGCTGATCAGGATGATGAAACTGGCGGAGAAGAAAGAAATCAGGAATTCCACCGGGTTCTTGAGCCGGTATGCGCGGATCATCTCTTCGATGCCGAATTCGAGGAAGAAAACGGCCAGGGCGCAGAAGAAAATGAATTTGGCCCACCAGAACATTCTAAGCTTCCTTTTCCCCCCCACCCTAACCCTCCCCCTCGGAGGGGGGAGGGAAGGGTGGGGGTGAAGAAAAAATATCAACCGCAGAGGAAATAAATTGGAATGCTGGAATAATGGAATAATGGAATAATGGGTTTAATTACGATATTTTTTGCCCACCATTCCGATATTCCATTATTCCATTATTCCTTATTTTT
>Ga0111180_1144_pt1 | contig 21708 bp, 27 predicted proteins | sample DeeMarSWOR324_28_FD_80237 | JGI IMG/M metagenome (GOLD analysis project Ga0111180, IMG submission 80237) | Deltaproteobacteria bacterium SM23_61
TCCAAGATCATCAAGGAAGCGGCTTCCCTGGGCGGGTCGGTGCGCGGCCTGGTCCCGGAAATCGTGCACCAGAGGCTGAAAGAAAAATTTCCGGCGTACCGGAATGTACCGTAAAATGGGGGGAAAGGGCGAAATGGGGAAAAGGCGAAAAGGGAATTTGGTTTTTTCCATTCGCCGTTTCCCCTCTTCCCCTTTTCGCCCCTGAATTCACGCCAAAGAAGAGCTCAACATTGCATAAGGCACGAAAGGAGTTTCCAATGAAATTGGCCGAACGAGTCAATCGCATTAAACCCTCTCCCACTTTTGCCGCCGCAGCCAAGGCCGCGGCCATGCGGGCCAAGGGGATCGAGGTCATCAGCTTTGCCCAGGGGGAGCCGGACTTTGACACCCCGGAAAACATCAAGGAGGCCGCCTACAAGGCCATCCGGGAGGGGATCACCAAATACACGCCCGCCTCGGGCTTTCCCGACTTGAAGGACGCCATCATCCAGAAATTCAAGCGGGACAACGGGCTCACCTATGACCGGTCCCAGGTCTTCGCTTCCGCCGGGGCCAAGCTCATCATCTATAACCTGGCGCAGGCCCTCTTCCAGGCCGGGGACGAGGTCATCGTTCCCGCGCCCTACTGGGTTTCCTACACCGACATTGTCCTGCTGATGGATGCCACCCCGGTCGTGGTTCAGACCGCGGAAGCCCGGGACCGACCGGGGCTACCTACACGGCCGACGAGCTGAAAGCGCTGGCGGAGGTCCTTCTTCCCCGGAAGATCCTGATTGTCGCCGACGACATCTATGAAAAATTCGTTTATGACGGGACGGTCTTCACCAGCATTGCCTCTCTGGGTAAGGAAGTGCAGGATCAGACCGTGGTCATCAATGGTGTCTCCAAGACCTACTCCATGACCGGGTGGCGGATCGGCTACGCCGCCGGCTCGGCCGACCTCATCGCGGCGATGGACAAAGTCCAGACCCAGAACGTTTCCAATCCGGTCTCCTTCTGCCAGAAAGCGGCCGTCGAGGCCCTGGCGGGTCCCCAGGATTCGGTGCCGAAGATGGTCACCGAATTCGACCGGCGCCGCAAATACATCGTCCAGCGCCTGAACGCCATGCCCGGCGTCAAATGCGCCATGCCCAAAGGGGCTTTCTACGTCTTTCCCAATATCACCGGCCTCTTCGGAAAGAAATGGGGAGACCGGGTGATCTCCAACTCGTCGGACGTGACCGATTTGATCCTGGAGGAAGCCAAGGTGGCGGTCGTGGCCGGCAGCGGTTTCGGCAACGACCAGCACATCCGTTTCTCCTACGCCACTTCCATGGCCAATATCGAAAAGGGAATGGACCGGATCCAGGAAGCCCTCAAAAAGCTGAGATAAAGGCGAAACGGCGAAAGGGGGAAAAGGCGAAAAGGAAACAGATCAAAAGGCAGGAAACCTTTACGACCAAGGAACGGCCTGATTTTTTATTCGCCCTTTCGCCTTTTCGCCCCTTCGCCCTTCTTTTTCCATCGGAAATAATCCCGCAAAATCTGTTCATGATCGAAGGCCAGCGGACGGGGCAGATTCTTCTCCGTGAAAATCCTCACCTCTCCGGCGTCATCCCCCGCCCGGGGCACCCCCCGGGCCCTGGCGGTGAAGACGGTGGAAATGTTGTGCTGCCGGGGATCTCTCCGGGGGTCGGAATAGGCATGGAATTGTTTCAGCGATTTCACCTCCAACCCGGTTTCCTCCCGGGCCTCCCGGACCGCAGCCTGCTCCAACGTCTCCCCGTAGTCCACAAATCCTCCGGGCAAGGCCCATGCTTTCGGCTCGTTTTTCCGGAGGATCAGCACAACCCCCTTCTCCCCCTCTTGCCCCGCGACTTCGATGATCACGTCAACCGTGGGGAACGGATTCATATAAAGGTGAACTTCGGTCCCGCACCGGGGACAGAGAACTCTTTTTTTCTCCATTTCCGGCCCCTCTCTAAAATTCCAAAAAAGAACAAATGGGACACAGATGAACACAGATAAACACAGATTTTATATTTGCAGACGGCCAAAAGAAAAAGACCTAATGGGACGCGGATAAACACGGATGAACGCGGATTTTACATTGGAAAAAGACATAAAGACAAGAACCTCATTGGGACACAGATGAACACAGATAAACACAGATTCTACTCACAACTCACACCTCACATTTTACGGCCTTTATTGGGACGCGGATAAACACGGATGAACACAGCGCGGCTCCGCCGCAAACAAAGAAAATCACCCCCTCCCTACCCTCCCCCCTCCCCGTCGAGAGCCTCCGGGTCGAACGAGAGGAGGAGGGATAGGGTGGTAGGGGGGACGCGGATGAGCACGGACAAAACGAAAAATTAGAAAAATAACGGTTAACCGCAGAGATCGCAGAGCACGCAGAGGTATGGACGGGTAAAGGCTCGAGGCCCGCTCTTTGCTTCCTCTTCGTTCATCCTCTTTTTTCCATCCGCGGAGGACCCAGAGATAGAAGGATCTTCATCCCCCCAAAAGGACAAAAGAACCACAAAACGCGGAGAGCCGAGAGAACGCAGAGAGGATGAAATATTCATAAAATGATTCATTTCCTAGTCTTTTGAAGAAAAAGCTCTGCGGTCTCCGCGTGCTCTGCGGTTGAAATTCTCGAGGGCCTCGGCAAATGCTTCAAGCTCCTTGACATTTACCCGTTTCCCTGTTATAAATCAAGAAAAATTAAGAGGTTATGTTCATGAAAAGAATCGGACCTTTCGCCGCTCTCGTCGTCCTCGTGTTTCTGGCCCAAGGGGCTCTGACCGGGTGTGCATCCCTCTTCTCCACCAAAGAAGGAGGGGCCGCTTCTTCAGAGACGGCCCTCAGAGCCTCCTTCTCCGGTTTCGAGGACGTGGTAATCCCTTCCGACCTTTCACCGGACAGAAAGAAGTCCCAGGTTTACAGCGCCGGCAAGGTCAAAGTGGGACTTCTCACTTTTAAAGGGCGAGTCGAACCCGGCTCCCTGGCGGATTTCTTCCGGAACAACCTTCCCCGCAACGGCTGGAAATTGATGACGAGTTTGAAGGACCGGGACCATTCGCTGATTTTTCTCAAAGACGAGCGGGTGTGCCTGATCACCATCAGCGAGACCTGGTTCACCTCCATCTGTGAAGTCCGGGTCGGCCTGGTGGAAAAAGGCTCGGAACCGGGCAAGGGCACAACCACTGGCTGATCTTTCTGGTTTCGACCCGAAAAACATGTTGAAGGGCAGAAAAATCGTTCTCGGAGTGACCGGGGGCATTGCCGCCTATAAAGCGGCTGAGCTCGTCCGGGAACTGGTACGCGCGGGGGCCGAGGTCTTCGTGGTCATGACCCGCAACGCCCAGGCCTTTATCACCCCCCTCACCTTCCAGACCCTTTCCGGCCATAGCGTCACGACCGAGCTCTTCAGCCTGACGGAGGAATCCGAGATCGGCCACATCGCCCTGGCCGACCGGGCCGAACTGCTGGCCATCGCCCCGGCCACCGCCAACATCATCGGGAAGATCGCCGCGGGGATTGCCGACGACATCCTCACCACCATCGTCATGGCCACCAAAGCGCCGGTTCTCCTGGCCCCGGCGATGAACGTGCACATGTGGGAAAACCCCATCTGCCAGGAAAACATCCAGAAGCTTCGAAGCCGCGGGTTTCATTTCATCGACCCCGAAGCCGGGGAGCTGGCCTGCGGCTACGAAGGAAAAGGGCGGCTGGCGGAGATTCCGGCCATCGTCGAGGAGATCCGTTCCATCCTTTCCCCCAAGGACCTGTCGGGAGAGACGCTTCTCGTCACCGCAGGGCCCACGGAGGAGCCCATCGACCCGGTTCGCTTTCTGAGCAACCGCTCTTCGGGCAAGATGGGATTCGCCGTCGCCCGCGCCGCCCGTCGAAGGGGAGCGCAGGTCATCCTGGTGAGCGGCCCGTCGGCCCTCCCCGCGCCGTCCGGGGTGAAATTCATCCCCGTCCGCACGGCCTCCGAAATGCGGGAAGCCGTCCTGGGAAGCCTGCCAGGGGTCTCCACGTTGGTCATGGCCGCCGCTGTCTCCGACTACCGGCCCAAGGGGACCTCTCCCGAAAAGATCAAGAAGTCCCGGGCGGAACTGAGCCTCCCCCTGGAACTCAACCCCGACATCCTGCACGAGGCCGGCCAGCGGAAGGAGAAGCGGCTGCTCATCGGATTTGCCGCCGAAACCGAGAGCCTGCTGGCCAATGCCAGGAAAAAGCTGGCGGAAAAGAATCTGGACCTGATCGTCGCCAACGACGTCCGTCTTCCCGGTGCGGGTTTTCAGGTGGATACGAACGTGGCCAAGCTCATAGATCGTTCCGGGAAGGTCGAAGAGCTTCCGCTCATGAGCAAAGAAGACCTGGCGGATTGCGTCCTGGACCGGGTCCTTCTTTTAAGGAGCGCATGAAATCCAAGTCTCAACCGCGGGCTTTAGACCAGACCCAGCTCCTTCTCCAACTCAAAGACCTGGTGACCGGTCTCCGGCACTACCTGGAAGAAGAACGGGCGAAGGGATTGGAAGGCTGGCCCAAGAGTTCGGCCCCGTCCCGCAGGGAGGCTTTCTCTCCGCCCCCCCCGTCCCCCTCCCCTCTGACTCTGAAGGAGGTTCGGGAAGAATTGGGGGACTGCCGGAGGTGCAAGCTCCATTCTACCCGGACGAATATCGTCTTCGGGGAGGGAAATCCCAGGGCCCTGCTCGTCTTTGTGGGGGAGGGGCCGGGGCGGGATGAAGACCTGCAGGGAAGACCCTTCGTGGGCCTGGCGGGACAGCTTCTCACCAAGATCATTCAGTCCATCCAGCTAACCCGGGAAGAGGTGTACATCGCCAATATCATCAAGTGCCGCCCCCCCGGAAACCGGAATCCGGAGCCGGACGAGATCCGGGCCTGCGAGCTTTTTCTCATCAAGCAGCTCCAGGCCATCCGGCCCAAGCTGATCTGCGCCCTGGGAACCTTCGCCGCCCAGACGCTGCTGAAAACCGAGGAGAGGATCTCCCTTCTGCGGGGAAGATTCCATCCATACCAGGGGATTCCGGTCATGCCCACCTACCATCCGGCTTACCTCCTCCGCAACCCTCAATTCAAAAGGGACGTGTGGGCGGACATGAAAAAGATCAAAAAGGAGTGCGACCGGTTTTAAATTTCTCCGCTATGGCGGTATCGAGGGAGTTTCCATAATGGGCAAGAAGTCTTTCTGCGCTTTTCTTTTCCTGGGGCTTTTTCTCTCCGGCCTTCTTCTTTCTGTGCTTCCCGGTTTTCTTCCGGCCCAGGAAAAACAGGTCAACATCCTGAAGATCAACGACGCCATCACTCCGGCGATCGCCGATTTTATCAAGAGGGGCATTGAACAGTCCATCAAAGACAAAGCGGAGTGCCTGGTCATCCAGATGGACACGCCCGGCGGGCTGGACCTTTCCATGCGGGACATCATCAAGGAGATAATGAACGCGGATATTCCCATCGTGGTTTACGTGGCCCCCAGCGGGGCGCGGGCAGCCTCGGCCGGGGTATTCATCACCCTGGCTTCGGACATAGCGGCCATGGCTCCCGGAACGAATATCGGAGCCGCCCACCCCGTGGCCGTGGGGGGGGGCAGGATGGACCGGACCATGGCGGAAAAAGTGGTGAATGACGCGGCGGCCTACATCGAGTCCATCGCCGCAAAAAAAGGAAGGAACGTGAAGTGGGCGGCCAAGGCCGTGCGGGAGAGCGTCTCCATCACCGAGACCGAGGCCCTGAAGATCAAAATCATCGACCTCATCGCCAGGGACGTGGATGACCTGCTGGCCAAGATCAACGGCAAGCGCATCGAAAAAAACCGGCGGACCCTCAAACTGGCCACCAAGGGGCTGAAGACCAAGTCGCTGGAGATGGGGTTTCGCGAGAACTTCCTGGCCATCTTGAGCAACCCCAATATCGCCTACATCCTCATGATGATCGGGCTGGTGGGCCTCTATTTTGAACTCTCCAACCCGGGAGCGATCTTCCCCGGGGTCATCGGCGGGATCTGCCTGATCCTGGCTTTCTTCGCCTTCCGCACCCTTCCGGTGAACTATGCCGGAATCCTGCTGATCCTGCTGGGAGTCTTCCTCTTCATTGCCGAAATCAAAATAACCAGCTACGGCCTCCTTTCCGTGGGGGGCGTCGTCTCCCTGGCCCTGGGGTCCATCATGCTCTTTGATTCCCCCCTTCCCTTTCTGCGGGCCTCCCTAATGGTCATCATTCCCACGGTTCTGGCCGCGGCGGGGTTCTTCATCTTCGCCGTGACCATGACCATCAAAGCCCACATGGCCAAACCTGCCACCGGGAAAGAAGGCCTTCTGGGCGAGGTGGGAAAAGTCACGACCCGGATCGCTCCGGAGGGAAAAGTGTTCGTCCACGGAGAACTCTGGAACGCATACGCGGACGAAATCATCGAAGAGGGCCAGAAGGTCCGGGTAGTGAAGGCGGAGGGGCTCTGGGTGAAGGTGGAAAAAATATCTTAGGGAGATGACAGACTTGGAATCCGAATCCCGATGCGCTTCTTGCAGACGCCATCTTCTCTGTCATTCCGGCGAAAGCCGGAATCCAGATTAGCCTGAGAATCCTGGATTCCGGGTCGCCCCCGGCCTTCGCCGGGGTTGCCCGGAATGACGATTTCCTCTTTCTTTCAGGAGTTTTGCAAGAGGCTCCGATACTCGTGAATCTCCCCAGTAAAAGCTGACGTATGGTTACAATCTTTAAAAAATCATAATGTAGGAGGGTACCATGTTTCAAGGTCTATCGTTCTTAATCCTGCTGGTCCTGATCCTCATGATCCTGGCCAGCGCCCTAAGGATTCTCAACGAATACGAACGGGGGGTCATCTTCCGGTTGGGCCGGGTGCGCACGGTCGCGGGAAAACCCGAGCCCAAAGGTCCAGGGCTTATCTTTCTTATCCCCATCATCGATAAGCTGGTGAAAGTCAGCCTCCGGATCGTAACCATGGATGTTCCTCCCCAGGATGTTATCACCCGGGACAACATCTCCATCAAGGTGAACGCGGTGATCTATTTCCGGGTCATGGATCCCATCAAGGCGGTCATCGAGATTGAAAACTACCTGTATGGCACCTCCCAGCTCTCCCAGACGACCCTCCGGTCCGTTTGCGGGCAAGTGGAGCTCGACGACATCCTCTACCAGCGGGATAAGATCAACCTCCAGCTCCAGGAAATCCTGGACAAGCATACCGACCCCTGGGGCGTGAAGGTAACCGCCGTGGAAGTGAAGGGCATCGACCTGCCCGAGGAAATGCGCCGGGCCATGGCCAAGCAGGCCGAGGCCGAACGCGAACGGCGGTCCAAGGTCATCCGGGCGGAAGGGGAATACCAGGCGGCGGAGCGATTGAAAGACGCCGCGGTGATCATCGCCGACCATCCCATGGCCCTGACCCTGCGCTACCTCCAGACCCTGACCGAGGTGGCCTCGGATAAAAACTCCACCACCATCTTCCCCCTCCCCATCGACCTGATCAAGCCGTTCCTCAAGCTGGCGGAGCAGGCCGATAAGGGAATAGGATGGGGCCCGTGCATGGGCCCCATCTTATTTTTTCAGCCGGCGAAAGAAAAATGAACCACGGAGATCGCAGAGAACGCGGAGAAAAAATCCTTTTCAAAATCAAGATACATCCATCTACGTCCTGCCGGTTTCGGTCTTGCCTTGATTTTTGATATTTGGCGCCAATTCTTCTCGGTGGTCTCTGTGCCTCCGTGGTGAAAGTATTTTCGTGGAAGACTGGAAACGAAATCTATACAGCCTCTGGGCGGTGGAATTCCTGGCCGTTCTGGGCATCGCCCTAGTCCTCCCCTTTCTTCCCTTCTATGTCCGGGAATTGGGAGTCCGGGAACTGGAAGACGTGAAGCGGTGGAGCGGATTTATCTACGCCGCCCCCTTTTTCCTGGCCGTCTTTACCGGGCCCCTCTGGGGCTGGCTGGGGGACCGTTACGGGCGGCGGATGATGCTCATCCGGGCCGTCTTCGGCTTCGCCGTGACTTCCCTCCTCATGGCCTTTGCCCAGAATGTGACCCAGCTTTTTTTCCTCCGCCTGATCCAGGGCGGGGTGGCGGGATTTATCGCCGCCACCCTGGCCATCGTGGCCACCACCACTCCCCGCGAGCATATGGGGTATGCCATGGGCATTCTCCAGACCTCGCTCACCACCGGAGGGATCATCGGTCCCCTGGTGGGAGGGGTCCTGGCGGACCTGATCGTCATGGCCATCCAACCCGTTCTTTCGCTGTTCGTGGAAAGACTCTGGCCCTCCGCGGAAACCATCTCCACCATGGCCGGCGCCGTATTCGGAATCATCGGCGTTTCCAGCCTTCTCGCCTCTCCCTACTGGGGCAAACGGGGAGACCGGGTGGGCTATAAAAGGACCCTGGCTTTCACCACCCTGGCCACGGGGATCTCCTATGCCCCCCAGGGCCTGGTGACCGATGTTTTCCAGCTTCTCGCCCTCCGGTTTATCCAGGGGCTCTTTGTAGGCGGAATTCTTCCAGCCCTGTATACCCTGACCTCCCTGAATACTCCGGAGGAAAGGCGCGGGGGGATCATGGGGATCACCCGGAGCGGACTCCTGATCGGGAATGTGGCCGGGCCCATTTCGGGGGGGTTTTTGGCCGCTTCCCTGGGTATGCGTCCGGTTTTTTTCTTCACCGCGGCCCTTTTGATCGCGGTGACCTTCGTGGCCAGAAATTTCATCAAGGAACCCCCGCACTGAAACACGCAATAGGTTACAGGAGCGTCACGCCAGGGGCGTGACTTGAGGATCGCTTCGCCCTGAACCCTATTAGGTTCATGGGCTCCGCTTGAGGCCAAAAAAACTTAACCGCAGAGGTCGCGGAGAACGCAGAGGTCAAAATGACCAAAAGCATCGGGCCAGGGTGCGGTGAGACAAGCGAACCTCCTTCTCACCCTGCCTGGAAGGCAAAAACCGCTAAGGGCTTTTAAAGAGCGATCTCTGCGCTCTTAGCTTCCTCTTCGTTCATCCTCTTGTCTTGATCCCTGAAGGATCGAAGGGCAAAGAGGTGTCCATATCATAAAAAGATTTGTATTTTTTGCCTTTAGAACGAAGAAGCTCTGCGGTCTCTGCGTGCTCTGCGGTTGATATTTTTTCTTCATCTCAAGAGGGCCCAGAGACTTTTATATTTTCCCAAGGAACAAGAAGATAAACTGGAGGACCCGGTTCAAAATGTTGTATACTGAATGAGTTCCTACACCCTACCCCCTACACCCTACACCCGGTTTTTATGATTGATTTGCACATCCACACCAACGCTTCTTCCGACGGTCAGCATTCTCCCCGGGAAATTTTCCAGATGGCCCGGGGTAAAGGCCTGCGGGCCATTGCTTTTGCCGACCATAATTCGGTGAAAAATGTGGGCGAGGGGGTCCGTTTGGCCGAGGAGTTCGGAATTGAGTTCATTCCCTGCCTGGAGCTGAATACGCTATTCAACGGATTGGATCTCCACCTCCTGGCCTATTTCGTCGACCCGCAGAGCCTGGAGCTGCAGGAATGGCTGGAGGAAATCCACCACAAAAAGGCTGAACAGGCCCGAAAACGGCTGGAGAGGCTGAACGAACTGGGATTTTTCTTCACCGCAAAGGACCTGGAAGCTTTTTCCGAAGGATCCCTCCCCACGGGAGTTTCTTTCCTGAAGGCCATCCTGAGCCACCCGGAAAACCGCCGGGATCCCCGGCTGCGGCCGTACATCGACGGGGACCGGTCCGACTCCCCCTACGTGAATTTCTACCGGGACTACCTGCGGGGGGGGAAGCCGGCCTTCGTTTCCATGGAGGATGTTTCCACTCCCGAAGCCGTCCGGAAGATCAAGGGGCTGGGAGCAATCTCCATCCTGGCCCACCCTTCGGATACCGGCGAGGAGAACATCCGGGCCTTGATCCGCAGCGGGCTGGAAGGTCTGGAAGCGTATTCCCCCTATCACACCCCCGAGGAGCAGGAAGCCTTCCGGGTCTTTGCCGAAAACCACGGTCTTTTGGTCACCGCCGGCTCCGATTTCCACGGGAAAAGTGTCAAACCCGATGTGGAACTGGGACAGGTCTACGGAGACCACTACGACTTGATTTCCAGGCTGCGGGAAAAACGAAAGGATCGGCCATGAAAGAAAACGAAATTCAGGGAGCCATCTTCGACCTCGATGGAACCCTCATCGACTCCTACCAGGCCATTTACCTGGGGTTTCACCATGCCTACACCGAGATGGGCCTTCCTCCCTTGTCCTATGGACAGGTCAAGAAGGTCGTCGGTCTCGGGCTGAACCACACCTTCCGGGAACTCCTGGGAGAGGAGCGGGTCCTCCGCGCTCTTTCCCTCTTCCGCAAGAAATACGAGGAGGTCTTCCGGGAAAATACCCGCCTGCTGCCGGACGTGCAGGACGTCCTGGAAACGCTCCATGGCCGAGGCATCCGGCTGGCCATAGCCACGAATAAACTGGGCCGTTTTTCCCGGGAGATCCTCGAGCACTTCGGGATGGAAAAGCTATTCACCGTGATCGTCGGAGACGGAGACGTGCCGCAGAACAAGCCGAATCCCGAAATGCTCCAGCTGGCTATGGAGAAAATGGGGGTGGAAAAGGAACGGACGATCTTCGTGGGAGACTCGGTGATCGACATCCAGACCGGGAAGAATGCGGGAGTCCGGGTTTTCGCCGTCCCCACCGGGAACACAGACCGCCGGGCTTTGGAAAACGCCCGCCCCGAGGTGATGCTCGACCGGCTCCCGGATCTCCTGTCCTTCCTTTGAAGTTCGCTTTTTCAGTTCGGGGATGAAAAAAAGAATTGAACCGCCGAGCACGCAGAGGTCGCAGAGCTTTTCCCTTGGAAAGACAAAAAACACATACCATTTTATGGATATGGACTCCTCTTCGCCTTTCCATCCTCCGGGGATGGAAACAAGGGGATGAACGAAGAGGAAGCCGAGAGCGCAGAGATCGTTCCGTGAAACCCATTGGCAGTTTTCGGCTTCCGGGCAGGATGAGAAGGAAAGCCGCACATCCGGGCGGGCGGCAAAAATGCCCGTTGCGGATAGTTTCTGCCGGGGGTACAATCGAAACAGATTCCTCCGGGGGGGGGAAACGATACCGTTTCCCGCCCCGGAAATGATCTGTGCGCACCAGGAAGGAGGAAAGAATCCCATCGCCCAACGAGGGGACCCTCGTTCTCTGAAAAGGAGGTCAGCAATTATGCCTCTTAAAGAAATGCTTCAGAGGTTGGTGAAGGTTGGTCCTGGACCAAAAACTTTTCTTTCCATCTACCTGGATTTGAGCCCGGACGGAAGCGGGAAAAAGCGTCACGCTGTCTTTCTCAAGAGCCGGCTGTCGGAGCTGGCCAAAAACCCTTCGGTCCATTCCCGCGACCAGACCCTGCTGGCCCGGGACCTCCGGCGAGTCCAGAAATATCTGGAGGAGGACCTGGACCCGGCCTGGCGGGGGATCGCCCTTTTTACCTGCCCCTCTGAAGACCTCTTTCTCGCCGTTCCCATGTCTCAGCCCCCGGCCAATTCCCTGGCCCTGTCTGTTCATCCCCACCTGTTTTCTCTGACACGGCAGGCGGAGCTTTATCAAACGTACGGCATCCTTGTGGCCGATTCCCGCCAGGCTCGTCTATTCCTGGTTCACGAAGGTCGCCCGGAAAAACAGACCTCCCTCTTCTGGGAGGATAAGCATACCACCCGGTTTGGAAGAATGGGATTATCCTTCCAAAAATTTCAACGGCACCAGCAGGAGCATATCAAACAGCGAGCCAAAGAAGCGGTGGAAAACATGGGGAAATGGTCCGTCCGGCGGGAAATCAAATATCTGTTCCTGGCCCCTGAAGAAGAGATGGAGGCAGAAATCAAGAAACAGCTGCCCTCCGCCCTGAAGAAAAAGCAGGTTCTCCTGACCTCCCTGGACCCCCGGGACCCGGACCATAAGATCTTTTCTGCCGCCCAAAAAGCCCTGCAGACCCTCTCCCGGGAAAGGTCGGAAGCGTTGGCCCGCCAGATCATGGACGAGGCTCAGCCTCTGGGACGGGCTACGGTAGGCCCGGAACCGACGCTGAGCGCCCTCCAGAATTACCAGGTGGAACGCCTGGTCCTGGATGCCAAGTTTCATGCCAGCGGCTGGCGGTGCCTTCATTGTGGTTACCCGGGCATGGGGGGAGTCCCCCGTTCCTGCCCCCTCTGTCAGGGTGGAACCGAGCCTGCAGAGCTAAGGGAGGAGATCGCCTGGAAAGCCCAGTCAAGCGGGGTCGAGATTTTTTTCACCGATAACTTCACCCCCTTGATGAAGGCCGGGGGAATCGGGTCTCTCCTCAAATTCAAAATCACCGGCAAAACCTCCCGTTCGTCCGGCGTTTAAAAAATCCTAATGGGACGCGGATGAACGCGGATAAACACGGATGAAGAAATTTTAAATATAATGATGAATCGCAGAAGGTAAACAGAACAAAGAGGAAAGGAAAAATGAAAGCTTGGAACAATGGAATAATGGGTCAAAGAGAAAACAAAGAAAGTCAACGACCCATCATTCCATTATTCCAGTATTCCAACATTCCATTCTGCTTTTTCCGCGGTCTCTGTGGTTGCATCGTTTTTTAAGGAGGGAAAGATGGCTTTTTGGGAACAGGTGAAAGGGAAGACACAGGCAGTCCAGATAAAGCTCCGCATGCATTTTCTGGAGAATCAGCTGGAACAGGTTTTTTTCCGTCTGGGCAGCCGGGCCTACGACCTGAGTAAGAGCGCGGGCTCTCTCCGGGAGGATGAAGAGGTTCGCGCCATCCTTGAGGATATTTCCTCGAAGAAGCGCTTGAGGATATTTCCTCGAAGAAGCGGGAGATGGCCCAAATGAAGGAGGATTTCCAGGACATCTGGCGGGAGGAATCCCGGGAGCTGAAATCAAGCCTGGAGAGGGGAGATGGGGCCCTGGAGCAGGTCGAGATCTCATTCCTTTCTCCCCTGGCCGGGAAAAAAGTGAAGGACGTGGACCTTCCCAAGGAGGTTCTCCTGGGACCGATTCTGCGGGGGAAGGAACTCATCATTCCCGATGGCGAGACCGAACTGCAGGCCACCGACCGGGTGACCCTCATGGGCAAGAAAAAGGACGTGGAAACGACGGTGAAACTCCTGAGGGCGATGCCGTGAGCCGGATTCGGGAAATCTCCAAAGACCTACCGCTGTGGAGGAAATTTTTTTCTTTCCTTCCTTTTCCCGGGCGGATATAATGAGGGCCAAAACCGGCGGCAACATGAAAACCAACGTGTCTGCTTTCTTTCTCCTCGCGGGGGCAGCTTTGCTCTTGACGGGCTGTTCCTACACTTTTAGCTCGGCCGTGGGGACAAGGGTTACTTCGGCTCAGATCCAGGAGATCAAACTGGGTCGGACAACCGAATTGGATCTGGCCAAGCTTCTGGGTTCTCCGGCCAAAATGGAAAAAATGAAGGACGGGGCTCATCGTCTGGTGTATGAGTGGACCGATATCTGGAGCCCGACTTTCCTCGGAGGATACCAGGCCAGGGGGTTTTTTGACAAAGAAAAGGACGAAGCTTTTGAGATCATTATTAAGGATGGAGTGGTCCTAAGCTATCGATTCATGAAACCATAAGGGGGAAACGAATGCTTAAACGCAACGGGAACATTCGGGTTCTGGCAACGATGGTTCTGTCTTTGGGCCTTCTTTTTCTCGGGGGTTGTGCCGGCAGCAAGACTTATCTTCTCAATTTATCCTACAGCCCTCTGGGAACCCCTCAGTTCCTGCCCCTTTCCGCCAAGCCGGTGACCCTGGCTCTTTATCGGTTCGAAGATGTCCGGCCGGACCGCATTTATCTGGGAAGGCGCGTGTACCGGGACGGGTCGGTGGATTTCTTCAAACCGGATGCCGGAACGGTGGAGCAGGTGTTGACCCAATCGGTCATCAAACTGATGGAAAAAGCCGGGTTCAAGATCCTCCCGGTCAATCGGGTATTGAACAAGGAAAAGGAGGATTTTAAAGACATCCCCGGGGACGTGGCCCTGGGCGGAAAGATTGAAGCCCTCTGGGTGGAGGCCAAAACCGGCTATGCGACCACCGATACGAATGCCAGGTTGCGTATCAAGGTGGTCTGGGGGCTGCCCAAGGAACGGGTCTGGATGAGCAAGGCCATCGAAGGGAGCGCCCAGGAGACCGACCGTCCCCTGTATCAGGTCAAACATGCCGAAGCCAAAATCAACGAGGTCTTCAAGGATGGAATGGATAAGTTTTTAAAGGACGAAAACCAGTTGCGGGAGAAAATCCTGAAGCAATAAAATTTAATGGGACACAGATGAACACAGATAAACACAGATTTTATACTCGCAAAAGTCTTAAAGACAAAAGACGTAATGGGACACGGATGAACACGGATAAACACGGATGAGAAGCTAAGGACAAATACGGTTTTTCGTATAAGTTTTTCGCCTTACGACTTGCGCCTTACGCCTTACGCCTTACGCCTTACGCCTCACGGTTTTAAACGCTGCTCACGGCAGCGTCCCATCATCCTCACTTGAATCGGCTGCCCGGCCGGGGAGCGCAGGAAGAACCCACTCCACTCTCGCTTCCCTGAGGGCTGCCGCAGGAAAATGCGGACATCATCCGCTGGGGCTTCGACGCCCCGCACTTGGGGCAGGTGACCTTCTCGCTCCCGTCCGAAACCCCATGAATCACCTCAAATTCATGGGCGCATTGGGAGCACTTGTATTCGTAAATGGGCATCCTGAAAATCTCCTTTTAAAAGACTGAGAGTTGAGAGTTGGGAGTGGAAAGTTGTAAAAGAAAGGCCTGAATTTTTTTAACTCTCAACTCCCACCTCCCACCTTATTGTTTTTGCCGGGCCTTACCCTAAGGCCATCATCAATCCGATCATCGCCCCCAGGCCGGTGCTGACGAACGGGTTGCAGGTCAAACCTCAGGTGCTGCCGACTTTCATGGAAACCAGGCTGAGGGCAAAGCCGATGGCCGCCCCAATGACCAGCCCCAGAACGACTTTCCAGACCATGGCAAATCTTCCCTTCTATCCTTCTATGATAACGCTTTCTTGACGATATTTTCCAGCTGACCTTTAGGGACCGCACCGATGACCTGATCGACCACCTTCCCGCCTTTGAACATGATCAGGGTGGGAATCCCCCGCACGCCGTAGTTGACCGGGGTCTTGGGGTTTTCATCCACGTTTAGCTTCACAAACTTCACCTTTCCCGCGTACTGATTGGAAAGCTCTTCGAAGGCCGGAGCAATCATCCGGCAGGGGCCGCACCAGGATGCCCAAAAGTCCACGATGGCCGGCTGCTCCGCCTCCAGTACCTCTTTCTGAAAATTGGCATCCGTTCCCAATATTAAATTCGATCCCTCTTCCATCGCTTCCTCCTTTAAATTTTTAACATAAAAACAATATTTTTACAATTAGATGCATGCCTTCCGAAAAAGTTTCAAAAAAGGGATTTTTCACGATCCCCCGGGTCCGATTTTATTCCTGGCCGAAAAATTTTTTAAACTGCATGAGAAGGCTCAAATTCCCTTCCGCAGTGTATTTCTTCTCCAAAAAGGCCTTGGCCCCATCCATCCTGCCCAGGGCCACGGCCGCCCAGACTTCCGAGGGAGTATGAATCGTCAGGTTGGGATGATCTGCCTTTCCCTCCTTGAAGGTACAGGTTCCATCCTGAATGTCAAAGTGCCACTGGCCCGGCTGTTTTCCGCTCACCTCGAATTGGATCGTCCCCCGGAGGTCCGCCGCCAATTCCCTTCTCATTCTTACGGCCATTCCCCCCAGAAGGATCCGGATATCTTCTCTCACTGCTTCCTCGAAGGGCCTGGTTTCCTCTCCCCGGCGGGATCGCTCCGCGTGCTCCATCCGCACCTTCCAGAATAGATTCGCCTGCTCCTGGAATCCCCGGCGGTTCTGGGTCCAGGGCTGGCGGACGATCTCTTCGGCCTCGGCCGAGACCTTCCCCTTTTCCACGAGTTCCTGCCCTGCCCGGTAAAGGCCCTGGAAGACCAGCTCTCCTTTTTTCCCCAGCCACTCCGGGGCCAGGAGGCTTTCCGACCCGGGGCGCAGCAGGGTCCCGGCCAATTCCCTCCCCGAAGATCTGGCCAGAAGCCGGAAATTTTCCACCAAGGCCGTAAAATGATCCCCCTCCGGGAAGCCGCATACCGAAAGGAGGACCATCTTTTTGGCCCTCTCTCCCGGAAAACGGGGCGGATGCCGGGTAATTCCCCCGGCCTCGATCACGAAGGGTTCAAAAAGGGGAAGCGTTCGTTCCATGAAAATTTTCATGTAAGCGGTCATCCCATAAGCGTAGAGGGGGGTCGCCCAGACTTCGACATCGCAGGATCTGAGTTTTTTCAGCAGGCCGGGCATGTCATCCCGGTGGATGCAGACCCCCGGGGTTTTGTACCAGCAACTGTAGCAGCCGATGCAGGGGTGAATTTTTTTCTCCGCTAGATGGACCGTTTCACACTCCGCCCCTTTGCTGGCGGCCCCTTCCAGGAATTTATCCAATACCATCTGGGTGTATTTCTTGGGCCGAGGACTTCCCTGCAACGCCAGTATTTTCATGATCTGCCTTCCTTCCTGAGTCACAAATTCGGTTCATCATTTTCCCTTGGCCCGGGCGGAGGATCGATGGGTGCCGCCAAAATCGGCGGGAGCAAACCCGAATAAATCAGGTTCCGCTGTATTCCGCAAGGAGACCCAGGCCTCTAGGGATAAGCCTATGTAAGAACATAATAAAATCCCATTGGGGAAGGATCGAAACAAATTCCCCGTTGACCCAAGAGAGACCACTGCCTCATTTTGGCAAGCCCAGCGAGCCTTCGCCCGGGCCATCGCTAGCTCCTTGAATTCAGCAGCAAGCTTTTGACTCAGGAGGCTAGTGCTGCGTCCCGGAATTAACCCGATAAAGCTGGAATCCGGTGCCAGGATCCGAGGGTCGGACCGATGCGCTTGCCAAAACAGGCAGTGGGGGCGCACCGGCCCGCCCCTTGCCTCCTGACACCAGGGCCCGCCTTTGTCATTTTATTTCCGGGGCTCAACATTGGGAGATGCAGGGTTCTGCCCCCTGCGGGCGCCAAAAAGCTGCGGCATCCGGGACAGAACTTTCATGTCGCCCTTGACCCGGTAAAGGCCCTCCATGAGAGCTTTCGGCCGGTCGATCTCTCCCCGGGCGATTTTGACCCAAACATCACCGGGGGATTCGATCGTGACCGTGGAAGCGAGGGCCTCTCCCCTGCGAACCCCACAGCGCCCCCCGTCGATGGAAAGGACCCACTTTCCCCCCCCTTCTCCGGAAATATCGAACTGGATCTCCGCCTTTAGGTCCCCGGCCGCCCGGGGATCAAAGGCGCCGGGCATGCCTTCGATGAGCTGCTCAACCGAATCCGGAACGGCCGCGGCCGCTTCCGGGCTGACCCGGTATTTTCTCTTCAGATAGATATCGGGGTATTTTTTGGAGAAGACCACCCCGATCCCGATGCACAGGGAAAAGGGGATGATGATGGAATAGAGGGGTTTCCCCCTACCCAGGAAACTGGAAAGAAAACAGGCCAAAAAGATCCCCGACCAAACGTAGGTGATGCGATAATTGATCAGGCGAAAATCGGGCGTTCCCCAGACCGTCTCCGGGTACCACTGCTTGGCCACGGCATACGTGAAGGGGTCATACCCCAAAAGCTGGGGTATCAGACTCATGATGAAAAGGGTAAAATATAAGAAAGCCACGGAATGATCCACGAAGATATGGGCCGGTTTTTCCGGCAGCTGGTAAACCCAGATCGTTCCGGCCAGAAGAAATCCCAGGAAGGCTTTTTCCAGATAAGTGTTGTACCTGAGGATCTTCCGGGCGGTCACGAACTGGATCACCGCCAGGACAAAACCGATGACCACGGCGATTCTGGCCTGTGCCCAGGTGGCATCCCCCAGCCGGGCGATGCACTTGAAGCTGGCCACCGGGATAAAGGAAGTGACGAAAAGAACCTTCTCTATCTTGCGGGACATCTCAGGACCCAGCCATATTTTTTGAATCGATTCTCCAACCGAATCATCCAAGGATATCAAAAAGGCAAGGGATTCACCATATGAAAATGGAAGAAGGGTCGAGAGAGGATCTGCTCCGCAAAATCGAGGCCCTGAAAGAGGAATTGAAGGACCGGGAGAAAGCGCTGCCCGCTCATACCATACGCCCCCACCAGCTGTTGGCGATCGAGGAACTGGAAGAAAAGATCCGCCTTCTGGAGGGAAAACTTCGAAGCCTGAATTCATAGGCCGGTATTTTACCCATGAATTGCATCAACCACCCCGATCGAAAAGCCTTTTCCATCTGCCAGAAATATAACCTCGGGTACTGCCAAGAATGCTGCACCTGCACCGACCCCAAGGGATACTGCAAGTACCGCACCCAGTGCATCGCCTGGCAAATCTGCAAGAAAAGCAAAGAGCATAGCGCATAGCGCCAAGCGTTCATTCTTAGGCCTCTATGCCCTATGCTCTCTGCGCTATGCCGGTTTTTGGCGCGGGCCTTTTCTGTTTGACTTACGGCCCCTCGCGAATCTATAATCAGAGAAAATTATTCCTATTATTCCAAATGGTTAAAATCAAAACCGTTTTCGGCTGCCAGAACTGCGGCTACCAGTCGCCCAAGTGGCTGGGCAAGTGCCCGGACTGCGGTTCGTGGAATTCTTTCGTCGAAGAAGTGGTCTCCCCTGCCGCGGACCGCCCGGCTCATTCCCTGGCCATCTCCGCCCAGGAGGTTCCTCCCCAATCCATCCTGTCGATCGAAACCCGGGAAGAGGGAAGGCAGAAGACCGAAATCGGCGAATTCGACCGGGTCCTTGGCGGAGGCCTTGTGCTGGGTTCCATCGTTCTCATCGGGGGCGACCCGGGGATCGGAAAATCAACCCTCCTCCTGCAGGCCCTGGACCGGCTGGCCCGGAAGAAGGTCCATGTCCTTTACGTCTCGGGGGAAGAATCCCTGCGCCAGACCAAGATGCGCGCCGATCGGATCGGGGTTTCATCCCCGAACCTCTTTGTCCTGGCCGAGAATTCCCTGGAAAAGATCGTCGAGTCCATCCAGAAACTGAAGCCGGGGGTGGCAGTCATCGATTCCATCCAAACCGTGTTTACGTCCCAGCTCCAGTCCGCCCCCGGGTCCATCGGCCAAGTGCGGGAATCGGCCGGGAGACTCATGATGCTCTCCAAATCCACCGGCCTCTCCACCTTTCTCATCGGCCATGTGACCAAAGAAGGCGCCATCGCCGGCCCCCGCGTTCTGGAGCACATGGTGGACACCGTCCTCTATTTCGAGGGCGACCGGGGTCATCCCTACCGCATCCTGCGGGCGGTGAAGAACCGTTTCGGCTCCACCAACGAAATCGGCGTCTTCGAGATGAAAGACGGGGGGCTGGAAGAGGTGGCCAATCCCTCCGAGCTCTTCCTGGCCGAGCGCCCCATCGATGTCCCCGGGTCGGTGGTCATCTCCAGCCTGGAGGGGTCCCGGCCCATTCTGGTGGAACTCCAGGCCCTGGTCAGTCCTTCCTCCTACGGAATGCCCCGGCGCACGGCCATCGGGGTGGACCCCAACCGGGTCTCGCTGCTGGTCGCGGTCCTGGAGAAGAAAGTGGGAATGAACCTGGCCCAGCAGGACATTTTCGTCAATGTGGCCGGGGGAGTGCGGATCGATGAACCAGCCGCCGACCTGGGGGTTATATGCGCGGTGGCTTCTTCCTTTCTGGATAAGCCGATCCCCTCCAGGACCATGGTCATCGGAGAGGTGGGCCTGGCGGGTGAAGTGCGGGGAATTCACCAGGCCGAGCTGCGCATAAAAGAGGCCTCCAAACTGGGCTTCAAACGGTGTCTCCTGCCCGCCAGCAACCGGAGCCGCCTATCCCTGGAAATGGAAGGCATGGAAATGGTCGGGGTCCAGTCGGTGGAGGAGACGCTGGAGATTCTCTTCTGAAGGAGATGCAGACCCTCAGGAAGAGAAGAAGATGACGCTTGGGATGGTGGGAGTGAAAACAACGGGAATCATCCTCGCGGGGGGAAAAAATCTTCGCATGGGCCAAAACAAGGCCTTTTTGGAGGTTCAGGGCCAGAGGATCATCGACCGGACAAAAAGCATTTTCCTGGAACTCTTTGAAGAGATCCTTTTGGTTACCAATTCTCCCTCCGATTATCTCGATTTAAACCTGCGGACGGTCACCGACCTGTACCAGGAGAAGGGTTCTCTGGGGGGGATCTTCACCGGCCTTTTTCACGCCTCCTTTTCCCACGCCTTCGTGGTCGCTTGCGACATGCCTTTCATCAAACCGGCACTGATTTCCCATTTGGCCGGGCTGTCCCGGGGGTACGACATCGTGATACCCCGGACCGATGATGGTTTACAGCCCCTCCATGCCGTCTACTCCCGGAAATGTCTCCCCTTCATGGAAGACCTGCTGCGCAGCGGAAATTTAAAGATCCTGGACTTCTTTCATCGGGTCAAAAAAAGAGAAGTCCCCACCGAAGAAATCCTGCCTTTCGATCCCCGGCTGCTTTCCTTTTTGAATTTGAACACCCCGGAAGACCTCTCCCGGATCCAAGAATTTTCCTAACCTATCATGTCTTTGAAAAACGGAACCCTCCCGGCCGATTCTTATTGCGCCCAATCCAGATTACAGGCGGGACCCCGGGAAGAGCCGGGGCTTTACCGATAGGAATTCAATTGAAATCGTCTGACGCGCCCGCGCCGCCGTCGACGGGGCGCAGCTCCACGAGAATCGGTCCGAGATTGTTTTCCTCGAAGGTTGCCGGAGGAGGAGCTTGCTGCGTATACCGAAGGTTAAAGGACACCGGGAAGACCACCGGTTGACTGTAGTGCCTAGCCTTGTCCTTTATCTGAACCGTGACCGTGAGGGAATAAGAATAGAGCCACGAATCCCCGGAGGGCCCCGAGGTACTCAGGAACACATACCCGGACAGCTCTTTCCCGTTTCCCTCCTTGAGCTTGGTGAAGGATAGGGGATAGGATCCCACCCCTGTCTGATCGACCACCGCAACGATGGAATCCATGTCTCCGTCCGGGTCGGAAGCCTTCAAATAGATCTTCCAGTTATCTCCGGGGCTCAATTCCGGGGAAGCAAAAGAGGCGGTGATCACCGGAGCCGCCTTCCCGAATTTTTCTTCCCGCATCTGCATATCCATCATCATCGCGCATCCCGCAGTCGGCAAAATCAAGGCCATTGCTGCCATCGCCATTTTATTCATTTCTCTACACCCCTCTCTGTGCGAGCTTCAATTTCAATTTAAGCACCTTTTCTCTTTCCGAATCCTTTCTCTTTCTTACCCCTAATTTTTTAGGATCATCTCCAAATTCTTTTAAAACCAAAGAACTGCTCTTTTCAGAATTTCCTGTGATTTCAGGGGCCCGGAAGGAAAGTCATCTTGCTTGCAATCATGAGGCACCGATCTCTCCCAACCGGTGGCGGGGATGTCGGTTATTTCTTCGAGGCTCATTTATCCCGCCCCCGCTGCGCTTTGCGGATGATCCGCAGGGGGTTCATGGAAAAGCGATCTCCCGCCGATGCTTGCTGCGCAATCTGGCTTTCCTTCCGGGCCCTTGACAGGCTTTCCTGAAACATTCGACCAACGAATTTGGGGATAACCCATTTTTTATTATAAACCTTTTTTGGGGGGGTG
>Ga0111180_1020_pt1 | contig 21601 bp, 19 predicted proteins | sample DeeMarSWOR324_28_FD_80237 | JGI IMG/M metagenome (GOLD analysis project Ga0111180, IMG submission 80237) | Deltaproteobacteria bacterium SM23_61
TTCCAGGAGTTCGGTGTTCCAGTAGGAAACATCGACCATGAAGTCGAGGAAGGGGGCCCACTCCCGGCGCATCACCGCCGGGACCGACAGGCTGATGGGGGGCGTCCAGGCCGGCTTGCGCGGCTGGGTGATCAGCCTCATTCTGGCCCCCCCGGGCGTTCTCCCGCCCTTTCGGCGGTTGCAGGCATGGCAGCTGCACACCACGTTCTCCCAGGTGGAGGTTCCTCCATGGGCGCGCGGAATCACGTGATCGAGGTTGAGTTCGGGGCGCGGGAACCTGCGCCCGCAGTACTGGCAGGTGTTCTTGTCCCGGGCAAAGATGTTATACCGGCTGAAGCGGACCCGGCGCTTGGGGACCCGGTCGTAGGCCAAAAGAAGAATGACCCTGGGAACCTTGATCACCCGGTCGACCAGGCCGATGGTCTCGTCGCTCCGCTCGACGGTGATCCGGCTCCAGCTCTCGTAATCAAAGGTCTCGTACTGGGCGTTCACCGCCTTGGCAATGCCCGCGTAGAGCAGGCAGAAAGCCCGCTTGACCGTGGTCACGTGTATGGGCAGGTATGATTTGTTGAGGACTAAAACGTGCGCATTAACCATAGTTAACCTCTTCCAGTGCGGAATGGAAAATCAGTTTTTTGTTACTCGTTACTCGTTGCTGGTTACTCGATCGTCGTGGCAGCAGGCAGGCATTTCCCGCACGACGAGCAACGAGAAACCAGCAACCAGCAACCTATTCCGCATTCCGAATTCCGCATTCCGAATTCCATAGCGCTTTCTTCACCGCTTCCAGCAAGGCTGCTTCTTCTTCCCCGGCCACGGTCCGGAGGTCCAGGAGGACTTCCTCTTCTTTCACCCGGGCGATGACCGGGGGATCGCTTTTTCGCAGCCTCTCTTCCAGGGAGGCCGCGGAGAGCAGCAAAGGCCGGATGGCCACAACCCAGGTCGGGAGGGCCTGGAGGGGAAGGGCCCCTCCTCCCACCTGGGAACTGTCCTCCCGCAGCGTGACTTGGTATCCCGCGGGCAGCTCCCGGCCCAATTTGCGCCGAAAACGCCCGGCCCTTTTCTTCAGCTCCTCCGCCGGCCAGGTCATCATCCCCAGGGCGGGGAGAGCTTTTATGACCCGGCTGGGGTCCAGATAAATCTTCAGCGTGGCCTCCAGGCCGGCCAGGGTGAGTTTGTCGATCCGCAGGGCGCGGTTCAAAGGATTCTTCTTGATGGGGTCGATGAACTTCTTTTTTCCCAGGATCATGCCCGCCTGGGGCCCACCCAGGAGTTTGTCCCCGCTGAAGGTGACCACATCCGCCCCGGCCTGAACGGCTTCCTGAACCGTGGGTTCATGTTCGATTCCATAGGCAGAAAGATCGACGAAACATCCGCTCCCCAGGTCCTCCATCACCGGCAGTCCCCGGGCGCCCGCCAGGGCCACCAGGTCCTTCAGAGGAACTTCAGCGGCGAACCCCAGAATGCGAAAATTGCTGGCATGAACCTTGAGCAGGAGGGCCGTCTCCGCGGTAATCGCCCGCTCGTAATCCCCCGGGTGGGTTCGATTGGTTGTCCCCACTTCCACCAGACGGGCCCCGCTTTTCCTCATCACGTCCGGGATGCGGAAGGAGCCCCCGATTTCCACCAGCTGCCCCCGGGAGACGATGACTTCTTTCCCCTCGGCCAGGGTGTTCAGGGCCAGGAGGACGGCCCCGGCGTTGTTGTTGACCACCAGCGCCGATTCGGCCCCGGAGATCCGGCAGAGGAGCTCTTCCACGTGTTCGTAGCGCGACCCTCGCTCCCCGGTTTCCAGGTTGAATTCCAGGTTGGAATAGCCGCCGGCGATCTCCACCAGGTTTCGAAGGGCTTCCGCCGACAGGGGAGCCCTCCCCAGGTTGGTATGGAGAACCACGCCGGTGGCGTTGATCACCGGGCGCAAGGAGGGCTGAAGGGTCGTCGCCATCGCCTTTTCCACGGCGTCCGTCCACTGATCCGGAGTCAGACTTCCCGCCGCGGTGGCCTCTTTTTCCCCTCCCTGCAGGATGGTCCGGCGCTTCTCTTCCAGGACTTTCCGGATGGAGTGAACCACCAGGGGTCGGGAGTGGAGTTTCAGAAGAGATTGAATGGGAGGCCGATGGAGAAGCTCATCCACCGCCGGGAGTTTTCGCAGATACCTCTGTCTAACTTCAGGCTCCATATGCCTCCGTCACCATGCGGCCAGCAGGACAGCAACAATTTCCTGGGGATCGGTGACCCGACGGAGGTTGGATTTCATCCCCGGGTCGGCCAGCGCCAGTTTGGCCACTTCCAGCATATTCTCCCGGGGAATGTTGACCTGGGAAAGCTTCTGCGGAAGTCCGGTATTTTTGGTAAATACCTCCACCGCCTGGACCGCCATCTCCCCGACCTGCGCATCGCTCCTACCCTTCACGTCCAGGCCGAAGGCTTCGGCCACCTGCCGGTATCGGGGAGCGCTGAGGGGCATGTTGAAACGCATGCCGTGGGGCAGAAGGATGGAATTCGCCAGCCCATGGTGAAGCCCGTACATTCCCCCCAGGGCGTGGGCCATCCCGTGCACGCAGCCCACCAGAGCATTTTGAAAGGCCATTCCCCCCAGGGTCGAAGCGATGGCCAGCATGCCCCGGGCCTCCAGATCATCGGGCTTCTGGAGGCAGACGGGCAGATATTGGACGATGAGCCGGATGGCCTGGTAGGCCAGGGCGTCGGCAAAGGGCTCGTAGAAGCGGGCATGAAAACTCTCGATCCCGTGGGACATGGCATCCATGGCCGTGGCCGCGGTCAGCTGCGCGGGAAGGCTGACCGTGAGCAGGGGATCCAGGATCGCTACCGGAGGGATGAGGCCGGGGTCGGAGAGCAGTCTTTTCTCCCGGGCCTCGTGATCCTTGACGGTGGCGAACTGGGTCACCTCGCTGGCCGTACCGGAAGTGGTGGGAACGGCGATGTGGGGAACGATGGGCTCCCCTATCTTACCGATGCCCACGAATTCCCTCAGGTCTTCTTTCCCCTTTTTGGCCAGGACGCCGATGGCCTTGGCCGTATCCATGGAGGAGCCTCCCCCGATGGAGATGAGGCCGTCCGCGCCCTTTTCCCGGAACACCCCGGTGCCCCGGCTGACCACCTGGAAAGAGGAGTCTGGAATGGCTTCCCCGAAGAGTCCGGCAGCCCGGTTCCCCAGGGTTTCCATCAGGGTCTTGACCATGGGGCTGTCTTGCAGGGTTCCGTCGGTGACCACCAGCGCCTTTTCCATCTTCAGGCCGTCCATCTCCTTGACCACATCCTTTAGGGAGTTGGCCCCGAATACGATCTTGGTTGGAATATGGAAGCTGAAGGCGAGTCGGTCCTTATAGGTCATCGTTCCCGCTCCAGGTCAGGGTCCAGGATCTCCACGAGCTCGATGAGGTCTTTGTTGATGGCCAGGTAAGCTTTGGGGGAGACAAAGTCCTTGGACTCCACGTCGGTCATGCTGATAAACTGCCGTTCATCGTTCATCACGTCGGAAATCCGGGTGTGATCCTTCGGCAGGTAGATGGTTCCCGTATAGGTCGAGTCAACCGTCTTGATCCAGGCCCTGACTTTTTTGAATGAAGCCTTCTTTTCTTTCATGCCCTTTTCCTCCGGAGGCTTCAGGCCTCGGGCATCTTGTAACTCATCATAATTAAAGGAATATGCACTTGTCAAGAAATATGTAGGGGGGCTTAGGCCGGATCTGTCTTGAATCATTGGATTTTTTTCGGCGACTATATTAAAATAAAATCAAATAGGATTTTTTGGGGCGGCTCGGCGAAGCGATCGATCATTCGCCCCGGGGTTAAAAAAATTTGACTTTTTTGCTGGAAGGGAATACCCTTCTAAGTTAGGTTCTTCCATGGGAGGTGTGATTTGTTTTTTAAGAGCCGCACCAACGGCAAACTTACCGAAGCAGAAATCGCCTGGTTGATGAACGCGCTGACTCCCGGGGACTGCAATTCCTGCATCTGGCGAGACAAGGAAGAAGATAAATTTCATTGTTTCCCCAACGGCGATGCCCCATGTAAAATATTTGCCGATAAGGTATTTCACGGGTTGGAGAGATCGGGCTTAATCTAGCTTCCATTCTCCGATCCTTCATTCATTTTTTTCCCGCAGCCATCTTCTCCGCCGGCCCTTTCCCGGGCCGGAATCCCGGGGTATATTCTCTCATCCTCCCTTTGCCCAGAGGTCTGACATGGAAAACAAGGCCATCGCCGATTTTTTCACGGAAATCGCCGACATCCTGGAAATTCAGGGGGAAAACCCTTTTCGTATCCGTTCCTACCGCAATGCCGCCCGGACCATCGAGGATATGAGTCAAAGTCTGGAGGCCCTGGTCAGGGCCGGGGAAAACCTGGAGGAGATTCCGGGCATCGGCAAGTCGATCAACGAAAAGATCCGGGAGATTTTATCCACCGGGAAATGTCAATCCCTCGAGGAACTCCGATCCCATGTGCCCCAGGGGCTGACGGAGCTCCTGAAACTGGAGGGTTTGGGCCCCAAGAAGGTCAAAGTCCTCTACGACGAACTCAATGTGGACTCCGTCGACCGTCTGGAGAAGGCCGCTCAGGCTGGCCGCCTGCGAAATCTTCCCGGTATGGGTTTGAAGACCGAAGAGAAAATCCTCAAATCCATCGAGCACTACCGCGCGGGCATGGGCCGCTTCAAGCTCTCCGTGGGCTTCCAGTACGCGGAGGCCCTGCTTCGCCACCTCAAAGGGGTGCCCGGGGTGAGGCGGCTCGACCCGGCGGGAAGTTTCCGCCGGCGGAGGGAGACCATCGGCGACCTGGACATCCTGGCCATCTGCGGCAAAGGATGCAAGGTGATGGACCGCTTCGCCGGTTACGGGGATGTGGCCGAGGTACTGGCCCGGGGAGAAACCAAGTCCAGCGTCCGGCTGAAATGCGGACTCCAGGTGGACCTGCGCGTATTGGAGGAAGAAAGCTACGGAGCAGCCCTGCACTATTTTACCGGGTCCAAGGCCCACAACGTAGCCATCCGGGAGCGGGCCAAGGAGAAGGGCCTCAAGGTCAGCGAGTACGGGGTCTTCCGGGCCAAGGATGAGAAGCGGTTGAGCGGGGCCGAAGAGGCGGACGTCTTCAAGGCTGTGGGGCTTCCCCTCATCCCCCCGGAGCTCCGCGAGGACCGGGGGGAAATCCAGGCCGCCGAAAAGGGAAAGCTTCCCCGCCTGGTAGAACCATCGGACATCCGCGGGGACCTGCAGATGCACACCACCGCCTCCGACGGGAAAAATTCCATCCTGGAGATGGCCCGGAAGGGGAAAGAGATGGGGTATGCCTACATCGCCATCACCGACCACTCCAAAGCGGTGCGGGTGGCCGGGGGTCTGGATGAAAAACAGCTGGCCAAGCACCTGAAGGAGATCGAAAAAGCCAACGGCCAGATTTCCGGCATCCGGATTCTTAAGGGCGTGGAAGTCGACATTCTTCCCGATGGCAGCCTGGACCTTAAGGACGATATATTGAAGGAATGCGAGGTGGTCCTGGCTTCGGTCCACTCCCGCTTCAACATGGAGGAGGAGGAGATGACCCGGCGGGTGATCAAGGCCATCAAAAACCCGAACGTGAATATCCTGGCCCACCCCACGGGGCGGCTGATCCTGGAGAGGGAGCCTTTCAAGATCAACCTCCAGGAGGTCATTCGGGCAGCCATCGATCAGGGGGTCGCCGTGGAAATCAACGCCTACCCGGACCGCCTGGACTTGAAGGATGCGGACGCCCGGATGGCCAGAGATATGGGGGCCAGGCTGGCCATCAACACGGACGCCCACAGCGATGGGCAGCTGGAGCTCATGAAGTTCGGGGTCTTCACCGCCCGCCGGGGCTGGATCGAGGCCAGGGACGTGATCAATACCCTGCCGCTGGAAAAACTCTTAAAGGTACTGAGGTAGACGCGGAGATGGGGAGTCACGGGATAAAAAAGAAGACGCGGAGACACGGAGATGGGGCGAAGCGGAGTAAAGACAAGACACCCTATCATACTGTCACGGCGTCTTCGTTTCAACGTGGCACCGTGTCCCGTTAAAGGCGGTAAAAGGTGAGGGGTAAAATGTTTTTACTCCCGGCTCCTTGCTCCAAGCTCCACGCTGATTTTTTTATCTGTGTTTATCTGTGTTCATCTGTGTCCAATTATTTTTTTTAACTTGGATTTTTCAACGCCTGAATCCGACCGGCCCGGATCTCCCGGATCAAATCCTCTTCATTCTTCACTTCATTCTCAAAAAGGGTGAGGCACATGCCGATCTCATAAACCTGGTGGGCGTCGCTGCCCCCCGTCCCCGGAAGGCCCAATTTCTCCATGGCCCGGCGGACTTTGGCGAGGGCTTCTTCGTCGTGATCCGGGTGAAAGAGCTCAAGCCCATCCAGCTCCAGTTCGTAGACCCGGTCTCCTGCGCCGTAATAGCGGTCCTTCCCGAAGCGGGACCACTTGTACGGATGCGCGGCAATCAGGATGCCTCCCTCCCCGTGCACCCTTTCGACCAGTTCCCTGGCGGAGAAATCCGATCCCAGGCTCTTCTTCATGCCGAACACCAGGTATTCACCCTCACTGCCATTCTTGGCGCTGTAGGTCTGCACTTCCTGGGCATCGACCAGAATGAGCCCGTGGGGATCAGCCAGCCTACGGAGGGCATCGAATTTATCATCCGGCCAGCGGATGCCGTGTTCGGTAACCGCGATCCCGTCCAGTTTCAGGGCAACCGCTTGCCGGATCAATTCTTCCGGGCTGATGGCCGAGCAGCTGGAGTAGTAGTCGGTGTGGAGGTGGAGGTCGAATTTTTTCATGACCGGAAATCAAATCAGTCCGGAGTTTGTAGGGGCGCGCGGCTGCGCGCCCGTACGGAATTCGGAGAAAAAATGGTTCTTGTTTGCTGCTTGCGGGTTACTCGTCAAAGGAAAAGCAAGCAACCATTAACGAGCAACAAGTAACCCGAAACTCGAAACTATCCTAATTCTTTTATACCCGAAAATAAGGAAGGTTTAAAGGGAAAGGTTCAAGGAAAGAGAAAAGACGAAAAGGAAAGCGGCTTAGAGCGGCTGCAGGTCCCGGTGGCCGCAAACGGGACAGCGCAGAAGATCCACCTCAAACTCTTCCAGATTGATCTCCCCCCAGGCCAGGGAGGAGTCGTCCCCGGAATTATCAAACTCAAGCAGCATGAAGTCAAACCTGCCCCCGCAAAAAGGGCATAAGAGTTCGGCCCCGATGCCATAGACTCCATTTTTTTCCTCTTCTTCCCCCAGAAGAACCGGTTTCCGGTATCTCTGCCGTCCTGCCGCACGGGTTGGAAGGGGGTCGGAAGATTGGCAGGGAGGGAAAGACTGGGTTAATTCATCCAGATCGTAAAAACGGGCCATGGAAAAGCGGGCCTCCTCCTTTCAAAATATGACATGAACGGTTGGGAAAATGACCTGCCCGGCAGGTTTTTCCCCGCTGACCATAGAATCTGAAGGGACGGCTTATCCGCCTCACAGCGCCTTAATAGCCTTGGAACATCTCCTCGGGAGCCCGTTTCTGGGCCAAAATTGCCACACTGCCCGCCAGTCCCAAAAAGTATATTCCCAAAGGCAATCATCAGCACTGTATTGGACATGCTAAAACTATGCCAATCCAGCCTCAGAGATTTCCCCCTAAAAGGCATGCTCGCTCTTTGAGTGATTTCCAAGCACCCGGTGAAAAATTTGACGGTCCCCGCAGGGGGTGTTTTCGGGGCAGGAACTGTGGTAGTAAGAAATCGGTGGAGGAAAAGGATGGGGATGCTGGTTCGCGCTCTGTATGATCACCTCAAGGAAATAGCCTGGGCTCTCTTCCTGATCTTATTTTTGCTGGCTTGTCTTTTCGTGATCTTTGGGAGGGAGTTGGGGTTTGACTCGGTGCTATGGGTTTGCCTTGGCTTCGCCGCGATCGTCCTCGGACTTTTCGGGATGCTCATTCTTGGAGAATTGATCTGGATTGCAATCGGGAAGGTATGGAGGCGGCTTTTTCTTAAAAAGGAATAAGTCCCGTGATTCGCGCCGGGTGGTTAACCCAATCCGAAAAGAGAAGAAGAGGATCCCCATTGAGACAATGAAAAAGAGGGTTTCGTATCTACAAGATAGGGGACGTTGGTTCTAAGTGACCTTGCGAATACCTTTCTTTCCTGAGAAATTTTTGGAATTCCTTTTTCAATAAAAGCCTTGTATGAAGCGGGGTTCGATAAAAATAGAGGGTTGTAGCTTTGGAAATAGTCCGTTTGCCATCCTGGATGCGACCAAGGTTTAATGGCTTTTCTGGCCGGACTACATATGATTTCTCGGTGCGATGGAGGACTCTGGCATTAAAAAATCGGGCAATTTTTCCCACCTCACCTGTCCATAAGGTCACTTAGAACCAACGTCCCCCTCTTTGCATTTTTTCCCTCCATTTTTTCTTGACCGGCCAACCAGGGGCTGTTATTTTCAGAACAAGATGTACCCCATGGAAGGAACCTGAAAAAAAGTTCATTTTCAGTTGCTCGCGAAGGAGGATGGAGCCATGGCCGTGAAACGCGCCCTCGTTATGCATCCGAAGGATAATGTGGCTACCACGGTGGAGGAAATCCAGCCCGGAGACCAGGTAAAGGTCAGCGGTGGCGGGGAGGTTCGCTCTGTGGCGGCGGTGGAAGCCATTCCCTTCGGCTTCAAAATCGCCCTGGAGGAGATCCCCCGGGGAGCGACCATCCGCAAGTACGGAGAGACGATCGGAAAAGCGGGCCGCCCCATCAACAGGGGCGCTCTGGTACACATCCACAACCTCGATGGCACCCGGGCACGGGGAGACCTGGAAGGGAGGGAAAAACAATGAGTTTCCTGGGCTACCCGCGGCCCGACGGGTCCGTGGGAACACGGAATTACGTCCTGGTCATTCCCCAGGGCCTCATCGCCAAATCCATCGGCGATTTCGTCGCCGGTGTGCGGACCATCCAAACCGTGGACCATGGTTCGGGCCGCACCGCCAATGACCGGGAATGCATCGCCCGCGTTCTCATTGGCCTCGGCAGGAATCCAAATGTGGCTTCGGTGATCGTCCACGCAGCCAGCCCGGGGGTTGGGTACCCGGAGCTCAAGACCGAGCGCCTGGCGGACGAAATTGCGGCCGGCGGCAAGCGGGTGGAGGTCATCGACCCGGCAAGGGACGGCGGCGTTTACGGGGCCATTGCCAAGGGGATCCGGCTGGCCCGCATGATGGTGTACGAGGCCTCGAAGCTCCGCCGGGTGGAAGTTGGGAACGAGCATTTCTGCCTGGGGGTAAAGTGCGGGTATTCCGACACGACCTCGGGCATCGCCGGGAACCCGGCCGTGGGATATCTTTTTGATAAGATTGTGGGAGCGGGAGGCACCTGCTTCTTCGGCGAGACCACGGAAATCATCGGGGCCGAGCACGTCCTGGCCAAACGTGCCGCGAATCCACAGGCGGCCAAGGCGATTCTGGATGCCGTTGCCCACCGGGAGGCCCTGGCCAAATCTACCGGCCTGGATATCCGGACCATCAATCCCGTCCCGGCTAACATCAAGGGGGGACTCAGCTCCCTGGAAGAGAAAAGCCTGGGAGCCATTCACAAAGCGGGGACGTCGACGATTCAGGGTGTTCTGCAGTACGGGGAGCGGCCGAAGGGCAAGGGCCTCTATTTCGTGGACTGCTGGATGGGGTCCTTATCCATCTTCGCCGGGTATGCTGCGGCAGGCTCCAACCTCGTCATGTTCCAGTTGGGGGGAGGGGGGCTGGCCGGCCGCGACCTCATGGAAGGTTGCCCCTCGATCGTAGCACCCTTTCTATGGTGCACAGCCAACCCCAATACCTTCAAGATGGCCCAGGACAACATCGATTTTTATTCCGGCACCGTGATCACCGATGGGGAAGACCCGCAGGAAGCGGGAGAACGCCTCTACCGGACGGTCATCGATATCGCTTCCGGCACTCTGTCCCGGAGCGAGACCCTGTTGCACACCGATCCGATTGACCTTTCCCTGGAGGAACCGCGGTTCTGATAATCGCCAAAAACATCCTTTATCAGGACACAGATGAACACAGATAAAAAAATCAGCGTGGAGCTTAGAGCGGAGAGCTGGGAGTTAAAACATTTTACGCCTCACTCCTCACGGCTTTTATCGGGACATGGATGAACGCGGATATGAACGGAGGTCGGGGACAGGTCCAGGCAAATTTTTAGATGTCCCTGTCCCACGGTAACATTCTGGGTACGGACGCGGCGCCTGGGGGATCTGTCCCCCCATTTCCATGAACGGCGAGGCAAATTTTTCAGGTGAGCATCTTCAACAATTTTCTATAACTCTCTGGGAATTGAGGCTCCCGCATCATGGACGGGTTCCGTGGCAATCTGGACCCGTATTTTTCCAGGTGGCGCAGCCCAGTGAGCAGGTCCTCGATCCTCGGAGTTGGAACCGTAAATATCAGTTCTTCGTCTCCAGCCAAGGCAAAATATCGATCGCCCCGACAGGGCACGGCGACCTGGTACTGACCGCTATTGATGACGGGCACCACGGAATAGACACAGGCCGCGTGACTGGAAAGGTGGCATGGCAGGTCATGACCGTCCATATATTCTCTGCCCAAGAGCAGAAGGCTTAGTTGGGGGGAGTTGCAGTAGATCAGGATCATGTCGGGCGTGAAATTCACCCCGGACAAAGAAGCCGATACCACTCCCTTGTATTTCCCTGTCTCCATCTTGGGAAAGTCGCTGGCATAATTCTTCCCGGCCTCGAGGTCCTTCACATCCTGGGGATAGCGATTGTTCCCGTCCATAAAGTATTGCGGCGGGGGCTCCCACCCGTAACCCACGATCGGCTCGAAGCACCACATGTCTTCCTTAATCATGGCGATGGTCTTGTCTTCTTTGCGGGACAGGGCGAAACCCTGACAAAGGGGCATATGATACCCGTAATCCTTCATGGGCCTTTCCGCCCCCTTGGGAATTTCTTTCTCATCTTTGAGCCTTTTGACGGCCAGTACATACGTTTGGAGCCGCAGACGTTTCTCTATCTCTGCGGCGTAATCGTGAAACTTTCTGTAATCAGCCATATTCGCTCCTTTCTAAGTGGGCAAGCTTCCGAGCATTATGGATCTCGCAAGAGAAGAACCTTTTCGTTGCCGATGGCTGGATCCAAGCAGGGGTTTCGTCTAAGTGGAGGGATGCCCGGGCAACCTGACCCTAAAAATTATTCTGACACTGTGCAGTGTGCCGTATTTAATCAAGTCAAGAGGGTATTGTCAAGAAGAATTCGATAAGATGTTCGTAGCAAGTCGAGAGGTCCGATTTTTATGGCCAGTGATCCATCCGGCATCGAAAGAGGGGGCCTCTTCCGCTCATGCCTCAAGCGCCCGGCAGCATTCTCGATTCGGCAAAGCTGCAATACCCTTCCTTCCCGACGATCAAATGGTCCAGGACCCGCAGGTCGATGGTCCGGGCAGCTTCCATCAGGGAGCGGGTGAGCTGCTTGTCCTCCGGAGAAGGCTGGGCGTCCCCGCTGGGGTGATTGTGGACGAAGATAATGCCGGCGGCATGGCAAGAGAGAGCCTCCTCCACAATCCTGCGGGGGTAGATCACCGCCCGGTCCACCGTCCCCTCCTGCATAATCTTATGCTCCAGAACCCGGTTCTTGGAATCCAGGAAAATGACCATGAAGGCTTCATGGGGCAAGCCCGCCAGCTTCATCCGGGCGAAGTCCAGAACCGCCTGCGGGGAAGAGAGAACCTCCCGTCCCTTGATCTTTTCCGCCAGGTAAGCCGCGCACATTTCTTTGACCAGCCTGACCAGGGTTGAGGAGATGGGTCCGATCTTGGCTACTTCCTCCAGATCCTTCTGGCTCGCATCCAGGACACCGGTAAGGCTTCCGAAGCGTTTGATGAGAGCTTTGGCATAGGGCTTGACATCCTTGCGGGGGATGGCGTAGGTCAGGAGAAGTTCCAGCAGCTCATAGTCCTGCAGCCCGTCGCCTCCTCCCTTCTGGAACCGATTTCTTAACCTCTTCCGGTGCCCCAGATAATCTGCCTTGTCATCCATTTTTCTGATCTCCTAACTGAGCGAGTTTTAAAAATCTCTCTATTCCAAAAGGGGGGAGAGGTTCGTATTTTACCAGAATCATCGGAGAAGGTGAATATTCCCGATTTTGGCGTTCTTAAGCCCTTCCTCCCGGGCGGCCTGGAGGCATTTTTCGGCGGTGTATCTTGGGACCAAGGGGAGGTCGGCCATGTAGAAATGGGGATAAAAGGCGAGTAGACTGTAGGGGATCTCGGGGTTGATGGAGGCAATGAAGCGGGCGAGGGATCTCACCTCTTCCTCCTCCACGTACCCGGGGACCAAAAGGGTGCTGGCAATGACCAGGGGAGGATCGGGCCTGGTCCAGGCCTTCTCTCCCGCCCTCCGGAAATTCTCCAGGGTTCTGCGGTTCGGGACCCCGGTCAAGGCTTTGTGCAGGTTTTCATCCCAGGCCTTCAGGTCGAACTTGATGCACCCGCCCGAGCCCAAAGCCAGGTCGATCATTTCATCCAGGAGGCTTGGGTGCATGGACCCGTTGGTCTCCCAGCAGATGCGAAGGATTTTTCCCTTCTTTTCTGCCAGGGCTTTTCGGGAGGCGGCCAGGGAAAAGGGAAGCTGAGCCGCCGGGTCCCCCCCGAAATAGCAGATGCAGGAAGTCCTTTCGTCCACATCGGAGACAAGGCGACTGACCGGGGTCGTGCGGGGCTTTAAGGTTTCATCCCGGAAATGCCAGTTCTGGCAGTAGAGGCAGTTGAAGGTGCAGGCATGGAAGAAAACGGCGAGATTCTTGTACCCCCTCTCCGGCCCCGGGCGATGGGCATAGCGGGGAAAGCCGGACCCGGTGCCGCCGGGGCATACCCAGTCGGCCACGCAGTTGGTTGGCAGGGGATCGTAGTACCAGGAGAGTTTGCCCTCTTCGGCGGAAACCCCGGTGAGTTTTCCTCCCTGGTTTCGCCTCAAACCGCAAAAACCCAGTTCGCCTTCGGGAATGCGGCATTCATTCACGCAGAGGTTACAGGAAATTCCCTGGGGGTCATGGGGGGGTGTTTCCGGGAGGTGATAGGCCGATCGGCTCTTCCGGTGGGTCTGCAGAGCGAAAGGCAGAGCCGCCCCGGGTTTTGCTTTGAGGCAATTCGCGCAGACCCCGATTTCTTCGGATACCGGATTTGAGGAGGAGTTACAAAGACGGCATCGGGACATGGGCTTTCGAAAGCAAGGTGGAGGCGGATCGTGAAACGCCCCTACGGCAGGGGAAAGCAAAGATTATTCGATCCCGAGAATTTTTTTGGCCTGCTCCACGTCCTTTTTGATCTGGACAATCAGCTCTTCAGGACCGGGGAAGGTGACTTCATCACGCTGGCGTTCCACAAACTCCACCCGCAGCCGCTCTCCGTAGATTTCTTTGTCGAAGTTTAAAATATGAACCTCGATGGAAAACTTGTGGTCCTGGAAGGTGGGGTTCCAACCCAGGTTTGACACCCCCGCAAACCTCTGCCCCCCGTACACAACCCAGACCGCATAAATTCCCGGCCGGGGAACGAGTACCTCTTCGACCTTCAAATTGGCCGTGGGAAACCCCAGCTTTCTGCTCCCCCGCCCGAAGCCATGGATGACCTCTCCGACGAGGAGGGGGGGGCGCCCCAGCATTTCCGTGGCTCCGGGAATATCTCCCTGCCGGATGAGCCTTCGGATCCGGCTGCTGGAAACCAGGGTCCCCTTCACCTCCACCGCTTCCACGGCCTCCACCGCAAAACCGTAACGCTTCCCGAATTCCTTCAGCAGGGAGACGCTTCCTGTGCGGCCCCGGCCGAAAGAGGTGTTCTGGCCCACGTAAACCTGGCGGACTCCGATCTGACGGTGCAGGATATCCCTCACGAATTCCTCGGCGGTCAGAGAGGCGAATTCGGGGGTAAAGGGAGCGCAGATGGTCACGTCCACTCCCGCCTCGCCGATCAGCCGGATTCTTTCCGCAAGGGGAAGGAGAAGAAACGGTTCCTTTCCCGGCTTCAAAAGCTGCACGGGATGGGGGGCAAAGGTATAGGCCAGCGCCTCCCCGCCGGTCTCCTTGGCTTTCTGGCAAACCTGCTGGAAGATGCGCTGATGGCCAAGATGGACTCCATCGAAGTTTCCCAGGGTGAGCACCGGATTTCTAAAGGGCCGCGCGAAATCTTTTTCTTTCCAGATGATATCCATAATCTGTTTTTCTATATCACTGGACAAGGCCGAAATCAACCTGGCGGCGCTCCAGGCTGGCGGCCTCGACGCAAACCCGCACCCGGTCTCCCAGCCGGAAGAGCCGGTTCTGCCTCTTTCCGACCAGGGTATGCTTCTTCTCCAGGAATTCGTAGCGGTCCTCGGGGAGCCGGGTAAGGTGAACCAGCCCTTCGATAAAAAAGTCTTCCAGCTCCACGAAAATTCCGAAGGGGACGACTCCTGAGATGTACCCGTTGAACTCCTGGCCCAGCTTGTCCCGCATGAACTGGACCTTTTTGCGGTCCACGATCTCCCGTTCGGCCTCCATGGCTACCCGTTCCCTCTGGGAAGAATGTTCGGCAATCGCCGGGAGCTTTTTCTGCCAGCGCCGGATTCTCTTTTCCGGCAGCTCCCGGTGCTGGAGAATTTCCTTGAGGATCCGGTGAACGACCAGGTCCGGGTAGCGGCGAATGGGGGAAGTAAAGTGAAGGTAATGGTCCGTAGCCAGGGCGAAATGGCCCGGTTTCTTTTCCGAGTAGAGGGCCTGCCTCATGGACCGGAGGAGCAGGTAGTTTACGCTTTTCTCTTCGGGCTTCCCCCTTATCCGTTCCAGAAATCCCTGAAAAATCCTGGGCTGGATTTTTGCCTTCAGGGGAAAGGGATAGCCCAAGTGCTCGACGAATTCCTTGAACTCTTCCAGCTTCTTCGCATCCGGCGCTTCATGGACCCGGTGGAGCGAAGGCGCTCTCTTCCGATCCAGGAAACGAGCCACAGCCTCGTTGGCCGCGATCATGAACTCTTCGATGATCTGGTGGCCGATGTGCCTCTCCCTCCTTACAATCTCTTCGATCTGACCCTGAACATCCAGGATCACTTCGGGCTCGGGAAGGTCGAAGTCGATGGACCCCCTTTCCATCCGCCTGGCCCGGAGCTTCCGGCAAAGATCGGCCATGATCCGGAGGTCCTCGGAGAGGGTCGGGGGGTGGAGTGCCGGCTCATGCTGATCCGACTGGAGCATTTCTTTGACCCGGGTGTAGGTCAGGCGGGCACGGCTGTGGATTACGCTCGGGAAAAAGTCAGTCCGGAGAACCCTTCCCTGATCGTCAAACTCCATCGCCACGGTCATGCCCAGCCGGTCTTCTCCGGGGTTCAGGCTGCAGATCCCGGTGGAGAGGGAGGGCGGCAGCATGGGGAGGGCCCGTTCGGGGAAATAGACGCTGGTTCCCCGTTGGAAAGCCTCTTTGTCCAGGGCGGAATCCTCTTTTACATAATGGCTGACGTCGGCGATGGAGACCCAGAGTTTCAGCTTTCCCCCGGGTTCTCGGGAAATCGCCACCGCGTCGTCGAAGTCCCGGGCGGTCTCTCCGTCAACGGTCACGAAAGGGATTGCCCGGAGATCTCTCCTTTTTGCCGACCCCACTTCCGGAATGGCCGGGGGAATCGCGGAGGCCTCTTTGAGCACCGGCGGCGGAAAAGCGTCGGGAAGATCATACTTGTGGATGATGATCTCCGAATCCAAACGCGGGTCACCCGGGTCGCCCAAAACCTTCAGGACCTTCCCTTCAGGACCTTCTTTCCCGGCGGGATAATGGGTGATCTCCGCCAGGACCATCTGATTTTCCCGTGCGCCCCCGGAAGCTTTTTTCGGGATACGGATGGGCTGTACGAGGCGCTGTTCATCAGGAACGACCCGGTCCCATCGGGTTCCTTCCTCGTACCTGCCCACCACCCGGCGGTTGCCCCTTTCCAGCACCTCGAAGGTCCTCGGCGCCTTTCTCCGGCCCCGCTCTTTCCGGGGAAGATGAAGGGCTACCTTGTCCCGGTGCATCAGCTCCTGGATTTCCCGCCGGGAGAGGAAGATGTCCGGGAGGTCCGGATCTTCGGGAATCAGGAAACCGTATCCATCCCGATGGGCCTGAACCCGCCCGATGACCACGTTTCCCTTCGGGGGAAGGCCGTAATGCCGCCGGTCCAGCTTCACGATCTTGTGGTCGTCCACCAGGGCGCGAAGGCTCTGGCGCAATTCCCTCCGCCGGGCGGGATCCACATCTAGAGTTTGCGCGATGTCGGTCAGCGTGAAGGGCTGCCCTTTTCGAGCCCGAATGATGCTCAGGATTTCTTGGGGGGAAAAGGGGGAGGAAGAACGTTTTCTCTTTGGTGATTTTCGCAAATTGTCTGTTTCACTTTCTGGATATCAAGCGGTGCGTTCGGGGAACGCATCCTACATTTCCGTAAAGGTATTTAATGCGCTTGTGTTCGTACCGAGCAACCAGCAACGGGCAACGGTTTTTAAAAATTGTACCCCGCCTTCTTGTAATTTTCCATGGCCCGTTCTTTCAGCCGAGCTTTTTCCGGTTTCTCGCTCGCTTTGTCCGCCAGTTCCGCGGCGTGGCTGTACATTCCCTTTCTTTCGTAATCGGCCACCTTGCGCTCCACTTCGTCTTCTCCCCCAGCCGACCCCGGGAGGATGACCCGAGGGCGGGAAATTCGGCGCCGGACTCTCCGGCCGCATTCCGGGCAGGAAGCGAGGGGAGGATCAGAGATCCGCTGGAGGACCTCAAAAACAAAAGAACACCGGCGACATTTTCTGCCCGGAGACACGGCTTCGTATTCGTAAATCGGCATCTCACCCAACCCCTGCAGAAATTGTTTCCCCTCATTATACCGATTTGCGGATCGGATTCAATCCCTCCACGTTCCTCGTTACTGGTTGCTGGTTACTCATTACTCGTTTCAAAGCGCATTCTTTACTCGTCTCTTTGTAACCAATAACCAGCAACAAGTAACCAGCAACGAGTTTAAACCGGCTCCGGCACCGGGGAATCCATGGGAAATTCGTGGGAAGTCGGAGAGGGAAGAATTCCATTTTTTGGGCGGGGGAAAACCACCTCCATCTTCTCGAGGAGCGGAGGAAAAGTCTCCGGCTTCAGCGCCGAGATGCAGACAGCGTTAAAGGCCCGGCTGATTCTCTGAGCGGTTTCCAAATCAAGCCGGTCCGCCTTGTTGAACACCCGGAGAAGGGGAATCTGTTTCAGCTCCAGTTCCTCCAGGATCTTTTCCACCGCGGCCATCTGGTCTTCGAACCGGGGGTGGCTCATGTCGACGACATGCAGGAGGAGGTCGGCGTCTCTCAGCTCTTCCAGCGTCGCCCGAAAAGCATCCATCAGGTCCTTGGGCAGGTCCCGGAGAAATCCCACCGTGTCGGTGATGATGGCTTCCCTCTCCCGGGGAAAACGCAGGCGACGGGTGGTGGGGTCCAGCGTGGCGAAGAGCTTGTTCTCCACGTGAATCCGACTCTTGGTCAGCGCGTTCAGTAGGGTAGATTTTCCCGCGTTGGTGTATCCCACGATGGAAATCACCGGCATCTGATTCTTCTCCCGCTGGAGCCGACGGACTTCCCGGCTCCGGTTCACCCCCTCCATCTCCTTCGTCAGCCGGTGGATGCGCTCCCGGACCTTCCGCCGGTCAACCTCCAGTTTGGTTTCCCCCGGTCCGCGGCTCCCGATTCCTCCCGTCAACCGGGAAAGCCCGCTGTCTTCGGTTGTGAGCCGGGGAAGCAGGTATTTCAACTGGGCCAGCTCTACTTTAAGCTTTCCTTCCCGGGTATGGGCCCTCTGGGCAAAGATGTCCAAAATGAGCTGGGTCCGGTCAATGACCCGGAGCTCGGTGAGGTCGGTGATTGAGCGCATCTGGTTGGGGTTCAGTTCCTGGTCGAAGATGAGAAGGTCGGCTCCCTGCTGAAAGGCCCGGATGGAAAGGTCCGTCAGCTTTTCCCGCCCCACGAGAAACCGGGGATGAAACTGGTTGCGCCTCTGGCTGAGCTTCTCCAGAACCAGGACTCCGGCGGAATCCGCCAGGTCGGCCAGCTCGCTGAGCGAGTCCTCAATGGCCCACCGGGGGGCCGAGGAAGCATGCACCAGAATAGCCCGGTCGCGGCGGTCCCCTGCTTCCCGCACCTTCTGCGACCGGCGAAACTCCCCCTCCAGGGCCTGGATGATTTCCAGGGCATCCACATCCAGGCTGGCCAGCGGCAGAGGATCCCAGCAGCGCCAACTCTTTCCTTTCTCATTCATGGGCATCAGGTTGGCCAAGAAAATGTCTCCCGGGAGACCGGATGGCAGAACCCCGATCGCCGCCATCAAGTCAAACCGTAGAAGGGCCAAGTCAGTCAGGTCATCATGGCTCAGAGACTCCCCTTTTAAATGGGTATGAACACAACGAAGGCCCCTCAAGCGGGGTCCGCTGCCCAGGCGATAGGCGGAAAGGTCGGGGATCCAGATTCCTGCAGGTCCTCCGACAATGACGTACCGGACGTTTCCCCCGCGGTCGATGAGGAGGGCCAGCTGGCGGTTGCTGTCTTGTGACAATTCGGTCAGGGCTCGGGCAAGTTCGGGCGTGACGACGCGCTGCGGCGGGACTCTTCGGCGGTAGAGGGCCAGGATTTTTCTGGTTTGCGAGGGTTTCAGGCCCAGGGTATTCCCGAAAATCTTTTGGATCTTAATGAACCTCCTTTCCTCGCCTAACTAGTAAATCGTGCCTTCGTTGGGTTGCAGTCTGATTCAAGTAAGCTTTTCGATTCAAAATCCGAAGAACGAATTTCGAAACTCGAAATAATATCAAATGATCGAAATCCAAAATTCCAAACACCCGTTTCGATATTTTGAAATTCGGATTTCGAATTTGTTTCCTGCTTCGATATTCGAATTTCGGATTTCAAAAAATATCATAATGTTCCAGAAATACCAACTCAAGTATTTTTCTTCTTAAAGAGGGCTTCGAGTTTCGCCAGGGCCTCATCCCGTTCCCGCTGCCCCTTCCCCGGGCCGGCTGATTCTTTAAAAACAAAGTACTCGCAGAAGTTGTTTTTTCCCCGATCGCTCACCCATTCAGCGCTCGGCTCCTGGCATTGATTATGGGCATATTCGTCGTACAAGCTGCAGTTCAAGCAACAGTGAAGGTCACCGCGGCAATGCGGGCAAATTTCCTGCCGGCTCACCCCGCCCTGAAGTTTGACCTCCTTCCCGCAAGCATGGCAGATCCACATGGCTGCATTATACACCCAAATTGAAAAGAAATGAATATTCTTGATTTCGGAGTCTAAAACAGAGACCTGGTTATACGTTATGAGTTATACGTTACTCGTTACGCGTTACTGGTTACTTGTTATTTGTTCCTCCCCCCCCGTTCAGGACAAAAACAGGCAACCGGCAACGTGCAACCGTCCTTATTCCGCAATCCGCAATTCTCATGCCGGCCTCCACGTCGTTCCCCCGGGTCCGTCTTCGAGAGCGATTCCCAGGGTGGCCGCCTCCCGGCGGATTTCATCGGCCAAGGCCCAGTTTTTTCCTTTCCGTGCCGCCTCTCTGCGGGCGATCAGGCCAAGGACCCGCTCTTCCTCCATCCCCTTGGCCCGAAGGAACCTTCGCCGCTGATGGGCAAAATATTCGGCTGGTTTCACCCTGAAAAGACCCAAGACCTCTCCCGCGGTCAGGAGGCAACCTTCTCCCTCCCTCAGGAGGCCCGCCGCCGCCGGGTCTTTGCGAAAACCTTTGTCCGCCAACAGCCGGTTCAACGTCCGGGCAAGGTCATGAAGGTAGCCAAGGGCGCGGGCGGTGTTGAAATCGTCCTTCATGGCTTCGCTGAAACCATCCCGGGCCGCGGAGACCTTCTCGAAAAGTTCTTTCGCCGTTCCCTTGAGCCCGGCCGCTTTCGGAGAGGGAGCATTCCCCTGGGGGGACAGAAACTCCTTGATGCCCAGCAGGGCGGTGTAGAAACGGTCCAGGCCCGCGCTCGCCTCGACCATGTGCTGGGGGGAGAAGTCCACCGGGCTGCGGTAATGGTTGGAAAGAAGAAAGAGGCGCAAGGCCTCCGGGTGGTAATCCTCGAGCAGATCCCGGATGGGAAGAATGTTCCCCAGGGACTTGGACATCTTCTCCTGATGGATGTTCACGAATCCGTTGTGCACCCAGTAGCGCACGAAAGGCTTGCCGGAAGCCGCTTCCGATTGGGCGATTTCATTCTCATGGTGGGGGAAGATAAGGTCCTTGCCCCCCCCGTGGATGTCGAAGGTCTCCCCCAGGTAGCGCTGGCTCATGGCCGAACATTCGATATGCCATCCCGGCCTTCCCTTTCCCCAGGGACTTTCCCACTCCGGCTCCCCCGGTTTGCTGGCTTTCCACAGGGCGAAATCCAGGGGGTTCTTTTTTCTCTCATCCACTTCCACCCGGGCGCCGGCTTTCATCTCTTCCAGGTCCCGCCCGGAGAGCTTGCCATAAGGGCTGAACTTCTCCACCGAGAAATAGACATCCCCGTCCACAAGGTAAGCGAATCCCTTGTCCACCAGCTTCTGTACAAGGGCGACAATCTGGGGAATGTTTTCGGTGGCCTTGGGCTGATGGGTGGGGTTCTCCATGCCCAGGGCCTCCATATCCTGCGCATGCTCCCGGATGTAGCGCTCCGCGATGACCTGGCTGGACACGCCCTCCTGTTGGGCCCGTTTGATGATCTTGTCATCCACGTCCGTGTAGTTTTGAACGTAGGTCACTTGGTAACCCAGGTGAAGCAGGAAGCGGTAGATGACGTCGAAGACCACCGCCGCCCGGGCGTGACCGATATGGCACCGGTCGTACACCGTGACCCCGCAGACATACATCTTTACCTTCCCCTCTTCCAGGGGAACGAACTCTTCTTTCTTTTTCGTCAGGGTGTTGTAAATTTTAAGAGGCATAGGTTTTTTCAAAGAACGCACTTTAAAATTTCAGACAGCAGATTTAAGAATCGATTTTTCAATCCGCATTCCGCAATCCGCATTCCGCAATCGCTTTATATTGGGCTCCGGTTCTCCAGGGATTTGCTCAGGGTGACTTCATCGATATACTGCAGGTCCCCCCCCATGGGAACCCCGCGGGCGATGCGGGTCACCCGGATGTTCAGGGGCTTGATGATCTGGGAAAGGTATTGGGCCGTGGCCTCCCCCTCCACTGAAGGGTTGGTCGCCAGGATGACTTCCTTTATTTCCCCCCCCCGCAAACGGGCGAGAAGTTCGTCCACCCTCAGATCCTGGGGGCCCACCCCCTCCAGGGGCGAAAGGACTCCATGGAGCACATGGTAGATGCCCCGGAATCCTCCGCTCTTTTCCAGGGCCATCAGGTCCTCCGGGCTGCTCACCACGCAGAGGACTTCCCGGGTCCGTTTTGGGTCCTGGCAGAGGCGGCAGGGGTCCTGATCGGTCAGGTTGTAACACTGCCCGCAGAACCGGATTTTCTCTTTCACCTCCAGGATGGCCCGGGCGAGCCCTTCGGCGTTTTCCCGGGAGCCCCGCAGAATATGCATGGCCAGCCGGGAAGCGGTCTTCTCCCCCACTCC